>Ga0157360_1000620_pt1 | contig 13456 bp, 4 predicted proteins | sample AttlaeALBM1_FD_111483 | JGI IMG/M metagenome (GOLD analysis project Ga0157360, IMG submission 111483) | Fungus gardens microbial communities from leaf cutter ant in Ribeirão Preto, State of São Paulo, Brazil - Atta laevigata ALBM1 | ecosystem: Host-associated > Fungi > Mycelium > Unclassified ... | reverse complement strand
TACACAGACCATGTAGTAGTTGTATAAGTAGTGTAGAAAATCTAATGAGAACTCTATCGAGTTCTCTTTGTCTAACGCTGAACAAAGAGCAGTTGGCTTAATTCCAGCACGGAGTTTGGCTCTTTGACATAATTAATTATCCATAGATAGTCTTAGAACAAAGGACAGCCTCAATATAGCTAAGTTATCACTATTTACAGTACAAAGGGCCTACTATATGTAGAACAATAGGTAATAGCATGTAATGATCTGTTCTAGTGCACAGACCATCACAATTCTGTATATAAGGACTCTCTGTCTGAGGATTAGATCTCAGACTTAATAACATCTTTTGTCACTATCTGAACTTTGCTTATAAGCCCCTTTTGAATATATCTTCAACTCAATCACAAACAATAAGTGACCTTTTGTGATACAATCCAAGTGTGCACCTAACTAAGCTTTTCCAGTCTACTGTCCTCTCTAAAGCCTATCTGAGTTGCATCTGCTATTCCTTCCTAGATTGAGTTCTAGGTATATTCTGTGTTCTACTCAAGACATCCTACTGGTTCTAAACTCTTATACTCATTAGATTTGCATTTCACAATTCCAGAGATAGTAATGATAAAGGTAAGTGCCAAAAGGTTCTCTGCTCTCTAGATACTATATTAAAAATATTACAAATAGCTGAAACTCAAAAAATAAAAAAATAAAAGGAAAATATTACTACTTTTGGGCTTCTCTCAACTCTTTCTTATGCTAAGTTCCCCCAAATTCCTGATGCTTATGTGTTCCTCCCCTAAATTCTTTCCATTAGTAATGTCACAAACTTCATTTAGCCATATCTCCATCAATTCTTTGACGATTCTCATAGTCTCAATGGCTATGGAAAGCCCTTAAAAAGACCTTTAGATCGATGCCAGTCATGTCTTAAGGCAATCAATATTGGCTAAGATGTTAGGTAGATCAACTGGTAACTACCATGGTACTATTTATTAAATCACCAATATCTCGGAAACTGTTACAATCAATGCTTTGGTTCTAGGCCCATTAGAAGCCCTCTTTATACTGCTCAGAATAAGCCTAGAACAACCTCAAGGTGATCAATATCAGTAGAGATATGAAGGCCTCAATGTTTGTACATAGATTTTATTAATTACCCATAGATAGTCATCTGTCCTTTTCTTAAAACAAAGGACAGCCTCCATAAGGTTAGGTTATCACTATTTACAGTACAAAGGCACTACTATATGTAGAACAATAGGTAGTAGCATGTGATGATCTGTTCTAGTGCACAGACTATCACAATCATGTATATAAGGACTCATAGTCTGAGGATTAGACCTCAGACTTAACAACATCTTTTGTCACTTATCTAGCTTTGCATTTTTGAACTATTTAAAGTATCAAAGCACCCATCACAAATAGTAAGTGACCATTTGTGATAAGTAATGTGTCCCTACTACTGCTTTCTTCTTTATACTTCTTTGATCTTTCTTTTGTTGTTGACTTGTGATTTAGAACCCCTTAGTTACTTGTTAATTGTTTAGTAAGCTCCAACTACTATTCAATTTCCCTAAGTTATGTTCTAGGTGTCATTTATCTAAATATATTTGATCTAATACCATCAATGCTTATTTGCAATTAGAGTTTATTTGTCTAAGTTTGTCCCTAGCACACTAATAGCTCTAGAGCTCAAATCTACTATCTCCTCAAGGTATTTTCAACCCAAAGTAGATCTAGAACATTGTCTTTTAACAACTCTCTTTATAACCTGATGCTAGCTCATCTTGTTTGCTTTTCAAGATCTTTTTCATAAGCTCTAAGATCTATTTCTACCTGCTCACTATTTCATATAACCACTTGGTATAAGGACTTATAATGGGTTCCAGAGTAAATTCCAATTAGGAATCTGTTAGTATAACATGTATCAAATACTACTTTCTGCAGAAAATTTGTTTATAGCATAACAGCATCATTTTGTGTTAGCTTCTTTTGTCTTTTCACTATATACCAGTTGTAGTTCTACTTCAAAAGTATTCCAACTTAGAGTATTATCTTCTCTATCTATCTTGTTAAGCTTTTATTGTGCAAATACTTCTATAGTTCCTTCTCTGAATCTTTTTAATACTGTAATAATCTTTTCATTTGTGTCTATGATCTTGTTGGCTCTTAAGTAAAGCTTCATTGCCCTTTACTAGTCTTCAAATGTCTTTCTATTTCTATTGAACCATTTTAATTTTAGGACCATTAACTTGTGGTTTACTATCTCTGTTATTGTTGGTGCTGATATCATCCTGGTTATTGGTGCTAGTGTGCCTGCTTATGTTCTGGACATATTTTTCTTTAGTTGTCCTACTGATAGTACATTGCTTAACTCATCAAGTTTTTCCTTGGTATCTGTTTTGTTGGTCTCTAATTCTGTCTCCTGTATATTCTGTTCTTCAGACTCTTCTTGGTACTTTGACTGTTCTTTACTGATGTAAACTAAACTGAGTTGTTCTTCAAGGTCTTTTACCTTCTGTGCTCCAATTATATGTTCAGCAGACTTAAGTTCTATAGAGAAAGTAACTCAGACATCACCCAGTGTGGTAGATAACTAATATATTTACCTATAGAGAAAGTAACTATAATACAATAATAAGTGCTAATACGTGATTTAGAGAACTAAAGCTTACCTCAGACGTCACCTAGTGTGGTAAACAACTGAGCATGAGCCTACAATAACCTAGGTATTTATATTAAGGCTAGTATTTTAGATTAATGATAAAAGAAGGAAAGAAATATGATAACATGATGTGATCAGTTCTATCCAATAAGCAGTAATCTTTGCAATATACTAATAGCTAGTCTACTAGATTGCTATTCTCTCAGTTGCAAGATGAATTGGCAATGTTTTACCAAATGTTATGACCTTAAGGAGTAACTTAGGTTGCAACACTCAAGTAAAGACTTGAGGATAAGATGAGAGTAGAAAAAGAAAGAAAATGATACAATTGGTAAAGTATAGAGAGTATAGGAAAGTATTTATTGTATATATACCTATGTACCATGAGATAGAAGTAAAAAGTACATATAACAGACATAAGGTTTGCTGAGTAAAGAATATGTTCTACCAATGAGACACTGACTGAGCTAGTATATAATTAAGGAAATGTCAATGGATAGAAGTAGTTCATGCAATAGCATTATAAAGAACACTTGTATGAAATGAGGTTAATTGTAACAAATCTAATGTTTAATAGATATTTACCTAAAATGTTTCTGTGTTCTCTTGTTTGTTATTTCTTGTTTATTTTTTTGTCAAAGTCTTTTTAGTTTTTAGTTTATTGTTTCTTTTTATTTTTTTGTTACTTCTTCCTTAGTGAGTTTTATGCTATTAAGTATTTTCTTGTTTCTTGTGGTCTATATTATCTATATTGTTTTTGTTACTATTTCTATATACCTTTCATTAAGCTATTCTTGGTACTGATTTATTTTGATTTTTAGGTCTTATTGCTCCTAGTTCTCTTAGTATTTTGATATTGGGTATTATTTACTGAAGTCTGTGTTGTTTTCTTTTCATATCTTTTTAGCTTTAAATCATATATCTTTGTCTTTGTTGAGTATACATTCTATCAATGTATAATGTTATTGTTCATAACTTTTATTTCAGCCTCCAGATAGTCTGTACTTTTAAGGTTGTAGTTTTGTAGTATTTTATTTGTAGTGTTGTTATTGTTATCTCCTTATTCAGAGTTTTTTGTTTTTTATCTTTTATGTTTTAGTTATTGTTTGTTTTTTTGTAGGTTTATTCTATTTTGTTTTGGTCAGTTGTTATTTTGTCTATAGAGTTAGTTTGAGAAATTCACTCTGCTTATGTATGGTTTTTTTAATTTTTTTATTATTTAAAATCATCAAACTATTACACAGGGCATATAAGCAGACCAATGTATGGTATCTTTTATACATAGTTTTCCATATCATTGTCACAATGGTCACACTATGATGCATACTACATGCATGTATTATTTAGCTCCACTTAGTTAGCTAAGTGGATTATCAGCCTATTCCTGAAACCTTCTGAACTATTTAAATATTATTACTACTTGTGGTTAGTTTCATTCTTTCTCAGATAGACTCCACTCTTGTTAAATCACTTTTATCCTTTTCTCTTAAATAAATCTACTTGAATTTTGGAAGGGGCAAGTATAGAGGTGAGCACAACTTGCTATTAAGGCTAAGCCCCCTAAAGAAAAGTTTCTCCCTAAAGTCAAACCTGACAGTTATGAAACTTTGGAGTAGTCTTTTAGATCATAAATTTAAGGTATTTGTTATGAGTCATTAGATTGAGTCTATTGTATGATCTTAGTGTATGTTATACATGTATAAGGCTTCTGGTATAGTTCTTTATTCATACTTTTCAAGCACTTGGCAAAGTCTAGGACTTTAAGCCTAGGATCTGTAACAAAGAAATTAAATTCTTGTTTAGTATTGTATTATAAACCAAATATTACAAAGTACTATCACAAATGACCACTTACTAATTTGTAATTGATTGAACTTGGGTTTAGAAAAAGCTTATAAGTAAAGTTTAAATAGTAGTAAAAGATGTTGTTAAGTCTGAGGTCTAATCCTTAAATAGAAAGTTCTTAAATATATAAAAGTAATAGTCTGTGTACCAGAACAAACTATTATATGTTACTACCTACTGTTTTACATATGATAGTGCTTTTATGGCTAAAGTAATAACCTAACTATATGAGAGTTGTTTTTTGTTCTATTCAAAAGCAAATAAGTATTTATGGGTAATTAATCAAGTTTATGTACAAATATTGAGAACTTGATATTTCTGTTGATATTGATTGTCTTGAGGTTGTTTTGGGGTTATTCTTAAGCATAATAAAGAATATTTCTAATGTTTCCAAAAACAAAACACTGATCATGGTAGTTTTTAAGATATTGGCAATTTAATGTATAGTATTATAGAGGTTATCTACTAATTGCCTCGAGATATATTAGATATTTGTCATAAACTTCATTCAGACCTATTTTTACCAATTCTTTGACAATCTCTACAATCTTAATTGCTCTGGAAAGCCCTTGAAAAGACCTTTTGATTGATACTAGTTATGTTTCAAGAAAATTAATATCAGTCAAGATATCAGGCAAATCAGTAGGTAACTACTATGGTACTGTTTATTAAATCACTAATATCTCAGAAACCACTACAATCAATGCTTTGTTTTTCAGCTCAGAAGAAGCCCTTTTCATACTGCTCAAAATGAGAATAACCTCAAGACAATCAGTATTAGTGGAAATATAAAGTTCTCAATGTTTGTATATGAACTTGATCAAATATAAACAATCATTTACTTGTTTTTAAAACAAGGGATAGCCTTTATATGGTTAAGTTATTGCTATTTTAAGTACAAGAACACTATTATATATAGAACAATAGGTAGTAGCATATGATGATCTGTTTTAGTGCACAAACTATTATAATTTTATATATTAGAACTTTCTGTCTAAAAATTAGACCTCAGACTTAACAATATCTTTTGCTGTTGTCTTTATAAAGCATACACAGGTTAATGCTGAGATAAAAGAATATATTCAGGTCCAAATCTAGGACTGAATGAAAAAAACTTATAGAAAAATACTATAATGCATACCTAAGACTGAATAAAAAAAACTTGGTCTTAGTTTATTCTAACTATAAGTTAAATCCTGTGTGTTTACATAATAGAAAGAGAAAAATTTTAGTCATAAATATAGCAAACAATTAGTAAGACAATACAAGCTGAAATTACATAATAAACTTCAACACTTCCTTTTAATGAGATATCAAGGAATATTCAGAATGCCCAATCTTGTCTGAAATTGAATAAAAGACTTGTGTGGCAATGACTTTGTAAATATATCTGCTAACATGATCTTTGTAGACACATAGCGAAATGAGATTTTAGCCTGCTCAATGCATTCCCAGATAAAATGGTAATGTATATCAATATGTTTTGCATGAGAGTAGGAAACTAGGTTATTTGCTAGCACAATACAGCCCTAATTGTCAGTGTTAATAATTGTTGCAGTTGTCTGGAGGAAGTTGAGTTTCTTGAGAAGGGTGTATAGCCAAATGACTTTTTTGGTAGCAGTTGCAAATGCAATATACTCAGCTTTTACTAATGAGGTTGCAACAGTAGCCTGTTTTTTCAAAGACTATGATACAGATTCACCTTCTACATCAAAGATGAAGCCCCTAGTAGATCATTGATCATCAAGATCTTGAGCCTAGTTTGAATCGGTCTATCTAACAAGATTAAAACTGTTTTTTGTCTTCTTATCTAATACTAAGCTAAACTCGATTGTGCCCTTAAGGTAATGAAGGATGCATTTGGCTACTTCTAAATAAGTAATACCAGGGTTGGCTCCAAATTGGGCAATAAAAGTAACTGCAAACTAAATATTGGGTTGTGTTTGAATAGCAAATAGGAAAGATCCCATAAGCAATAGGTAATGGATTCCTTTGGAATAGTTCTTGTATGTCTGCTTCTCAGCTTCAGAATTGGGTGACTGTGAGGCAGACAGGTTGTGCTTTATAGCTAACAGTGTTGATACAAGTGTAGCACTCTTTATATTAAAATAATTAAGAATTTGATGAACATATGTAGATTGGTTGAGATAGGTAAGCTGTTTCATGCAATCATGGGTGATAAGAATCCTAAGCATAAACTTGAGCTCACCAAGGTCCATTATTTCAAATAGCTAGTGCTGATTTGAATAATATAATCTGAATGCTGTTTGGGCTTGCCACTACTATATCATCAACATATACTAGGACTAGAAGAACAATCACTCTTTTCTCTCTCTTGATATACAAGCAGTTATTAGCAAATACACAAATAAATTTGAAGTTTGTTAGCAGTTTATGTAGTTACTTTTTCCACTGACATTCTGTCTGTTTTAACCTATATAAAGACTTTTGCAATTTCCAATAATGACTATCTGATCCAAACTACTCAACACTTTTGGGTACCTTAAACACAATACAACTTCTAATTGCCTTCTTTCCAACTAGTAAATTATCTACCCACTTGAAAACACTGGATTTTTGTAACTGAAGGAACTCAGATTTGACAGCACTCTTCCACTGCTTTGAGTAGGAGGAACTAAATACCTCTTGGAGGGAATGAGGCTCACTAGTGACTGTGATAAATGTAATATTTGCAGAGCCACCTAATGTTAATGTGTTATCAATAGTTAAGAGACCATATTGTTCTGGTAGCTTGTGTGTATGACTAAAGGTTTTTTTCTTTGGTAATAGATCCCATTTCAATGTTTTCTTTACATCAGGGGAGTAGAGAAGCAGAATTTGATTGGTGTCATTATCATCTTGTCTAATGAAATCAGAAGCAGTACTAGTATCACCAGCATCTATGGGAAAAATATTGTGGATTGATTTTGGGCTTGATTTACCACTTGTTTTGGTCTTGCTATGTGCAAGAGCATAGTCTGCAAAGTTGTCTATTGCTGTCACTGTTATTGTTGGAGTACTAATGTCAATTGTTACTAGATCACTGGGAGAGTTGTCTTCAAAAAATTGTACATCTTGTGAAGCAATTAATTTATTGTTTTCAAGATCTTCAAGCCAATAGTCTTTTGCCTCGTCTGTCTACTGACCCAATAGACAAACCTTTATAGCCCTAGATTCTAACTTTCCTTTTCTAACCTGCTTAGGTACATGTGCCTAACCTAGCAAGCCAAAGATTCTCAAATGAGAAACATTGGGTTTACACCTAGTCTAGGCTTTATAGGGGATAAGATCTTTTAGACCAGAGATAAGTGTAACACTCCTGATATGTATAGCATACATGAATGTTTTACCCCAGTACTGTAGGTCCACTCTTGTACTCTACAGCATATAATAGACTATTTCAAAAAAGACTGCTATTGCTCATTCTGCAATCCCATTCTGTTCAGGGAGATAAGGGATTGTTGTCTCATGAATTATTCTATTTTGCTGACAAAACTATGTTATAGTTGAGTTTACAAACTCGGTATTATTATCACTTCAGAGACGATGGATGGGCCTTTAGACCTGACTGATGCTCTAACATGGCTACAATATCACAAACAGCAACTCCAGCTTCTTCTTTCTCTTGCAGCAAACAACTGACTGTATAATAGCAACTTACTTCTACAACAACAAGTGCATATAAGTATCTATCCCAGGTAGGTATAGATATTGGGCCTGTAAGGTCTATAACTAATAGTTTTATTTTTGAGTATTGGTTGGTGCTCAGATTAGGTAATAGTAGACAGTGAGACTTCTCATTTGCACATCTGTTACATAGATAATCAAACTCTTTTGGAGCATAGATTTCAAGACCTTTGACAATCTTATTGCGAAACATTGATGTAGAGATTCAGATGTTCCATACGACGGTGCCATAGTTGCATACTAGGAGTATATCACATAATAAAAAAATAATAATTTAATAAAATAATTTCTTTTATATTTTGTATTATTATTAAATCCTGCTCCTGAACTCCTGTTGTCTACTCTTATAGGATCATAATTTAGACTAGTTACTTATACTCTGTTAGGGCGCACTTTACACACAAGCGAAGGCCCAGTAAGCTTATTGGATAGTCCCAGAAGCTAAGGTGATATTCAACTGAAGTATATCTACCACAGAAGACTAGTATTTATACTACTAGACCGTCAAGGCACCATTCTCATGGTACCTGACTGATATTCATACATTGTCCTATAATAGATTTAAAGGTATCACACAAAATGTCGACCATGAGAGAAGAAGGAGAGAGTGAGAATGCGATCGGAGAAATGGCAGCTCTTAGGTGGGAACCTACTCATGTCACTAAGCATACCTCTAGCGTTATCCCCTTACATACTTCTTCTATTCCAAACTTAGTATAAGTACTCCATTAGTTACATCCTAGTTCCTTAGTTCATAGATTAACGTTTTTTACATATTCTATCCTCACTCTTATCAATATACCACTTCTCTCCTGAACTCCTGGCAACAATTCAGTCTTCCTGAAATATACAACCACATACACAACAGCAGATTGAGGCACAGTGTACAAGCTAAGGCCAAGGTTGTCCCCCACTTTTGTTATCAACTCCCTTCCACTCTGAAGTAACTCTGCTACACTTCAGGTCACTCCACTCCTGCTCCACATGATTCTTGACAGAGTACTTGTGAATAGGTAAGCACTTTCTTGGTTGAAATCAGCATATTAAATCTGATATAAAGTTCCTGTTGAACTGTAAGAGGATTACTCAATGGCGACCCTAACTACACCTGATATTAGTAAAGAGGGCAGACTTAAGAAGGAACAATAGATAGCCCAGGAGTTCCAATTAATATTAGAGTAAGGTATTTTACCATACACCACTGGCTATATATACTAGACTAGTCTGGTCTGTGTGCCAGTTGCTAAGGGAACACAGATTAGGACACTAATAACTACCATACCTAATAAGGCTACATAGTACTAACTATGGTAACAAGAACAAGAGGGAAGGGAACTAGAAACAGCAAGCTCCAAGGATGTAAGGGGACTCCTTACACACAGCTCCGGAGTGACCCTACAACAGATCAAATATTACTACGTAATATTTGGACTTATCTCCATTGTTCTAAGCGTACCCTGTTGCTGCCTAACGCACTTTCATTGTTTGGACCCTGGTTACCAGATGCAGGGATGCGAGGACACTGTAACATATATAATGTAGATTATTCCCCCCAGGAGCCTCATCTAATTCTCTGAGGAATCTCCTGGAGGTAGGTTGTAACCTATTTCATAGATTATAATTTAATCTAAGGAATTTCCTAGAGCCCTACTCCGGTCGCCCTTACAAAGGATCCAAGGGTAAGCTGGATAATACTCACCCATACCAGGTTACCTAAGCTATCCTAGAGCGTCCTCTTACACCCTAGTGGCATTTATGCTCGGGATTTTTTCTCAGAAACTCTTTACTTTCCCAAACTGAATAATACTAATTACTATATGTGGTCTGATAATATGAAGGCAGCTTTGCAGGCTTGCCTACTCTGATTCTTTGTTAAAGGACTGGAAATCTGCCCTTCAAAACTATTTATGAATCCTTTACTTGATGCAACTACTGAATCATCTTGCATTGTCTCCTCACTAGCATACAAGAAATAGATCTTGTTAAGGAGAGAATATCTTGATTGGCTGCAATCTGACTTTGCAGTAATGGGTCTAATGTAAGGTACAATTGAATTTGGTCAATATAAACACATTGTCAATACTACATCTTCTAAAGATCTGTAAAATCACCTTTACAGTATTCACGTTATTCAATGATAGGGAATAAACATGCATTACTATTATCAAGAGCTATATATAAAGAAATGGGATGAATGGACTACTATGTCTAATTACATTAGATCATTCCTTTATCTCTATCATCATATCAATGAATCTGGTCAAAAGTTGGGTGATATTTATCCATACCATTCTTCTTTCCTTGCCCTGCTCTAGTATTTGGGATATTGTAAAGCAGAATTTGTTGGACAAGGGGATAGTACTCAACCTAAACATTATAACTACTGAGCTGTTCTTTGTTTATGACTGTACAGAGAAGAAACAGCACTTGAAGGAAACTGAAACCAAACAAAAAACTGATTGACTAATCTTGTTTTCAAAATCTTTTGTTTAATGGTGAAACTGGTAGTGGCATATCTGGAAAAGGAAAAAAGTTTAAGAAAGGCAAATTCAAGCTGAAATTTAGACCTACCAACACAACATGCAATATTTGTGAAGAAAAAGAACATTAGTTTCCTGAATGCCTGAAGAAAGGGAAGAGTAGGCCTAAACATACCAAATCTAGTAGTTCTGCCCATGTCACTGTTGAGCTGTTTAGGAGTCGCAAAGTTGGCAGAATGCTTATAGCTTTAGAGGATGAACTTGAAGTTGGATGAGTTGATATGGCTACTAATACTAGTGCCACCAATAGAGTTCTCCTTAACTGTGCCACAACTTCCCATATGTTTTCCAAACATTATTTATTTACCTTTTATTAACCACTCAACAGCAAATATATTATAGTTGGTGGCTGACATTATGTCCCTGTGGCTAGCACTAGGTCAGTTACACTTCACATAATTCTTTCCACTGGCACTTCAAATCTTATCTTCATTAACGCTTTACATATTCCTACTCTAGGAGCTGATCTTGTCAGTCTAGGTGTCTTGTACCATAAGAGTGCCTCAATCCACAGTTGGGAACATGGTTTAATTGTCTCAAAGAATAGTAAAGACCTATTTTCAGCTACTTTTGGCAGTTTATATAAGGGGACGCTCTAGAATAGCTTAGGTAACCTAGTATGGGTAAGTATAATCTAGTTTGCTCTTAGATCCTCAGAGCCTGCTGTTTCTAGTTTTCTTCCCTCTTGTTCTTGTTGCTATAGTTAGTACTATGTAGTCTTATTAGGTATAGTAGTTATTAGTGTCCTAATCTGTGTTCTCTTAGCAACTGGCACACAGACCAGGCTAGTCTAGTATATATAGCTAGTGGTGTATGGTAAAATACCTTACCCTAATATTGATTGGAACTCCTGGGCTATTCAATGTTCTATCTTTAAGCAACTTCCTTACTAACCAGCTAAGTCGGCACTGGGCTGCTCTAGTCCTCTTACATAGGGTCCATAACCTTACAAAGCATATGTAGGTTAATGCTGAGATAAGAGAATATATTCAGGTTCAAATCTAGAACCAAATAAGAGAAACTTGCAGAGAGATACTATAGTGTATACCCAGAACTGAATGAAAGAAACTTGGTTCTAGTCTATCCTAACTACAAGTTAAATCCTATGTGTTTATGTAATAGAAAGAGAAAAATTTTAGTTCTAAATATAGCAAACAATCAATGAGACAATATGAGCTGGAATTATGTAATAAACTTCAACATGTCTAAACTTTGCTTTTTTGAACTATTTAAATATCAATTCAACCAATCACAAATTAGTAAGTGGCTATTTGTAATAGTATTGTTTGAAAGGTCTTCTTAAGAGCTTTTGAGTGCCATTGAGAATGTAGAAATCAATAAAGAATTAACAGAGATAGGTCTAAATAAAGTTTGTAATAAGTACAAAATATTAGGATAGTTTTTTGAGCTACTAGAAATCTCAATATTTATTCTTAAATTCAGGATAAAATAATTGTACTTTGCTTTTATAATAAGATATACTCTTAACAATAGAGTATACACTTAGAAGAATACTATAAGTTTACTAGAAATAAGTATGGTAGTTATTGGCTTATCTTATAGTTATCCTCAGTGGGCCCTACTTGTTACTCCTAGTCCACTCCTGTGTTCACTTTCCAGACTCACAAGGCAAGTGTACAACTTGTCATGAGTTGCCTTGATCATGACCAAGAATATGACATGGACTGAAATCAAACCAGTGACTGATGGACACTTGTAGATTAAATGAGGACAAATAGTATAACTATATAGCACAATCAATCAAGAACTCCATTGAGTTCTCTTCTAACCAAGTACTCTACCCCTAAGTTACCCCAACTTAGGGTCAAGTGTCAGTCACTGACACTACTCCAGACACATCCTGACAACTAGTTTGTTTGTGGCAGAATAGAGATGCTGAATCCAAAACTCTATGCACATGATTACAGTATGTAACCTAAATCCCACAGTATTGTGTTCTTGAGTCTTGACCTGGTTAATATATATTTCAAACTTCCTACCACAGGGCTTGAAATCATAACACAATGTGGCCTGAGGCTCAAATGCTTCTTGAGAGAAGTTAACGATTCTTTCCACAATCACGAGTGATTTGGGTGATGTAAGGTAAAATTTTCACGAAGTTCTCCTTCTGTCCCCGTGGTAGCATTGTGGTGCAGGTATCCTATTTGAGTATTTATCTGGAATGGTAAGTAAATTCACAACATTCATCATTAATTTTCATCTGCTAGGGCTAAAGCCTCCTCTAACTCATCAACCTCGTCTGTTATCACAGACAAGGGAGGTGAATTTCCATAAATTACTCTCTGTACCAAGATGGCTGCGTTATAAGCGGGTCAGGTCTCGCTGAAGGAGGGTGAGAAGGGATGAATAGACACACCAACGTCAACTGAAAGCTGGAATATGGCACAAACTTTGAATTGGAGTGGTGCTCCCTGCCAAAAAAAATACCCAGTCCTTGCAAATGATCAGACGCAAGATTCTATGTAATAAAATAGGGATGTACTTGAATGCGTCACCACCGAGCCAACCGATCAGAGTAGACGACCGGAAACCATATAGCGATCGTTGACGGAAATTGCTGCAGGAAAAATTGAGAGATAATGACACCCTGGACGGAGAGTTGGATTCACCTAATAAGCTGGGGTACGGGAAGTGTACTTTCAAGGCCCAGAGCAACGAATCCAAGAGTATTGACATATAATCGGGAATGGCCAAGGATCAAGAATGCAATGGCTTG
>Ga0157360_1000619_pt1 | contig 13461 bp, 11 predicted proteins | sample AttlaeALBM1_FD_111483 | JGI IMG/M metagenome (GOLD analysis project Ga0157360, IMG submission 111483) | Fungus gardens microbial communities from leaf cutter ant in Ribeirão Preto, State of São Paulo, Brazil - Atta laevigata ALBM1 | ecosystem: Host-associated > Fungi > Mycelium > Unclassified ... | reverse complement strand
AATGGTGAGTACATTTATATATGGCTAAAAAGTATTTCGATGACTAATAGTAAATTTTCGTGATGGAATGGAGGTGAAACAGAAACTAGCTGCAGAGCCGGCTATTGAAGGAATTCCGAACCGATCTCGAATTGCACCCTTCAACACAGCCTCCACATGGTTAAGTTATCACTATTTTAAGTACAAAGGCACTACCATATGTAGAACAATAGGTAGTAGTATATGATGGCCTGTCCTAGTGCATAGACTATCACTTTATATAAGGACTCCCTGTCTGAGGGTTAGACCTCAGACTTAACAACATCTTTTGTCATTGTCTAAACTTCACTTTTTTGAACTATTAAAGTATCAAAACACCCATCACAAATTAGTAAGTGACCTTTTATGATAATTTTCTAGTTTAACAAGGAAAATAAATTCAAAGGAGGCAAATTCAAAGGCCCAATCAAGTTCTAATTCACAGAAGATAAGGGCCTCTGCCCATTCTAAGCTGAATGAAGAGGCAAAGCAGAAAGCAGACTTACTTATTGAAGTATACCCACAATTTGAATTCAAGGTCAAGAAATTCCTGAAGAAGGTCTGTAAACACAATAAAGATATCTTCAACAATTGGAAGGGCTTGTTGAGAACTATAGACAAATGTACCAATTGGGCACTATTACAAATAAAATATATAAGCTCACAGCTTCAATATCTGCCAGAAGAAAATGGTATGTTTCAAGTCATTCTGAGAATGATCTTCCTTATACAATTCTATAGCAATAGATGAATTCAATGAGCTATTTGACAACTTTTCAATACTAATTAGTCAGCTGCTGCATAACCTCCCAGCCCCCTCTGACTTTGCAAAACCCTTGGTTTGGCCTAAGGCTCAGGAGTTGTATCCTTTGTTTTCATCCTCTTGATACAAGAGGTCTTCCATTGACTACACTCCATTATGTCTTCTACTAGTTCTACCACAAATCATCCAGACCTTTTCCAATAACAACTGAAACTATGGCAGTTCAGATTGCTGCCTCAAAGCTTTGTTTAAGAATAGGAGAAGCTTTCAAAAATAAAGCAGAATATGGGGAAGTTTTTGATGAATGTATTGATAGCATTCTCAAGAAAGGGGAGGTGGAATGTAAATTTCAACCCCATCTGATCTTACATTATGGCAAGATCAACCAATGTATTCAAGAAGCTAATATACCAATACTCCTTCACAAGGATAAGCTAGAATTTGGACTTGGATATTATAATCAACCTTATTTCATATAGGTATTTACTATGATGCAACCACATGGACAACTTCTTTGTTTCATGTTGCTTCATATATCTAATAGCTCAGTCAGCACCTCACTAGTAGGACATGTTCTTTACTTAGTAGATCTCATGTCAGCCATATGTTTTCCTCATTTACTCCTCATGGTACATAGGTATATATACAGTAGATACTCTCTTGTATTTAGTATGCTTTACCAATTGTATCATTCCCTTTCTTCCTCTACTCTTACCTTGCCCTCAAGTCTTTACTGGAATATTGCAACCTGAGTTATTCCTCAAGGTCATAATAGAAGGTGTTGAAAAAGACAATAAGAATGAGCTATTGGTTAAACCTGAGTGGCTAGAGGCAAGAGCATTAGAGAAAAGAGAAGTTCTAATAGAGGGAGTTGATATATTGGAAAAGATTAGAAAATCTGAGGCAAAAGATGATAAAGTGATCAAAGCAGTGGAAGAAATGAAGAGAGCAGAAGTCAAAGTGCTTAGGGATGAGAAGTGGAGAGAAGAAGATGGCATTATTTTAAAGAAAGGAAAGGTCTATAAACCTAAAGATGAGAAGTTGAGAATAGAAATTATTAGACTACACCATGATATACCTATAGGAGAACATAGGGGATAGTGGAAGAGAGCAGAACTGGTTACTCATAATTTTTGGTGGCCAGGAATAACAAGAGAAGTGAAACAATATGTAGAGGAATGTGATTCCTGCCAAAGAAATAAAAACCATACAAAGCAGCTAGCCATAAAGTTAATGCCAAATTCAGTACTGTCAGCAACTAACTTAAGACCTTAATCCTAGGTTAGGATTAAGGGAGCTCTTCAGGGTTAGAAGAAAACTCGATGGAGTTCTCACTTGATTTGTAAGAAAGCTAAACTCTAAGCTGGAATTAAGCCAACTGCTCTTTGTTCTCTACTCCTATAGGATCATGATGTAGACTAGTTACTTGTACTTCTCCTATTCCAGACTTAGTATAAGTACTTTATTAGTTACATCCTAGTTCCTTAGTTTGTAAATTAACATCTTTTATATGTTCTATCCTTACTTCCATCAATTTATATACTATTCCTCTTCTAAACTCCTAGCAATAATTCTATCCTCCTGAAATATGCAACCACATGCAACAGTAGATTGAGGCACAGCACACAAGCTGAGGCCAAGGTTGTTCCCCAATTTTGTTGTCAATCTCCTTTTTCCTCAGAATAACCCTGTTCTACTTTAGGTTATTTCATCCCTGCTCTACACATACATGACATTCTCCCTCAATCACTACTGGTGTTGGTCACTTCTTTTTCTGACCCTCTACTTGATCTCTATACCTACATACTCTGCTAACGTTTACTACCAAATGTATTTTTATTGTACTTGGTAGATCTAGTTCTATTGTGTTTGTCAAGATGATCCCTTTAACTTGATAAGGCCCTACAAATTGCTCCATAAGCTTTTCTGATTGTCTTCCTTTCATTTGGTATTTAAGATCTTTTGTGCTTAAGAGCAATCAGTCCCCTATTTGATATTCTGCTATTTCACTTCTCTTTCTGTCAGCATATTTTTTCATCTCCTCCTGGCTTTTCCTTAATGCCACTTCCACTTCCTCATGTACTTCTTTTATTCTTGTTGCAAATTCCTCTATCTTCTTAAATTTTCCCTTCTTTCTCATTTCTAATCCCATATATGGATCTCATCTATTATTTGCTCTGAATGGCAATACTTTTGTACTAGTCTATACTTTATTATTGTATGCAAACTCTGCTGTCACTAGCCAATCTGGCCATTGTTCCTGTCAATGGTCTATGAATATCCTAAGGTACTGTTTGAGATCTTGGTTCATTTTTTCTATTTGTCCATCAGTTTGCAGATGATATGCTGTTGACAATTTTGTATCTATTCCCAACATATGATTCAACTCTTTCATCATTCTTGCTATGAATTGCACTTCCTTGTCTATTATGATGCTTTCTGGTAATCCATGTAATTTCCAGATGTTATCTCAGAACAATCTTGCTACTTCTTCTGCTGAAGTCTTTTCCATAGTAGGCACAAAGTATGCCATTTTTGTCATTCTATCACATACTACTAGTATACTGTTATATCCCTGTGCTAGTAGTAGTTTCGTGATAAAATCTGCTAAAATATGAGTCCAGGGCTTTTCTGGTACTACATTTGGTATGAGTTTTCCTACTAGTGCCTCTGTTCAGTTTTTGTTTCTCTGGCACGTGTTGCATCCTTCTATGTACTTCTTTACTTCCTTTGTTACTCCTGGCCACCAGAAATTTCTAGTGATCAACTCTGTTGCCTTCCACTGTCCTCCATGTCCTCTTATTGGCATATCATGATATAACTGGATAACTTCTGCTCTCAACTTCTTATCTTTCGGAATGTATACTTTTCCATCTCTTAGCATAAGTCTATTTTCTTCTCTCCACTCTTTATCCCTTAGCATTTTTACTCCTGCCTTCTTCATCTCTTCTATTGCTTTTATCACCTCATTGTTTCTTGCTTCTGATCCTCTTATCTTTTCTAATAAGTTTACCTCTTCTATCATTACTTCTGCTACTTGCATTGCTCTAACTTCTAGCCATTCTTTCTTTAGCAACATCTTGTCTTTGTTGTTCTTTTCTACCTCTTTTTGCCAATCTGGTCATCTACTTAAACTATTAGCTTTTCCTATACTAGATCCCAGCACATGTTTGAGCATAAAATCAAATCTGGACAGGTATAAAGTCCATCATGCTTGTCTATTATTTAACTTTTGGCTACTTATGAAATATTCCAAATTTTTGTGATCACTCTAGATCTCAAATTTGTTCTGTGCTCCTTCCAGCAAGTGTCTCCATTTATCCAAGCATCTAATTATTACCAATATCTCTTTATTGTGAATTTTGTAATTCCTTTCTGCCTCATTTAACAATTTTGAGATAAAGGCTACTGGTCTCCATTTCTCATCCTCACACTTCATAAACAACACTCCTCCTGTTGCGTATTCCAACGCATCTGCTTCCACTCTCATTTCTTTATCTAAGTCTGGTACCACTAACACTGGTCATGTTGTGAACACCTATTTCAGCTACTCAAATGCTTTCTCCTACTCTTCTCCCCAATTCCACTTTTCATTCTTCCTAACCAATTTGTGCATTAGTTTGGCTATTCTAGCAAAATCCTTGATGAATTACCTATAGTAGTTTGCTAGCCCTAAGAATTTTTGCACTTTCTTTATTATCTTTGGTCTCAGCCATTCCAGGACTCCTGCTACCTTTTCTTTCTGCATTTTAATCCCTCCTGACCCCATTACTAGCCCTAGAAAATCAATTTCTCTCACTTTCCATATGCATTTTTCAGGCTTTACATAAAGATCATTTTCTTCCATCCTCCTTAATTTTTTTTCTACTATTTCATCATGTCTTTTTTCCTTCTCTGTTCCTACTAAGATGTCATTCATAAATGCTACTACTTCTCCTGTATTTATAAGGTCTCTCAAAATGTTATTCATCATTGCCTAGAAGGTTGCTGGTAAATTTGTGAGATTAAAGAACATAAGAGTAGGTTTGTAGACTCCTAAGTGCATCATGAACACCACCTTCCACTCATCTCCTTCTCTAACCTATATATTATTATATCCCCATCGCAAATCTATCTTTGTAAATACTCTTTTTGTTCCCATGGTGTCGATAAGGTCCAAAATTAAAAGTAGGGAATAATTGTTCTTAACTGTCCTCTTATTGAGGTACCAATAGTCTTATACCATCCTTTTCTTTCCATCCTTTTTCCCCACAAAGAATACTAGTGAGGTTTGTGGTAATTTTGAGGGTCTAATGTACCCTTTCCTCAGCTGTTCTTTCACGAATTCTCTCATTTCTTCCTTTTCCTGTCTTGACATTAAGTATATTTGGGATAAAATCCTCTTTCAGATTAATCACATAGTCCCATGGTTTGGCATCCTTTCTGACTCTTCTTTCCTAAATACTTTTAGCCACTTGTGGAATTTTTGTAGTACCATTTCTTTCACTTTCTCTCTATCTAGTTCGATCTCCTCATCAAACTTTTCTTCTATTGTTCATTCCTATTTCTTTCTATCAGCCTTTTCCACATTTCTTATCCTCTTTCTGATCTTCTTTCTCTGCTCTATATCTTTTTTTACTGCTAAATTTCTTTCATACAAAGGTAGGCATCTTGTCATTTTTACTTCTCCTATCTCCCAGTTTATTTCTAGGTTATGTGCTTGTAGCCAAGGCATTTCCAGTATCACCTTTGTCTTCCCCAAATTGCACACATCCATCCTCATTCTTTCCACATGGTTTTTGTAGAAGACATTGACTTCTACCTGATATGTGATGTTTTTTCTGCTATTCTCTGTTCCATCTACATTTTTAACTTTTAATGGCCTTTTCAGCTTTCTCATTTTGAAGCCATGTCTTTCAGCTATTCCCTTATTCATAAATATCCCCATTGTGCCACTATCCAGGAGCACTTTGACTGTTATACCTTTATGTGTATCTACTTTCTCTATCCCAATGTCTAGTTACACTTCTCTTAGAATTTTGAATGTTCTCCTGATGTCCCTTTTCTTTTCTTTCTCTATGACTGTGCTTTTCAACTCTCCTGGTCACATGCTGCTTTGCTGCACCTTTGCCTCTCTGGGCTGTGCCACCTTCCCTATACACCCACACTATCTCTGTTTATCCTTGATCACCCCCTGCCTTCTGTTTTCTTCCACAGGGCATCCCTTCTCTCTACACCTTTCACACTGTACATATGTTACTATCACTTCCTCTATATACCACTCTAACTCCAGTAGGCATGCTTTCTCTGGTACTCCTTTGTCACAGTGTTCCTCCACCCTCCTTTTTAACTCCACTACCAAACTCTTCCTCTACCCTTGCTGTGCCTCTTGTGGCTCAGCCATGCATGCCACTTCTTCTTCTTCTATTCTCCTCAACCTTCTTTCCTGCACTTTTTCCTTCACAGAATACACTGGCCTCTCCTCTTGCTGTGCCTTTTATGGCCTTGCCATATGTGCTGCCCTTTCCTTTCTCACCCACAATAGGTACTTCCTACATTTATGCCCTTTCTTCCTATACTTATAATATTCCACCTTCCACTTCTCTCATTTTGCCTCTTGCCTTCTCAATTTTATTCCACATCTCATCACTCTGCTTGTTAAAATCTCAAATTTATTTTGGGGAGTCAGTTTCCCCTTTTTCTCTCCTTCCTTCCTGCAGTACTGGGCTCAGTATCTGAACCCCCCACATTTCCAATACTCTCTTTCTTGCTTTCCTTCTAACTTTGCCCTTAATGAAACAAGGGCATGCTTTTCTTTGAGCAGGTTGCTCATGATGTCATGGTATTATTGTTGAGACATTATGACAATATCTCAAGGGTATAGAATTAATGTTAAGTCTTTGCTAAGTACTTCTATGTCTGCTAGGGTACAAAGTCTTCACCCAGCCAGATGCCTACTGCCCTATTAACTACTGCCTTAATACTAGGATTATACTATTATCTCGACAGGGAGGATCCCTAATCTAGACAGTCCTTTAAGAGATAACTGTCAATCCTCTATATGTACCACTCACAATGGAGCACAGCACAAGGTTTATACTATGAAGGTATAACTAGCAAGTTTAATTGGTAGGTCAGGACTTAACTATATACCTGAACTTGGTGTACAATTTCCTCTCTCAGTCCCTAACTGACTGAGAAGTCCTCTTAAGCCAAGGGCCCGGCTATGTATGGAGGTGACCAGTAATCACAATGATCACTAGTCAAGGGTTAATTATGGTCAATAAGAGATTTGTGAGCAAGGTCTGAGGTAGACTAAGCTCTAGTAGTAGTTATCGAGTTCTTTTGTTAGTGACTAACTTAAGATCTTAATCCTGGGTTAGGATCAAGGGAGCTCTTCAGGGTTAGAAGAGAACTCAATGGAGTTCTTGCTTGATTCTTCTATACTATTTACATATTTCCTGTCTGTTTGTTCCTATTAATAATACAAGTCCTCTTCCTATGTCCATCAGTTGTTTCTGTTCTTTTTTCCATATTGCCTGTCATTCTCTTTCATCAATTGATCCTATCTATCACCATTGTCATAGTTGTATCAACTTATAACAAGTACCAGATAAATCATGAATACATATAGCAGCAAATTTTATTACAAAACTACTACTGGCACAAGGGTACGACTCCATTTTAGTTATAGTAGACAGATTCATGAAAATAGGACATTTTATTCCTACAATAGAGAAGACTTCAGCAGAAGGGTTAGTATGGTTGTTTAGAGATCATGTGTGAAAGTTGCATGGATTGCCTAATAGTATTATCTCAGACAGGAGTCCACAATTTGTGGCAGAAATCATAAGAGAGTTGAATACATTGTTAGGAATAGAGTCCAAGTTGTCAACAGCTTACCATCCACAGATAGATAGTCAAATAGAAAGGATGAATCAGGAGCTGGAACAGTACCTGAGAATGTTTATAGATCATCAATAAGAACAGTGGCCTGAGTGGTTAGGAATGGCTGAATTTGCATACAATAACAAGGTGCATACAGCAACAAAGATATTTGAAGCAAATAGTGAACAGAACCCAAGAATGGGCTTTAAGATAAGAAAGACAAGGAAGTACAAGAATGTGGGGAAGTTTGTAGAAAAGGTACAGAGTGAGGCAAAAGTGGTACTGGTAAAAGTACAGGAAGATATGAAGTGGTATGCAGATAGGAATAGAGGAAAGATAGTGGAATATAAAGTAGGGGATTTAGTAATGCTAAGTACAAAGGATTTGAAGTGGCAAATGGTGGGGAGGCATACAGAGAAGTTGACAAAGAGGTTTGTAGGACCCTACAAGGTCAAAAAAGTTGTATCAGCAAATTCAGTAAAGTTAGATTTACCAAAAACTATTAGAATATATCCAGTGGTAAATGTAAGTAGAATACATAGATACATAGAGCAGGTGGAGGGACAAAAAGCAGAGCAACTGGCTCCAGTAATAGTCAAGGGAGAAGAAGAATGGGAAGTTGAGAAAATATTGAATAAGCAAAGGATTAGAGGAAAGGACAAGTATTTGGTTAGGTGGAAAGGATTTACAGTGGAATCAGACACTTGGGAAAAAAGAGAAAATCTGAGGAATGCTAAGGAAGCAATAGAGGAGTTTGAAAAGGAATATAGGAAGGACCAAGAGGAAGTCAGACAACAGGAAAGAAGAGAAGATAGAGAAATATTTGGAAGAGGAGAATTACCAGAAAGATTCACAACAAAGAAGTTATATGGTTAGTTGGATAAAAGGTATGATAAAGAATATTGGAATATGTTGGAAAGGAATTGGTGGAGATGGAAGGGAGAATGGGGAAAAGGCAGAAGAAAACTGATGATGATTAAAGAAAACAAAATCAAGGAGATAGTAGAGGCAAAAATTGAAGAATGGAACAAAAAAGATAAGATGGGAAAAATAGGGGATCTACATAATGAACTTTGAAGAAGTTCTCAGGATGAGAACCCTTGAGGGGGGGTGATGTTATGATTTGGCCACACAGCTAAGTTATTATTCTTTTTCTTTTTCTTTTCTTTTCTTATTTGGACTTACTACACAAGAAAGGAGTGTGGGAAAGTATCATGGTGTGATGTCACATGATGGAGTCACATGATGAGTGTGGGAAGGTAGTGCACAGACCATGTAGTAGTTGTATAAGTAATGTACAATAAATCAAGAACTCCAATGAGTTCTCTTTGTCAACTCTGACTTAGAGTATACTCTTAAGTTTGTCATAAGCTTGGGATTGTTACACTTCATAAGTATTTATGGATCTTATGAGCCTCAGGACTATTTGTAGAATTCTTTGTACTGACTCATTTATAGACTCTGACTCAAGTTGCTACTAGTGTAACAAGTAGTTTGTTATGAGACAGTTCCTAAAGAAGTAACAATTTCTCATACATTTGCTAACTTGTTGAACAACATAGGCAAATACAACAAAAGCTATAAATAGTATGGGAAGGATTATGTAAGATATATATAGTTCTTAGTAATAGGTCTTGTGATCATAGGAGATAGGCACACAGACCATGCAAAATTTGTATAAGTAGTAGGACAAATCCAATAGGGAACTCTATCGAGTTCTTCCTAAACTTCTATCTTGGATATCCTTGAGTCATCAAGACTTAGTGTGTAAGACTCTAGCTGCAATAACTTAAGTCCACTCCAAGTCAGAGTTAATGAGAAGAACTTGATAGAGTTCCCATTTGATTTGGTATACTACTTATACATTTTACTCTAGTGGCTGTGCAACATCCTCCCATGGTCCTCATGTTATTCCTGTCATGTGTCTACCTCATCACATGTTGTGACTATAACTGTGACTGATATGTGACTGATATCACACTTTTGTAACTATGTGACTGTCACATGATGCTTTCCCACACTCCACCTTAGTAATGATCTAACTAAATAAAACAAAAGAAAACAAAAGAAAAATAGAAAATGACTTAGCCATTTTGCCAAGTCATGACATAATAATAACATAGTTCTACATTAGGTAACAAGGTAATACTGTAGAATAGCTATAAATACAAGTCAGAAAGAGAGAGAATAACAAGTTCTCTCTTTTTGAGTTCTCTCCTCTAAATCTTGAGGTTTCACTCTGTAACTGTCTTGGGACATCTTAGAAGAGTATGATCTAAGTCTCATATTCTTTACTTTCAATACAACCCTTTTGAAAACCTTAACCAGACCCTTTGGAGAGGGACAAAGGGATATCAAATGTTGACATAGGCTCAAGGTTGAAACATATATTCACCTTGTGGTCTAGAGTCTTAACATCAGGTGTGGGTAGAACAGCATTGGTATTGATTACACCCCATAAAATGTAGATGTGAAGCTTAAGAGTTTTCTAGGCTAAGATTTTTAGACCTCATTTTTAGGGATTACCACTCACCTTTATGCCCTGGGTATCTTCAGGCACTTCACTTTCTAAAAGGTGGTGTATATGAGTAGTGGGTTTATGGGGAGTTGTGACTTTCTGGGCCTTGGTAGTCAAATTTTGAGCCAGTGGCAAGCTGAAGCTAGAAGTTGGAGAAGCCAAATTTACAGTAGAGGGTTTGATTTGGCTGGCTAGTGGAAGCTAGCATGGATCTTGTTGGACAGAGAGGAGTCACAGGTGGAGATTTACTATGTGAATTACTATTAACAGACTTAATGCATAAGTGTACCTTTGCTTGGGACTTAAGGATGTAATTTAGATAACTGTTGCTGTAACTCCTCAATCTGCTTCTTAAGCACTGCTTCTCGAGCTTTGCTCTCTTGGGCCCAGTTTGCTCTCTCAGCAGCTAACTGCTGTTGAACAGCTCTTCCATCTCCAATACACTAAACCGTCAGGTGACTTGACATCCCATTTCAAGTGGCGACTTGACTTCTAAATATCCGCTGTGACAGTTTTAACACTGTTTCCGATCGTCATGTCGGAGGACTTGCAACCTGTGGTCAAGAAGCCCAAAAGGGCAATATCTTCGGAAACCACCAGTATCCTCCAATCATCCCTGACACAAATGCGAAGCCTAATTGCATCTCTGACATCCAACGCCGAGCTGGCCGATATCGTCGACACAGAGCCGATTGAAGAGCTGTCTCAGACGCTGGCAACCAAACTGCAAGGACGTGTGGTTTGTTCATATCATCGTGTCCGCACTACTCCACAATCCCGACACTCATCTCTAGAGCTATGGCTTCAGAGGCTTGAATGAAAACACCCTGCAAAGCCTCCATGTCACGGCAGCAGACGGGTTCCTAGTGCTTGATCGAGAGCGCATGCCCGCTCTGATCAATGACTCGGCCAACCGCGCCAAGGACCATATTTGGTCATCCGACATGTTGTTCAATCATCTCAACATACTTAATACCTTTGCGTCTCCGGTGCAGCATATATTGGCGCTTTGTCGAGCTGTGACTAATTACATTGACTAGAATGAAGCTGGCTCCCGATTGTGGATCGATGCCTTCCTCTTCCGTGTCAAGGCCTTGCTTGATTCTGCAGACAAGGGGTTGATTTTAAGTCTTGAACAACGCCTTGATGTCGCTGTTGACCTTGGGACAGTTTTCTGCGGGTTTGTGGATTAGGCTGTCTTAAGGGGTCCAAAGACACTTACTGGTACGTGATTTCTGTATTTCATGGCATCCTGGCTATATATTTTATTTCCAGAAAAAATTTTCCCTGGTGCCAACTTGACGTTAGATCGAAACAAAGAAGGTCTCTCCTTGTTCATCGACGAAGCGAAAAGCTTCAAGGTTCTTCTTGAAAATTTTTTGCCGCAGACTGTTGGCGAAATGTATGCAGGTATGAAGGCCATGAAGTGAGTGCCTACTGACGCCTGCATGGATTCTGGAGATCTATCTCTGATATCCCCATAGGAAAGATGTGATTCGCGGCGCATTGACTGATGGACGGTCGTGGATTTTCATCATTGTCGAAGCCAAAGAATCGGGTGCCATCTTTTATCAAACGGCCCCTATCCATTTAGTTCATCACTCAGGAGATACAACCTTGCTTTCGAAGAATCAATGCGATTTGGTGGTCGGCATTATTGCACATTGGGTGAGCCTCTTGCCAAACGCGACTTTTTTCTCATCACAATATACGTCTATGTGCGCTCTAGGTTGACAATTCTCATTGCAAACTTGCTCAAAACGATTTCATCAAGTATGGGTGATTCGAGAGATTGATCGAGTGGATTGACAAGTATCTGGTTTGCACGTTTACGGCCTGGTAGGGCCTTGATAGACCTCACTAATATCACTAGCACGGTCGATATTTTGGATATATTCTGGGCACTAGGGTTAGCTTTGAGAGATGCAGACCTTGGAGTCGTGGTAGATTACTCAAATGGAGTCAGTAAATGCCAATAATGACTCTGACACAAAAGGCGAGAGCATCATCCACACCATTGAGGTCAGCCAGGTCGCATTAGACTCCGCCGAGCGTATATAACTATAAGGAGCACTTTGGTGTCATGGAGGCCTTGTGGAACAACGCCGACGTGCGCAATTTCGGGACTAGCTGGAGCATATCCCACTCTGACTCCCGCAACACTTTTTTGTTCGCGCGGCCACGGATCAGCACCTCTTGGTACCGCCCTTGCCCCATCTCCTACACCCATCCAGCTATCTTTCTCCCTCCTGCCTCACCACCAAGTGTTCCAGTTTGAACTGCCAATGACCACTCATCGCGATATTATTCAGCTTTCCCGTGCTTGTGAACTTTCCACAGTGGATCAAGTCGTCTCTCTTCTTGATCAGACTGCTCATATTTATCCTACTCACAGTAGCTATGGAATATAAATTCTACATAACAATTGGATATAATTATAGGTATCTAGTTTTATACCTACAATTAATCACCAGACATGCCATATACTGTTCTCTACTAAAGTGCTTAGTGACACATTCCAGATAACCATGAGAAGGCCTATGGTTGATCTGTGATCCATATATAGTCTACTGAAACTTTTGGCAATCATGCCAACATGCCATTTATGTGCCAATGTCAGGCAGCATCAATTAGACTTGAGTTAATTAATGTATACTAGACTAAAGCTAATATACTGGATTGCCAGTTCAACAACTTTTTATTTTAAGTTTGTTTCAGGTTTTATTTTAGATAAAACCCTAATGTGATTCACATTGCTTGACAGATAGAGGATAAGGGATAGGTAATATTTCTCTGGAGCAATGTAAGTAGATTATCCAGAGACTAAGAACCACTTATCAATAATTAATAGTGAGAATAAGGATTCTGGTGGGAAGGTAAGTGGCACTGAATACAACTTGACCTGGGCTTCAACTTATGTGTTGTGCCCTGGTCTCTGGTTGTGAGGGTAGTTATTGATTTTGGAATAGAAGAAAGTTATTGACATCTAGAGTGGAGTGAAAATGATGACAAAAGGTACAGAACAACCTTGGCCTCAGTTCATGTGCTGTGCCTCAATCTCCTGTCACTTGTTGTGGTCATGCATTTTGGAAGAGTAAAATATTGTCTTGGGTTCAGGAAATGATAGGTGTCACAAACTTCATTCAGTCATATCTCCATCAATTCTTCGACAATTCCCACGGTCTCAAAGCCAGCTTAAAGCCCTTAAGAAGACCTTTCGATCGATGCCAGTCACGTCTCGAGGCGATCAATAATGGCCGAGATATTAAGCAGATCAACTGGTAACTACCATGTT
>Ga0157360_1000616_pt1 | contig 13483 bp, 23 predicted proteins | sample AttlaeALBM1_FD_111483 | JGI IMG/M metagenome (GOLD analysis project Ga0157360, IMG submission 111483) | Fungus gardens microbial communities from leaf cutter ant in Ribeirão Preto, State of São Paulo, Brazil - Atta laevigata ALBM1 | ecosystem: Host-associated > Fungi > Mycelium > Unclassified ... | reverse complement strand
TGACACTAAGGGATGTATATAATGTAGAGTATTCCTCCAGGAGCCTCATCCTAATCTCTGAGGATTCTCCTGGAGGTGAGTTGTATCATAATTGCAAACTGTAATATTACTGAGGATTCTCCTAGAGTCTGGTGCCCTAGTCACCCTTACAGGAACAGTCAAGAATAATTATCCCTTATCATTAATTTCAGACCTTATCAACACCATAGGAACAAAAAGGATGTTCACAAAGATGGACTTAAGATGGGGGTACAACAATGTGTGGATAAAAGAGAGAGATAAGTGGAAGGCAGCATTCACAACACACTTGGGAGTATATGAACCTACTGTTATGTTTTTGGTCTCACAAACTCGCCAGCAACTTTCCAGGCAATGATAAACAATATATTGAGAGACCTTATAAATACAGGAGAAGTAGCAGCATTTATGGATGATGTCTTAGTAGGAACAGAAGAAAAGAAAGAACATAATGAAATAGTGGAAGAAGTGTTGAAAAAAATGAAAGAAAATGACCTATATGTCAAACCAGAAAAGTGCATGTGGAAAGTAAGAGAGATTGATTTCCTGGGACTGGTCATGGGATTGGGAGGAATAAATATACAGAAGAATAAAGTAGCCAGAGTATTGGAGTGGCCTACACCAAAAACCATCAAGGATGTTCAGAAGTTTTTGGGGCTAGCAAACTACTATAGGTGATTTGTAAAAAACTTTGCCAAGATAGCTAAGCAATTACGTAAGTTGGTGAAGAAAGATAAGAAATAGAATTGGGAAGGAGAACAGAAAAAGGTGTTTAAGGAGTTAAAAAGGGTGTTTATGACAAGACTGTAAGGGGACATCTAGGGTGGTGCTTAGTCAGTATTGAGGGTCTGTTCTATTAGTGGCCCAGTGACAGTATGTGTACGCATTCCCATCGTTCCTGTCTTCTCTCTGTCTGTGTCATGTGGTGCGATGCCTTCTTATCTAAATATAGGACATTGTGATTACTGATCCATGTGCCCATGTGATAGTGCATGTGATTGTCTAGTGTAGTGTATATATACTAGCAAGTTGTTGTAGATCTACTTCACTTGAATCTCAACTTAGCTTCCGGGACCCTTACCTAGCTTCAGGAGTGATTGCCTTTGAGTGGTTACCCTAACAAAGACCAGTTCTAGTTGCACCCAATTTAGACAAAGAGATGAGAGTGGAAGCAGATGTATCAGAATATGCAATGGGAGGTATATTGTCAATAAAAGAAGAAAATGGTAAATGGAGACCAGTAGCCTTTATTTCAAAGTCATTAAATGAAGCAGAAAAAAACTATGAAATCCACAACAGAGAAATACTAGCAATTATTAGATGCTTGGACAAATAGTGACATCTACTAGAAGGTGCATAAAGTAAATTTGAGATATGGAGTGATCACAAAAATCTCAAATATTTCATGGATAGTCAGAAATTAAATCACAGACAAGCAAGATGGGCTCTTTTCCTATTGAGATTTGATTTTGTACTAAAACATGTACCTGGAAGTAGCATGGGAAAAGCAGATAGTTTAAGCAGACATCTGGATTGGCAAAAGGAAGTAGAAAAAGACAACAAAGATAGAGTGTTGTTGAAAAAGAAATAGTTAGAAGTGAGAGCGATGCAGATAACAGAAGTGGTAACAGAGGGGGTAGACTTATTGAAGAAAATAAGAAAGTCAGAGGCAAAAGACAACAAAGTGGTAAAGACAGTAGAAGAAATGAAATGGGCAGGAGTGAAAATGTTAAGAGATAAGGAGTAGAGAGAGGAAAATGGACTTATGCTAAGAGATAGAAAAGTGTATGTTCCAAAAGACAAGAATTTAAGAGCAGAAGTTATCTGGCTATACTATGATATGCTAGTAGAAGAACATGGGGAACAATAAAAGATAACAGAGTTGGTTACAAGGAACTTTCAGTGGCCAGGGGTCACTAAGGAAGTAAAAAAGTATGTAGAAGGATGCAATACATGCCAGAGAAACAAAAATCAAACAGAGGCACCTGTGGGAAAACTTATGCCAAATGCAGTACCAGAAAGACCCTAGACATATATTTTAGCAGATTTCATTACAAAATTACTGCTAACACAGGGTTACAACAGCATCTTGGTAGTATACAATAGGATGACAAAAATAGCACACTTTGTGCCTACTACAGAAAAAGCTTTGGCAGAAGGAGTGGCAAGATTGTTCTGGGATAACATCTGGAAGCTATACAGTTTACCAAAAAGTATTATAACAGATAGGGGAGTGCAATTTGCAGTAGGAATAATAAGAGAGTTGAACCGTATGCTAGGAATATATAAGAAAGCTAAACTCCAAGCCAGAATAAAGCCAACTGCCCTTTGTTCAGTGATTGACAAAGAGAACTCAATAGAATTCCCATTAGATTTGCTATGCTATATATACAATTACTATTGTGGCTATGCACCTTGTCTCCCATAGTCCTTATGTTACTCATCAGCTGACTTCTTAGTCACATGCTATGACTGTGATATGACCATTTTGTGACCACTATTACACCTTTGTGACTCTGTGACTGTCATATGATATTTTCCCATGCTCCATCTTAGTAATAATTTAAAAGAAAAGAAAAGAAAAGAGAGAAAATATTAAATAATAACTTAGCTGTTTTGCCAAGTTGTAAGGGCGACCGGAGTGGAAGACTCTAGGAGATTCCTCAGTTAATTACAATGTATGAAGTATAGTCACAACCTACCTCCAGGAGATTCCTCAGAGAATTGGATGAGGCTCCTGGAGGGAATAATCTACATTATATACTACAGTGTCTTCGTGTCCCTGTATTGGTAACCAGGGTCTGAACAAGGAAAGTGCGTTGGGTGGCAACAGAGTGCTCTTGGAATGATGGGAGTAAGACCTAATATTACATAGTAATATTGGATCGGCTACAGGATCGCTCTAGAGGACTGGAACGGGCTCTGGAGTCGCGGATTAAGGGTCCCCTTACATTTACCCCCCCTCTAAGGTTGCTGCGCCTCGAAGCAATGGTTCCAGACTTGAAAAGAGTGTCGAAGTCTGTCCAGCAGATGTGTCTTGGGGCGGCTGGATGCCTTTGGTAATATTCTGCGACAAGGTCTGGTGCCTTGACATCGGAGGCCGCCTCTCAAGAGTTGTGCTCTCTGCTGAACCCTTTCCACTTAATCAAGAACTGGAACCTCCTCCGGTGCCAGCGACTATCCAACACCTCTTCCACCTCCCACTCCGGTTCTCCATCGACGACAATGGGTGGCGGCGGGGCTTGTGGCTTTCTTCCTGGTATTGGATCGTCCGGAGTGGCGGACAACTTGACCACGTTGAACACCAGGTGCAACTGTCTCAATCTGTGGGGCAACTTGAGTTGGTAGGCTAATGGTCCTACTTGGTGTTCGATTTCGAAGGGTCCCAGTCTACGATGTGACAACTTCAGAGACGGACATGTCGTTCTGATATCTGACGTATCTAGGTATACCCGGTCTCCTGGTTTGAATACGGGGGCCAGAGACCTTCTTTGATTGTAGTACCTTGTCATGTCTTCCTGCGCTTTACGGATCGCAGACTTGGCTTCCTTGGTGGTGGACTCCATTCTCTTGGTGAATTCATTGACCGTCTCTAGGCTAGAAGGGTCCTGCCTCAGCTTGAAGCCCATGTGGGGGATTTGTCCCATGTCCAGTAGGAACAGAGGTTGTTGCGTCGCGGAGTGAATGTGGTTGTTGTGCTGAAACTCTACAATGGGTAGGAGGTCATACTAGTCATCCTGCCATTCGTTGATGAATAGGCAGAGGAACTGGTCAAGCTCTTGGTTGACGCGCTCTGTTTGTCTGTCCGTCTGGGGGTGCCAAGCTGTAGAGGAGGATATTTGTATACCTAGCAGCCTGTATAGTTCCTTGGTGAACAAAGCTACGAATTGAGGTCCGCAGTCAGAGACAACACGTTTTGGGAGGCCATGGAGTTTTCAGACGTAATGGAGGAAGAGCTGGGCTGCTCCTTCTGCTGTAACTGTTGTGTGTGTCGGAATGAAGTGTACCCTTTTGGAGACAGCATCCACAACTGTCATGACAGCGTCATGTCTGGAAGACTCCAGGAGTTCGACTACAAAATCGACACTGAGGGTGTCCCACTGTGCATCTGGAACAGAGAGCGGTTGAAGCTCGCCAATAGGAGAATATTGCCAAGGTTTAGTCCGGAGACAGAGATCGCAAGTACTCATATACTGGCCGATGTACCTAGACATCTGGGGCCACCAGTAGTTCCAGGACACTAGTTCCAGTGTCTTTCAGTGTCCGGGGTGTTCTGCAATCTGGGTATCATGGCAAAGGGCTACGATCTGTCTGTGCAGGTCTGGACTCCGTGGTACGTATATCTTCCCTCAGAACTGGAGTAGGCCATTTATGTTCGACCACTCCGAGGAGTGTACTACCTCGTTGGCGGAGTTCTGGAGCTCTTGTGCTGCCTTAGCTATGGGTTCCTCTTGGTCTCCGTTCCAGTTACCTTTGCGAATGTTGGACAAAATCTTCTGTTCTACGCCTGCCAGTTCTACCCCTTCCAGAGCGCGTACCACGAGGAATTCCGGTTGAAGGAGGACTATGTTCTCGTTGTCCAAGGCTCTGTTTCCGTGATTGGCCCTCCTTGACAGTGCATCCGGTTTGCCCATGGTACGTCTGGGGCGGTGGTGAAGCAAGAAGTCAAACCTAGCCAAATGCAAGAACCAACGGGCTTGACGGTTAAGTTTCTTGGCCGTGATGAAATACTTGAGGTTCTTGTGGTCAGTCCAGATCTCTACTGGATGGGTTGCTCCTTCGAGGAAGTGCCTCCACTCTTTTAGTGCATGAATGATGGCCAGCATCTCCTTGTCGTGGATCTCGTAATTCTACTCCATGGAGGACAAGGACTTACTGTAGAATGCTATGGGGTGCCATTTTCCATCCGTCGTTGACTGCTGAGACAAGACTGTTCCTGTGGCGAAGTCCGAGCTATCTGCTTCGACCCGGAAGGGCTCTGAGTCCTGAGGAGACACCAACACTGGAGCAGTGGTCACCGCTGTTTTGAGGTCCTCGAAGGCCATCTGTTCCTTTCCACTCCACGTCCAGACTTGTTTAGAGCGTGTTAAGTTGAAGAGGGGTTGAGCTTTAGCAGAGAAGTCCCGGATGAACCTTCGATAGAAGTTGACGAAGCCTAGGAAAGCCTGGACATCCGTTTTGTTTTCTGGAGTAGGCTACTCTTGGACTCCCACGACCTTGACTGGATCCATGGAAACTTTGTTCTCCAAGATGACTAGTCCTAAGTACTCGATTTGCTCCTTGCAGAACTCGCATTTCTCCGGGCGGAGGAAAAGTTTGTGTTCCTGTAGGACCTGTAATACTCGTCTGATAGCCTTCGCATACTCCTCTTCTGTCCTAGTAAAGATCAGGATGTTGTCCAGGTAGACCACCATGATACCTTCCGCTATGAGGTCCCGGAAGATGTCGTTCATCATAGTTTGGAAGGTGGCCAGGCTGTTAGTCATGCCAAAGAACATTATCAAGGGTTCGAACAGACCTCGATTGGTCTGGAAGGCTGCCTTCCACTCATCTCCGGGCTTGATGCAGACATTGTTGAAACCCCAACAAACGTCCAGCTTGGTGAAGTATCTGGCTCTGTAGAGTTGCGATACGAGCTCGGAGATAAGTGGGAGGGGGTACTTATTCTTGACTGTCATGGAATTGAGTGCTCGGTAGTCCTGAACCAATCAGAGTGAGCCATCCTTCTTCTTGATGAAAAATACCGGGGCTGCCATGGGAGATTTGGAAGGACAAATTCGTCCGGTATGCAGGTTCTCTTCCAGGAAAGAGTCCAACTCCTTTTGTTCCACCGGAGATAGGGGGTAGACCTTTGATGACTTAGGCTCCAAGCCCGGAATGAGCTTGATAGCATGGTCCCACTGCCTATGTTCCAGGAGGATGTCGAAGTCTTCCTTTGCGAACACCAATTCGAATCCTTTAGCACAGTCGGGTAGAGTGAGAAGTCCTTTCTGCGTTTTCGAGGCTCAACAGGCTCCTTCCGCAAGTTTCTAGGAGATCGTAGAGGTGGCATGAAGGTCTTCCGCCATAGGTTCCAAGAGGATCCTCGTCATGAAGAGTCTGTCCCCTTACTTGTATTCAACCCCGCATATCCGGAGGGGGGTTTTGTCCTCTTCCGAGTCTTCCACATACTCCAGGGGAGGTCCGGATCGACAGATGTTGATGGCTCTGACCTCCATTTTCCTCCGCGACGCTTGTTCCTTTTGTATCGCACGGCATCCTTTATATCGAGGGAAGCACCTATTCATCTGCACTTCTCCGGTTTGCCAATCAACCTCCGGATTATGGTCCTTGAGCCAGGTGTAGCCAAGGATCATGCTCTGCTTCCTGAGATTGGAGACAGCGAGGAGCGTCCTTTCGGAGTGGGTCTTATAACGGAGGACTACATCCACCACTTCAGAGATTCGCCCTGCTTCATTAGGGGAGCTGTCTACGTTGAACACTGGTATAGGACAAGAGATGCTCTGGGTACTGATACCTTTTGTACGGACAAAATCTTTGTCTATGAAGTTGCTGGTGGCTCCGGAGTCCAAAAGCGCTTTGACAGAAGGCACCTCACTGGTGTTGGTGGTACCAATCTTGATAGGCAAGGCAGGATGATAGACATTCCGTGGGCGTCGAGGGTATTGGTGGAGAGTCATTTGGGGAGTCTTTTTTCCCATTTGGGTCTCTGAGGCAGGGCTTTCCTGACCAAAGTGGAGAGGGTGCATCTATAGGTTCACAAACTTCTGTATTGACTTCTTCTATGTCTAATACAGCAAACCTATTAACTAGCAGTGACCGGGGCGCACTTTTTGCCAGCCACGCTAAACAAAATCCTCCTCCGGGGAGGATTCAACTTCCTCTTCTGCTACTACATCTTTCAAGGCCATTAAATCTTTGATTAATTCTTCCCATTGCTTCACGGTTAACCTCCAGACATCTAGGTGGTAGGGACAGTCCTTTACGAGATAGTTGGGCTCTCCGTATCAATAACATCCTCGCGGAGGTACAGGGTGCATCTTCCAGACGGTGTCCACGTCCATAGGTACTCCTTCAGACGGTACAGGCGGAGCGGGTCTCGGGGGAATGAGGGGCGGAGTGGACTGAGGAAGGCGGAACATCAAGAGAGGGGTAGGCCGGGGAAGAGCGGAGCACATAGGAGCTGTAGTCGTCGACCGGAGCATGGATTGGAAAGCCTCATTGGTGAGCCGTGCTTGGTCGATTCTCCAGGCAGCTGCATACCAGGCCTCCGGATCAGTGTCAGCAGGTCGTCCAAAGGGCATAGTGGCGATTTGGCTTTGAATGTTCATCCTGAGGCCTTGGCGGAACTTCACCACAAGAGTCCGGGGGTCAGTGTATCCGGCGTCGGAGACCAAGGTGAGGAAGCTGTCCAGGTAATCGTCCACCATCTGGTTTCCTTGGTAGTACGCAGAGCCTTCCAGAGCGTTAACAGCATCTGCTTCTGCGTTGACCGGAAAGAACTGACTCCAGAACTGTTGTTTGAAGTTGGCCCAAGACTGAATAGGAAAAATGCCGGTGTCTGCCTCCTGGCAAAAGAGGTTCTCGGACCACCTCGCAGCATGTCCATCTTTGAAAAAGGCAAGGGTCCAAAAGATTTTTTCCTCATTGCAGCTGAACTGCTCTGGAGCCAGGCATAGATATAATGTATAGGAGTTTAAAAAGGCTCGACCAGAGGTCCGTTCACCAGAGAAGTTGGGTGGAGAAGGGAGTTTTGGCCTTGTCTGCTGTTTAGTTGGGGCAGACGGGACTGGAGAAGGAGGGTTAACAGGAGGGGGAGACGTTGTTACCGGGGGCGGAGCGACTGTTGGAGTGGGAGCAGGGCCAGTCATCAGTTGAGTGAGCTGTTGTAATTGGGCTGTTAGATCCGCGAGGGTGTTGTTAATGATGTGTTCCGAAGTGTTCTGACGCTCGGTCAACTTCTGGAGATGGTGCTGCAGATAGCCCAAAGCGTTGGCGATGGCTGGGGGGGTGTTCACAGGGAGTGACATCTCTTTAGAGTGGAGTGATCAGGGGGCCAGAGTTTGTTAGTGGAGGGCAACCGGAGGGCGGCTGTCCACTGAGAAATTCCGGGGCTCTGATAATAAGATCTAATTCTGCTGTAAGGGCAACTAGAGTGGAAGACTCCAGGAGATTCCTCAGTTAATTATAATGTATGAAGTATAGTCACAACCTACCTCCAGGAGATTCCTCAGAGAATTGGATGAGGCTCCTGGAGGGAATAATCTACATTATATACTACAGTGTCTTCGTGTCCCTGCATCGGTAACCAGGGTCTGAACAAGGAAAGTGCGTTAGGTGGCAACAGAGTGCTCTCGGAATGATGGAAGTAAGATCTAATATTACGTAGTAATATTGGATCGGCTACAGGATCGCTCCGGAGTACTGGAACGGGCTCTGGAGTCGCAGATTAGGGGTCCCCTTACACAAGTCATAATAGAATAGATACAAAATTGTTGACAGCCTATCACTTGCAGACAGACAGCCAAACAGAAAGAATGAATCAGGACTTAGAACAGTATCTCAAAATGTTCATTAACTACTGACAACAGCAATGGCCAGACTGTAAGGGGATACTCTAGGGAACAGCCTAGATCATGAGTAAGCTTTCACTTAAGAGGCTAATCTAAGTACTTGTAAGATGCTCTCCCACACTCTTCTTGTCTTCTCTCCTAAGACCACCTTGATGTGCCTGATGATCTATAATTAGGACAGTGATATTATTAGTTAGTGCTCATGTGACTGAGGCACACAGACTATTAGTTTTAGTATATAAGACTACTTGTGTTGGTAGAAATATTCTTACTCAAATATCACCTTTGCTTCTGGGACTCTTACCTAACATTAGGGTTAGCTGTCTCTGAGTGACTGTGCCCTAACACAGACTAGTTAGCAACAGTGGAGTTTGTATACAACAACAAGGTGCAAACCAGTACTAAAGTATTGCTGTTCAGAGCAAATAATAAACAGGACCTGTATATGGGATTTGAGATGAGAAAGAAAGGAAAATTTGAGAAGGTGGAAAAGTTTACAATGAGGATAAAAGAAGTGCATGAGGAAGCAGAAATAGCATGTAAGTCCTTACAGACTTCACTGACTCAATTTCCTACTGATTGACAGCTCAACACTGTGATGCTCAATTATGAATAAAAGAATAAAGTACAAGAGGAGAGTAAACCTACCTGTGATGCTCAATTGTGAATAAAGGAATAAAGTAAGAAAGGCATCACAGGAAAAATATTAGTAATATATCAGGTCACCTGATCTGAGGTTGGAGGTGCTGCCAACATCTGTCAGTGACAGGTGATCTACTGAATTACACTCTCCCCCATCCAAAAAAATGAGGCCCCTTCATTTGTTTGTTCCCATCTATTGAGAGCCTCTGTCTCTAGCAGTTCTGATCTTTTTAGCCAAGTGTCTTCCCTCTTCCCCTATCCCAACCACCAGATCCTGTATTTTTACCTTGCTCCTTTGCCCTTTTCCTCCACTATTTCTTGGATGTGATATTCTTCTGAGCCATCTGGTAATAATAGAGGGCCAGGCTTTGTGAGTTCATGGTTGGGAAAGAGATTGGGATCATTAGGATACCACTGTCTAAGGAAGCTGAAGTAAAAGAAGAGGAAGATGTTACCTAATAGTAGTAAGTCTAGTGTGTATTCTGACTTCTCTAGGTATGCCTTAGTAATTTTCCAGGGTCTATTGTAGCAGGGGAAGAATTTTGCGGATCTTTTCTGATTCTTAGCTTTGTACTCGTGGCAGCAGTTCTTAGTGCTTAGCATAACAAAATCTCCCTCCTGGAAATTTTCCTCTGCCCTACAATATGCATTTGCATAGTGTGCCTGGTAGATTTTGGTAGTTTTCAGGGAATCCTGGGCATCGCTGATATTGTTGTGGAGCCATTCAAGGATTGAGGATATGTCCAGGGGTTCCACATTGTCTCCATTCTGAGGGGGAACTAGTGGGGAAATGAGTCTGGGAGAGATTCCTAGGTGGAGTTGGAATAGTGAGTATCCTGTCAAGGTATTGACTGTGTTCATAATGCAGAAATGGACATGGGGTAGTGTCTTGACCCAGCCCTTCTGCTGGCAATTGACATAGAAACAGAGCATTTGGTTGACAGTCTTATTAGTCTATTTTGCTGTTCTGTCTGTTTCTGGGTAGTAGGCAGATGATATCTTTAGTTTGACCCTTGTGATCTTATGAAGCTCCTTCCAGAACCTACTCATAAACAGCTTGTCACGGTTTGATATGATCTCCAAAGGGAGACCATTCTCACAGTACCAGTTATCAAAGAACAGTTGGACCACTTTTAGGGTCATATTAGTTGTCTGGCAGGGGACAAGTCTCATGTCTGCTGACCCTAACCAATTGGTAATTGTCATTAACATATTGAAGCCCTTGTCTACTAGGAGAGGTTCAATAAAGTCAATGTTAATGCTGTTGAAATGGTGGTCTGGAACTGGTAGGAGGTATAGGGGTTTGACGGGTCTCAAAGTAGTGCCTTTGTTACATAGACACTATGAACATGATAGAATATATGAACTGTTGAGGTCATATTGCATCTATGGCCAAAAGTAGCTCCCTCTCAGTGCTTTGTAATACTTGTCAAAGCCAAAATGTTCTAGTGTATTATGGGCTAGCTGGAAAAGTGTTTGTCTAATAGTACCTCCCCTGGAAATAATTAGTCTGTCCTTTAAGAAAAGCAACTTGGTCTCTAGGTCTTGTCAGACCCCTTCAAAAGAAGCTAGGTTGTCTCTTAGTTTCACACACCACTCATCTGCACTGTAGCCCTCCACTATTTCCTTCAGCAGGTACTTGTCCGTCTTTAGCTTGAGTGTGGCTGTTATTGTCTCTATTGGGTTGTGGGTGGTAGTAGTAGGTGCCTCCAATGTAGGAGAGTGATGAGAATATTAGGACAGTGCATCTGCAACTATGTTTTCTTCTCCCTTAATATATTTGATGTCAAATTCATATTGCTAGAGGAGATCAGCCCAATGGGTCTGGCAGCATGATAGTTTCTTCTGTTTATTGAAATATTCCAGGATGTGATGGTCAGTGTATATCATGAAATATGCTCTAAGAAGATGGAAGCACCATTTCTTCAAGGCATGGACAATGGCAAACATTTTCTGCTCATGCATGGGATAGTATTGCTCTACTTTGAGATATTTGGTAGAATCAAAGACCACTGGTCTTGAGGTTTCCCAAGTGTATCTGACACTTAAAACAGCACCTGTACCAATCAGGCTAGCATCTGTTGTCATATAGATATTTTCTCCTGAGTCATAATCAATCATAGTAAGACATCCTGTGCCAGTCACTATCTCTTTTATGGCATTGAATACCTTCTGGTAGTCTGGTGTCCACTAGGGGAATGCCTTGTCAAACTCTTTTTTGGTGAGGTTTTCTAAGATTGCAGCGTGGGTTACCAGATGGAGTATGAATGAGGCTAGGTATCTTACAAGCCCAAGAAAACCATGTACTTCTATGGTGGATATAGGAACAGACTACTCCAGGATATGCTGAATCTTGTCCAGATCAGTGCGGATGCCCTCAGCAGAGATAATGTGCCCTAGGAAAGTGATCTCAAGAGCAAAAAGGTCTATCTTCTTGGGTAAACAGTACAGATGGGCTACTCAAAGGGCTTCAAGCATTTTCCAGACATTTTCTTTGTGTTCTTTGACTATGTTAGACCAGATGATGATGTCATCCATATATACATGACATATCTTCCTAATAAATGGCAAAAGTGCTTGAGTCATATGCTGTTGGTTTGTGGCAGGGGCATTAGTTTCTCCTATAGGTATTGCCACCCACTCGTACATTCCAAATGGTGTATTGACTGCAGTAAGAGGAATGTCATCTGGGTGGACAAGAGTTTGGAAAAATGAGTTTGTCATGTCAATCTTGCCAAAGATCTTCCTATAGCTGACATCAGCAAGGATTGTCTCGATGCAAGGTAGTAGTGTCTGATCATGCACAGTATTACTGTTGAGTTTGCAGTAGTCATTTACTCAGTGAGATAAGGCTGTTGGGTCTGCCTTGGGTACTAGGAAGGTACTAGATGAATATGGGCTGGAGGAGGGGTATATGCGGTCTGCTGCCAGATGTTGGTCTAGGAGAGTTTTCCAGGTCTCTCTTAGTCTCCGAGAGCAGGAGTATGACCAGGCTGTAATAGAGATGGAGAGATCCTGGAGTTTGATATGATGATATATGTCTGTAGGGAGTTGGTTGACATAGGGTATTTCCTCAAAGTGGTTGGCAAATTCTGTTCAATATCTCTCATTCAACACCTGTAGTTAAAATTTGGATGCAACTTTCTAAGCTTGTAGTATTGCTATACATTCCACCACCTGTTCTTCCACTGGTCGGTAGTTATGCTTCTTCTTGGTAGAAGACTTAGGAGTAGGTATGGAGAACTGGAGATTAGAGGGGTGGCTAATAAAGGTGAATGGTCTTCTGGGAGGTATATTTAGGGACTGTGTTGGTGTAGGTGGCTAATCAAAGAGATTGCTTCTCCTCTTTAGTGATTTCTGTTAGTTTTGACTGGTTGGCTGGGGTAGTTGTCTCTGTTTAGGTGATCTTTTAATAGTAGTGTCAGCTCTGGGGCTCTGGGACAGAGGGAGCCTCTTATGGCACAGTTCCATGAGATTGTAGCCAGTGCGCTTGTTGGTGAGAGTTCCAGTATTTACATCAATAATAAGTTTGTTAAGGTGGATGAAGGTTAGTCCTAGAAGTATTCTTTCTGCTAGTCTTTTGGTTACAAGCACATAAACTACCCCCGATTTCCAAGATATACCATTTCTACTGGATAATGTGAATGAAGTCCAGTTTTGCAACTTTTCTGATGCCTCTCCTCCAAAACACTCCACTACTAGTTGTGGTGTTTCCATCTCATATACCGTCAACCCAAGTTCTTTTACAATGTCTTCTCTAACCATATTTAGATGAGCACCTGTGTCAATAAGAGGTCTGACTGGTTTGGAGTATGAGAGGGAGGAGAATATGATATGAAGGTAGGGACAAATCCAAGAAAAGTGGTTGGGGGAAGGTAACATACTCTGATAAATCATTGTCAAGGTCCATAGTATCTATTGTTGGGACCTAGATAGCCAACTGTAGGGGCTTAGTCTTGGGGCCCATTTTCCTTTTTGTTGGAGTTACTCTCAGTTGATGGGCCCAGACTGCTAGAGTGTCAGCCTCAGTAAGTACACAATAACCAATGGCAGAGGGGAGATCAGTGGTATATTCCTTGCTGCCATGGTTGGTATAGAATTTCTGTCATATGACAGAAAATACCTATTTAATAATATAATTTCCTTTTTATTTTATATTATTACTAATTTTTTGCTCCTAAACTCCTGTTGTCTACTCCTATAGGATCATGATGTAGACTAATTACTTGTACTCCTCCTATTCCGGACTT
>Ga0157360_1000613_pt1 | contig 13550 bp, 17 predicted proteins | sample AttlaeALBM1_FD_111483 | JGI IMG/M metagenome (GOLD analysis project Ga0157360, IMG submission 111483) | Fungus gardens microbial communities from leaf cutter ant in Ribeirão Preto, State of São Paulo, Brazil - Atta laevigata ALBM1 | ecosystem: Host-associated > Fungi > Mycelium > Unclassified ... | reverse complement strand
GAAATCAACATGGGGTCCTGAATATCACCAGTCTATGGTCATATCCCTGAGTGGGCTAGTTTTGGCTTCGCTACTGTCATTTGGTGAGCTCTCAATAAAATATCTCCGCTTCAATCATCTCACTATGACAGTGATCCGCCAATTGCTCGTAAGGAGAAATAGGATACTTGATAGGGATGAGAAGGCAGCAATGAATGGTGTTGATCGAGAACGAGTTGAGGAGGCGGCTCGTTTAGAAGGTCTAACATTTGAGAACGCCTTGGAAAGGCGGAAGGGATTCCGCTACCTTTATTAACCATGCCAAGACTGAAAAATACAAATTTGAACCTATAAAACAATATTCATCAATTGCTATTTTAATATGCAATGTAATAGAATAGCAAAAGCTTCATCATCAACCAGGTACCGATTAAATTGTTTACATTCCTCTCTGAATACTAATTAGACTTGGACTATGAGGTGTATATTTAAGAACAGAGTCATAAATGTACATACAAGCCACATGTCAATCTCACATTGTGCTATCAAATATAGTAGACAGAATAGCTGTCTAGTTTCGACCTGGTTACCATGTATCTTGGATTCTTTAGCACACGGTTCGAGATCGTAACAATAAATGGACCTCCCTCAGCTGTCTACGTGATCGCACGACGTCTGAGCTGAATATTTCTCACCGGTGATAGAACAATTCTAAACAAGGTCAAATACATGACCATCATGAACCCATCACGCTCATCACTTTGTCCGGGCCACAAACATGTATCTGCATTTTCTCCCTCTCTATCCTCCCCAAAATCATCATCAACGGATGCAAAAGCAGCAGAGGAAGATGTAGGCTATGCAGAAGAGGTGGAATACGTCGCGTTGGATCTGGGCAACATCGAGCCAACGCTCGTGCCCAGTTCAAGTACTTATCGACTTATCGTACGCTTATTTTTTGTTTCATGGCCGAGTGTGTGGGCTGATGAAAAAAGCCTTCAGGGACTTGATACGCCACTACCATTCCTTCAGTTATCTGGGACAATTCTTAGAGGGCGACACGACAATCTGCTAGGCTCGGAGTTGATCTTCTCCGATGATAAAGGTCTTGTACTAGCCTTTCTCCTCATGAGTACATAACCACGTCATTGACCACGATTAATTTATGCAGACTCGTCTTTTACATCAAGTGGTCAGAGAAAGCGAGGTGTCACCCATGTAACAACTACTTCCAAACGGATAGCATTTAAAGAGGTCCAATCGTGTCCAAACAAAAAGTTGTTTCCACCCCAGTATCAGCTGAGGTAACGGCTCACAGCGAAAAAAGTGCTGGGCCTGAACAGGAATGTCTCGAAGACTTTGATGATAACATGAATATTGATGAGGAGGTTGATATGAACATTGACCCCCTACTACGGGAGCCTCGGCATCAACCCAAAGTTGGCCCATCTCGCTCGGTTCTCCCCTCTGTCACTCCTTCAGCCTTAATAATGCCGTCGCGCCCATCGCCCCCTTCTGTTGGCCTGGCAGAAACTTTTGCCTCCCTCAGTTCCATCTTTCACACTGCAGATGAAGGCAGGCCCACAAACAATTCAAGCTCTGGTGCCAATGCTGAGGATGTGCCAAGTGATCCTGCATTGCAGATTGATAGATTAACAGGTTTCTCACCACCACTTACGAGGACACCAAGGACATCACAAAAGACTGTTGCGACGGCCCGTTATGAGCTCAGCAATGGTGTCGAAAGCAACGACTAAATGGAAACTGAAAAAGAAAGAAGCCGTGATAGATTTTGGGTGCAGATGAAAGTGGTATGGACACAGACGAGGGTTCATGAAACGGGACATTCGATTGTCGTATCACCGTGCATATGCCTGTCCTCCTTTCTTCCGTGAAGTCTGGAGTTTCCGTGCCCTGAAACTTGCTTCGCCGACCTTGTCCCTTTGCCGTGTCGAGATAAGGAGCAGAAAGGCAGGATAAATCAGCTCCTACTTTATCCTTATTGTTAATCAAAATAAATAAATAGATTCTACCATCAAACAAACACAGTTTTAGTGTAGCGCTCGATAATCCAACATCTGTTTCTACAGCAATACCCTTGTACCGGTTACGTTACAGCCTTGTGGCCATTTCTTCCCTGACATAACCCAAGGTATGTAATGATTCCAAGAGCAGAGAAGGGTATCTCACTGCCTAGTTTGGTATTGTGACGTCTCTTTGATGTTCTGATGTACACCTGGGAGGGCCTTCTCAGTTGTTGCTGTCTTCTTTATCACATCAGGTTCAGAATCGCAGGAAGTTGATACTCCTTGATTTTTTACACAAGAAACCTCACGGAAAAATCACTCGTCTTTTTGTTAACTGCAAATCAAACAGTTACACATGACTTTGTTCCCACAGTCCACTACCTGGACCTCACCACCATTGCCCAATGAGTCAAAACGAAATCGACCATACCAGAGGCCCTTGAAAAAATTAATGAGGAGATGGCCCTTCTACACCAAAAACGTGCTCATGTCCGTGGAAAGCTCAATGAGCATTTGTCAGCTACGCGAAACCTTCCTCCAGAGGTTCTCACCGAGATATTCCGGCTTTCAGCATGCAATCTGGATCTCCGAGAACCTCAATTATACTCGATCGAGATACGGATGCTTCTCAGACTCGGCTCTATTCAGTTTTCCTCCTTTCATCGTCGCGCTCGTGTTTTTCCAATGCAAGAAGAGGATGTGTTTCTGTTGAAGTGGACTTGAACAACTTACCTCATGAAAGCATGCTACTCATTTTTCAACGTCACCGTGCGCAGATTCGAGCCTTCAGAGTTTATCTATCTTATGATGACACCCCGTGCAATGGATGGGATCGAGTGGCACACCATTTTTCCGAGCCCACAGAATGGCCAAACCTCACAGAGCTGTAGGTGTGTTCACTGCCGGACGTTGACTTTCCCGGTTTGATGTTTCAGGTACCTGGAGCTGATTCCTTCCACTACTGCAGACGAGAGCAGGATAATCTCGTGTGGTGTGCACCGATTAACCAACTTACTGTCCTCCGTTTACATGACCAATGGTCTGTATTTGCTCTTCCACTGCCCTGGTCTTATCGAATTTCATTGTTCTAGTCAATTTGCTGGATATGACCCTTTCGTCTTTACGCCCGAGACCATATTCAACCCATCTCGCACACCGAAAAATTGTCGGAATCTCCGAATATTTCAGTGGAGAGTCCCCAGCGAGGAATCGGGTCAGTTTGTCCCCTCGATCCGCATAGAGGATTGGAATCGATTTTTGTTGTCCTCGATCTGATTTCCTAACCTTGAGAAGCTCTCTTGGGGAGTGCCTCATGCCTATCAAAATCAGCCTTGGCCGACGAAACCTGTCGACAGCGTACTAGTAAACCACTTTATGCCCTCGCTCAGCTGCAATACCACTCTTGACTGGGATGTCCCTTCTCCATCATACTCATATTTCAATGAGGTCTTTTCCCAAACAGATTTGAGTTCATTGCAACAACTGTACCTTTTACTCGATCACATTTCTGAAGTCGTTCCTTGGCTCAAAGCATTGTCTGTTGATCAACGACTCGCCAACTGTTTTCTTCCTCAGTTGCAAACTATCTATATTGAATTGTGACATGCAGGCCTCAGTGAACCAATCATATTTGATATCCCATATAACTGCCTATGATCAAGAAGATTGCTGCTTCTGGAGGATGATGGTGAAAGTGACCCCATACAGGTGTTGGGACACAATGGCATTTCTACTCTGTTGGAAAATTTTACTTAGGAGGGCCCCACCTGTATTGAGCAGCATCTAATGGATGTACTTAAAGGTCTTGTCAATGGTGGTCTTGGCTTTGATGTTGCTCCACTGTCAGAGTTTGATAGAATTTGTCTGCTAGACTGTGTGATATCCAACCACTGTTGTTATATCATAATTCACCTTGTCATCATTGTCTCCTTTCATTTTTGTTACCCTTATTCTTCACCTTGGTTACAGCCATTAGCTGCTTCTGTCCATTCGCCAGTATCAGTGTTATGTTTGAACATACCAAGCTGTAGTTAGAACACCCTAGGACCAACTTTTCATTTCTGGTCTTAGAGACCACAATAGACAAATTTGCCCCAAGTTTCTGTGCATACACACAAACTCATAAGCTGTGCTATTTAGAAAGTATTGTTTCTCTCTGGAAGATCCAAGAGCTACTTTCAGTTTGTAGGGACTGCAATTGAACACCCTTTAGTGTCATGACTTGGCAAAACAGCTAAGTCATTATTTAATATTCTTTTCCTTTTCCTTTTCTTTTATTTTCTTATCGATGGATGTGCGAGATAAAAGTGACTCATACGGAAGCACAGGACTTTAGTACAGGGTTAGGGTTAGCCATTTGTATAAGTAGTATAAGAAATCTAATGAGAACTCTATCGAGTTCTCCTTGTCAAACGCTGATAAAGGAGCAGTTGGCTTAATTCCGGCTTTGGAGTTGGCTATTCTGACATTAGAACTCAATACCACATCTAGAGCACCATCCACCTTGGACCTTGCTCACTCTCATTCTCATCTCGCAACCAACCCTTGGTCGCTGATCATCACGATCAGTAACCACCTCCATACATAGCTGGGCCCTTGGCTTAAGGGGACTTTGCAATCAGTTAGGGACTGTAGGTAGAGACACAGTACCAAGCTCAGGTATTGCGTTCAAGACCTGACCTCACAATTGAGTGGTGTTTAGTAGTATACTTGTTCTTTTCTTGGTATAAACCTTGTGCTGCGCTCCATTGTGAGTTGGTACATGCAGAGAAGTGACGGTTATCTCTTAAGGAGCTATCTAGATTAGAGATTCCATCTGTTGGGTGATAGTCTAACCATAGTATTAGGGCAGTAGTAAGTAAGGCAGTAGGTGTCTGGTTGGGTGAAGATCTTGCGCCCTAACAGACATAATACTAAGTAAGATCACCATTAACTTCGTACCCTCAGAGACGTTACCACGATGTCTCAAACTCAATATAAATCTCTTATGAGCAACTTGCTTAACAAAAAGCGTGCCCTCGCTAAATTAAGGGCAGAATTAGAAGGCAGGAAGGGGAAACTGTGTCGGTGTTGCAAGAGGTTCGGGCACCTGGCCCGAAATTGCAGGAATAAGAGAAGAGAGGAAGAGGGGACCGTTATTCCCCAAAATAAATTTGAAGTATTAAAGAGTAGAGTGATGCAGTGTAGGGTTGAAGAAAGAGTAGTGAGGAGTGTGAGGAAGGTGGAGGTGAAATGTTTTAAGTGTGGAGAAGAAGGGCACAAGTGTAGGGAGTGCCCATTATGGATAAAGAGAAGGAATGAGGAGAAGGTGGCGCATGTGGCAAAGCCATGAAAGGCGCAGCAAGAAGAAAGGCCGACGTGCCCCATAAAGGGAAAAGTGCAGAAAGGAGAAAGGAGGTTGAGGAGAGCAGAGGGAGAAGCGGCACACCCCACAGAGGGAAAGGCGCAGCAAAAAGAATGGAGGAGGAGTTTGTGGGAGGCACTAAGGAAGAGAGCTGAGTGGTACTGTGGACCAACAGTGCCACAAGATGCGGAGTTGTGGAAGTTGGGATAGCGCGGCCAAGGAGCCATCGTCATGTATTTAAGATGCCCAAGATGTGGCAAAGGGGGATGCTATGCAGAGGATGATTGGGGACAAGGAGTAGTTCCCTATTGGAGAAGAGAGAGGATGAGTTGGTGTGGATGCAAAGGAAAAAGGGAGCAGAGCAGCGTGTGAGCAAGAGACTCGAGAAGCGCAGCAAAGGAAAAGAAAGCAGTGCGGCCCAAAGAGGCAAAAGTGCAGTGGAGCGGCACACGGTCAGGAGAACCAGAAAGTGCAGCAAGAGAAGGGGGTAGTCGAAAGGAGGTCAGAAGAACCTTCAAAATGTTGAGAGAAGTGTGGTTGAACATTGGAGTAGAGAAGATAGATACACATGAAGGTGTAATGATTAAAGCACTCTTGGACAGTGGCACAACAGGGATGTTCATGGATAGACAGACGGCAGCTAGGCATGGGTTCAAGCTGCAGAAATTAGAAAGGCCATTAGTCATTAGGAATGTAGACAGCATGAATAATAGTGGAGGGGCCATTATGCACCAGGTAGAGTGCAATGTGTTTTATAAAGGCCACATGGAAAGAATGAGAATAGATGTGTATAACCTAGGGAAGACAAAAGTAATTCTGGGGATGCCATGGTTGGCAGCACATAATCCGGAAATAAACTGGGAAACTGGAGAAGTTAAGATGACGAGGTGTCTGCCCTTGTGTGGCAGGAAGAGTCAGAAGAAAGAAAAAGTCAAGAGAGTAGCAACTGAGAAAGAAGAGATGGAAGAGGACTACAGGAAAATCGAGGAGATAGTCCCAAAGAAGTTTCTAAAGTGGAGAAAAGTGTTTGGGAAGGTGGAATCAGAGAGAATACCAACCAGAAAGATTTGGGATCATGCAATAGATCTTAAGGAGACGTTTGAACCACGGAAAGGAAAGATTTATCCTTTGTCAAAGAACGAGAGAGAAGAGGTTCAAAATTTCATGGAGGATCAGCTGAGGAAAGGGTACATCAGACCCTCAAAATCCCCGTAGATGTCACTGGTATTTTTTGTTGGCAAGAAAGATAGAAGTAAGCAGATGGTGATGGACTACTGCAACCTCAACAGTCAGACAGTGAAGAATAATTACCCACTACTGTTAATCACAGAGTTAATCAACAACATGGGTAGTAAAAGAGTATTTACAAAGATAGACCTAAGGTGGGGGTTCAACAACGTGAGGATAAAAGAAGAAGACGAGTGGAAGGGAGCGTTTACAATGTACATAGGCTCATTTGAACCGACAGTCATGTTTTTCGGAATGACAAATTCACCAGCAACATTCCAAGCGATGATGAATGAAATACTGAGAGACTTGATTACGAAGGAAAAGTAGCAGTATTCATAGACGATGTGTTAGTGAGAACAGAAACTGAGGAGGGACACGATGAGATTGTGGAAGAAATATTGAGAAGGTTGGAAGAAAATGACTTGTACATCAAGCCAGAGAAGTGTGTGTGGAAGGCAAGGAAGATAGGATTCTTGGGTGTAGTTATTGGGCCCAACAGAATAAAAATAGAGAAAGAAAAGGTAGATGGAGTACTTAGCTGGCCACAGCCAAAGACTGTGAAAGACGTTAGAAAATTCTTAGGCCTTGCAAATTACTACAGGAGGTTTATTAAGGATTTTGCCCAAGTAGCAAGGCCACTAAATATGCTGATGAGGAAGGACGAGAGGTGGCGATGGGAGGAGGCCCAGCAGGAAGCTTTTGACGAGTTAAAACAGGTTTTCATAACAAAACCAGTATTAGCGGCTCTAGACTTAGACAAAGAGTTTAGAGTAGAGGCCGATGCCTCAAACTATGCTACTAGGAGAGTACTCTCAATGAAGTGCTCAGATGAAAAGTAGAGACTGGTTGCCTTTATTTCAAAGTCTCTCAGTGATATGGAATGAAACTACGAAATACATGACAAGAAAATGTTGGCAGTCGTCAGATGCTTAGAAGCATGGAGGCACTTCTTGGAGAGTGCAACGATAAAATTCGAGATCTGGACAGATCACAAAAATCTTGAATATTTCATGAAAGCTCAGAAGTTAAATCGAAGACAAGCAAGATAGGCTCTATACCTATCTAGATTTGATTTTATGTTAAAGCATGTTCCAGGAAGTAAGATGGGGAAGGCAGATAGTCTAAGCAGGAGACCAGACTGGGAAATTGGTGTAGAAAGAGATAACGAAGATGAGACGTTGATAAAACCTGAGTGGCTAGAAGTAAGGAAGACAGAAGCAGTAGAAATCCTAATAGACAGAGTAGATCTATTAGAGGAAGTCAGAAAGTCCAAAGTAAAGGATGACGAAGTGGTAAAAGCAGTAGAGGAAATGAAACGAGTGGGAGTAAAGATATTGAGAGACAAAGAATGGAGAGAAGTAGACGGCATAATATACAAGAAAGGGAAAGTGTATGTGCCAAAAGATAAAAGGCTGAGGGCAGAGATTGTCCGACTGCACCATGATACACCAGTTGGAGGACATGGAGGGCAGTGGAAGACAGTGGAATTGGTCACCCGTAACTTTTGGTGGCTAGGAGTAACCAAAGAAGTGAAGCGGTACGTGGAGGGATGCGATGCCTATTAGCGAAATAAGAATCACACAGAACAACCAGCTGGCAAATTAATGCCCAACTTAATCCCAGAGAAACCTTGGATGTATATATTGGCAGATTTCATTACTAAACTGCCCTTAGCTCAGGGATATGACTCAATCTTAGTAGTAGTCGACCAACTGATGAAAATAGTACATTTCATACCTACTACAGAGAAAACATTGGCAGAAGGACTGGTCAGGTTATTCAGAGATAATGTATGGAAGTTACATGGTTTACCCGAAAGTATCATATCAGATAGAGGGCCACAATTCACAGCAGGGATAATGTGGGAGTTAAATGAGATGTTGGGAATTAAGAGTAAATTGTCGACGGCATTCCACCCTCAAACAGACAGACAAATGGAAAGGGTGAACCAAGAGCTAGAATAGTACTTAAGGATGTTCATTGATTATAAGCAAGAATAGTGGCCAGAATGGTTAGGAACGGCAGAGTTTGTGTATAACAATAAAGCACACTCAAGTACTAGAATGTTGCCTTTCAAGGCAAATTATGGGCAAAATCCCAGGATGGGGTTCAAGGGAAGAAAGAAGGGAAAATGTGTAGGGACAGAGAAATTCATTGAAAAGATGAAGCAAATACAGGAGGAAGCAAAAGCAGTGCTAGGAAAAGCACAAACAGACATGAAGAAATACGCCGACAGAAGGAGATTGGATGTGGAAGGATACAAAGTAAGGGACTTGGTCATGCTCAGCACTAAGGACCTGAAATACCAAATGGTTGGGAGAAGGATGGAAAAGCTGACAGAGAGATTCGTCAGTCCTTATAAAGTCAAGGAGATAGTATCATCGAACGCGGTCAAATTGGAACTACCTAGTACAGTAAAAATATATCCAGTAGTAAACGTTAGTAGAATACGACGATACATAGAACAAGTAGAGGAACAGAAGAAGGAGTAACCGACTCCAGTCATAATCAAAGGGGAAGAAGAATGAAAGGTGGAGCGAATACTAAATAAGAGGAATGTTAGAGGGAAAGATAAGTATTTAGTACAATGGAAAGAATTTATAGCAGAGTCCGATACTTGGGAAAGCAGGGAGAATTTAGAGAATGCAAAAGAAGCGATCGAAGAATTTGAGAAAGAATATTGGTGAGACATGGAAGATGTGGCACGGTAAGAGCGTGAAGAAGAAACATTCCAACAAGGAGAATTACCAGGGAAATTCACAGTGGAAACACTATATGGATAGTCAGACAAACAATACAACCAGGAATATTGGGGAAGATTAGAAAGAAATTGGAGATGATGGAAGGGCAAGAAGCCAGTAAAAAGAGGGATGATAAAAACAATCCCGGAAGAGGAAGAAATTGAGGAGGAAAAATCAGGAGTTAGAGAATGGACAGAAGAAGATGACGACGAGATGGGCAACATGGTTGACCCATATTACAAATTGTAGGAAAATTCCTTGGGATGAGGAAACTTAAGAGGGGGGTGGTGTCATGACTTGGCAAAACGGCTAAGTTATTATTTAATATTCTTTTCCTTTTTCTTTTCTTTTATTTTCTTATTGATGGATGTGTGAGATAAAAGTGACTCATATGGAAGCGTGGGACTTTAGTACAGGGTTAGGGTTAGCCATTTGTATAAGTAGTATAAGAAATCTAATGAGAACTCTATCGAGTTCTCCTTGTCAAACGCTGATAAAGGAGTAGTTGGCTTAATTCCGGCTTTGGAGTTGGCTATTCTGACATTTAGTTCACTAAGGTTTGCAATTTGTGATTTGATGTAAATAGTTTGCAATCAAGGAAAAAAACAGTTGGCACATCATTGATCAACAGTCAGTGCTTCAAGCCAAGGAACAACTTTAGAAATAACATCGAGTAAAATGTACAGTCGTTACAATGAGCTCAAATCTGTCCAGGAAAAGACCTTATTGAAATATGGAGTGGGAATGTCCTAGTTAAGAGCAGTAATGTGGCTCAGCAATGGCATGAATTCATTTATCAGTATACTATTGACAGGTTTTGTTGGCCAAGGCTAACTTTGATAGGCATGAGGTACTCCTCAAGAGAGCTTCTCAAGGTTAGGAAATTGGATCAAGGACAACAAAAATCAGTTCTAATTTCAATATAAGATGACACCAACCTGTCAGGTTAGTCATGTCATCCCCCCTATCATCATCACATTCTAAGAAAACTCTTATACACCCAATAAAACAAACAAAATATAAATGCAATTTTAAAGAATGGTCAGTGGCCATAGCGCAGTGGCATACATACTACTTACTCACCTAATAGATAGTGAGAACATCTTGAGATATTTGTGAGGCAAAGGAGCAATGATATTTCATTTGTAATGGACAAGCCCTTTATATACGTAAGGGAAGTAGAGTAATAGAAATAATGCGAGGCAATGGAATATGCAGAAGAGGAATTATGTAAGTAAATATTTAAATATTTGTACATACAATAAGCGCTGGAGATGCTCACCATCCCCTTATATCCCAGGTCCCAGGTCCCAGGAGATCTGGGTCAAGAATGAAAAGGATGCATACCACATCCACAAAAAAAACTCCCCAACAAGAGAGTACCTGTTAAGACTCTAGACCTCACAGTTGAATATGTGTTTCAACTTGAGGCCTATATCTAACACTCGATATCTTTACGCTCCTTCTTAAAGGATCTGGTTAAGGTTTTCAGTGAAGTTATATTGGAGGAGAGATGTCAACGAGACTTTGAGTAGCACCCTTGAGATTGTCTTTAGATAATTAAGAGTACCAATTCCTCAGAGTAAGATTTTACAGAGGGAATCCAGAAAGAGAGAACTTGCCGTTCCCTTCTCTTTCTGGTCTGTATTTATCCTAACTAGGTATTGTGACTATGTTACAATGTGGTAACACTACTTGTAACTATTGGTGACTAGTTAAGTGACAGTTCAGTGATAGAAGTAAAGAAAGTAACAAGTCGAGTCATTGTCTAATAATGGGTCTGTCCTATGTCGTTCTATTCAGTGTAAGTCTAAAGATAGAAAGGAAGAGATAGTCCAAGATTTCCTCTGAAGAGTCTTGTCCATTCTATAAGTTATTGTCTCTTAGAGTCCTCAGGCATTATTAGTGCATAATAATGTCCTCATCTAACATCGCCATCATTTCTTCTACTAACCACTTATTATCAGACCATGGCTGATAATAATTGTAATCCCACTCGATGTTCATAACAGTACCCCACACACAACAACTGAAGCCACTGAAGACTCCACCACCCCCAAAGCCAAAAGAGTCTGCCCAACATCCAGAGCTGAGAACAGCCCCATGAATACAGACATAGATAAGGACAACTCAGAAAAAGAGGAAAACCCAGGTATACCCAGATTTCTCTTCTTAGACACAGTAACCCAAGGCTCAGACTCCATTGAAAGGATGGACAAACTCAGGAAACTTCTCAAGGAAGCCCTATCAGTTGCAAGTACCCTTGCCAATGCCCCTAGCTTATCCATCCACTAGGACCAGACAACAACTTGGCTAACAGAACGCCTTTTCCAGATAGTAAATGCAGACTTTTATAAAACACAAAAAGCAAGGTACAATGAGATCATCGAGATTATGACTAAACTGACAGCAAATGTTGAATTACTCAAAAATACCAATCTCTACTCGTGTAAGCAAACTATACCCAACCCGACCAAAGGACTAGAAGAGAGTATCCACAAACCATTAACCTATGCCCAGGTAGTAGCCAAAGTAAGCCAACAAAATCAAGAAGCTAATTCTAACAGAGCTAGTCATCTATCACGACTCATTATTACATTCAAAAATAGCATACTAGTCAATAATAGACCCAATACTCATCACTAACGACATCAACAAATTCCTAGCTGAAAACATAAAATCACAATACATTAAAGTCATAGCAATCAAATGGAATCATCAGGGAAACTATATCCTATATACAAGGTCAGACCAACGTACAGCAGACCTTCTAATATTCTTCAATGTACTACCTCGCATCATTGCACATGGTCACTCTGGTTTAGCTAGAGAAGACAAGAGATAGTACATGATAGAGATTGTAGGCATCTGCACAGGCCTCTAAGATGGTATCAAAGGTACATTTTCCTCCCAGCAGATTTACTCACATCTCTGCAAGAACAACCCTGAATATACTAAGACAAGCATAGCACTCTTACTACATTGGATCCACCCTCCCACAGAACTTGGTACCCAAGGGTACTCATTAGTAGTCTTTGCAGTAGACAACAAAAACTAACACATGCACCTGCTAAAGAATATCTGGACTCTAGCAGTATGGAGTAGAATAGTACATTTACATGAATGGATGGACCACCCACCTATTACCCAGTGTCAACAATGCTGGAAATTTGGATATGTCACAGCAAACTGCCAAGAGACCCTAAAGTACTATGGTGACCATGAAGAAGCACAATACCCCCAAGTATGCACAACATGCAAAGCTAACACCAGTATGGATATAGATGGCAACCATCCTTGTCCACATTATACAATGAGCTACACTAACTGCAAAACAGAAGGAATTGCTAATTACACCCATCCCTCTAACTGGACTAGATGCCCGACACATCTCAGGAAACTTAGAGAAGCTTGTGAACAACCAAAGTACACACCGCAAAGCAGACTAACAAGAAGAAAGGTAACCCAGAAGACCACAACCCCACCATTTCAACAACCAAACCGATACTCAGCTCTAGAGATAGCTATTCCATCAATTGATACTGTAACCCAAGAAGCAAACACCATGGGCTTTAGGAATGCAAACCCAGAAAGAACGCAACAAGCTATGACTGAAGTCACTAACACACTCACCTCATGAATAGACAACCAAACAATACTATACTAGCCAAACCAATTACTATAATTCAACTCAACTGTAACAAAAAAGACTATACAATCCACTCACTACTCAACCAACACATATATGACACTGACATACTACTCCTTCAGGAACCTAGCTGGGGCCACATAGGAGCAGACACACAAGGCACAGATATAAGGGGTCCCATTGGACATAGATCATGGATCTTTCTTCTTCCATATGCATCTTACAATCTAAATGACAAACAACCATAGGTCATGCTATACTACTAATAGCAGGATGGCCTTGAAGTTGCCCTCCGCTCAGATTTGGTAAGGGATAGAGACATACAAGCTATTAATGTGATATATCTAGGCCAACCTACTACTATGATTATTAACATATACAACAACCCAACTTGCCTAGATAATAATGCCATTTGTATACTCCAAAATCTCGATTTACTAACAAACAGACCAGTCATCCTATCACAAAAGGTCACTTACTTGTTTTGTGATGAACTGAATATAGATTCAAAGAGCTTATAAGCAGAGTTAGACAAGCAACAAAAGATGTTGTTAAGTCTGAGGTCTAATCCTCAGACTATG
>Ga0157360_1000612_pt1 | contig 13559 bp, 14 predicted proteins | sample AttlaeALBM1_FD_111483 | JGI IMG/M metagenome (GOLD analysis project Ga0157360, IMG submission 111483) | Fungus gardens microbial communities from leaf cutter ant in Ribeirão Preto, State of São Paulo, Brazil - Atta laevigata ALBM1 | ecosystem: Host-associated > Fungi > Mycelium > Unclassified ... | reverse complement strand
GATATGAAGACCTCAATGTTTGCACATGGACTTCATTAATTACCCATAGATAGTCATCTGTCCTTTTCTTAGAACAAAGGACAGCCTCCATATGGTTAGGTTATCATTATTTTAGCACAAAAATACTACCATATATAGAACAATAGGTAGTAGTCAGGTGATGATCTGTACTAGTGCACAGACCATCACTTTCCTGTATAAAAGGACTCATAGTCTGAGGATTAGACCTCAGACTTAACAACTTCTTTTGTCACTTGTCTAACTTTGCATTTTTGAACTCTTTAAAGTATCAAAGCACCTATCACAAATAGTAAGTGACCATTTATGATAGTGTGATACAACCTGAGTCGATGATTAGCCAGGCTTTTCAGGCCTGCTATTCCATAGAAGGTTGCCTAAGCGACCGCTGCATCTTGGCTCCAGAAAGAATAGGGTATATGATAGCAAACATTCACCAACTCAACCTCTCACCAAGATCACCCCTTACACACTCAAGAGAATTGCATTTACAACCTCAAGAGCTTCTGAGATGAAGGCAAGGGCCAAGGAGGCTCTCCCTATCAATCTCTACTCTGAGAAATATATTAGAATATTACAAATGTTTGAGACTCAATTAAAAAGAAATAGAAAAGGAAACTTTCTATTCTACTACTCTCCCTCACATCTCTCCTCTATGATACCACCATGTGGCCATGACAGCTGTCACCTTCCTATCCTCCATACCTCCTGGACATGACCATGTGATCCTGCTCCACTTCCATACTTCACTCCTGCCCATCGCTCCCCAAACCTCGAACCAGCTTTCTTCTACTCCGAATATGATCTAGAAACACATAATAGTGTGTTCTAGCGTCAGCAATACAATTGTCATCTGTCAGCATATCCATTTCTTCACTGAGTCCAGCAGTGATGGGATCACTAGTCACTGATAGACTTTTGATCTACCGTCTTGATGTCATATTAGTCTAAGTTTGCTCTAGATTGAAATTATCTTGCATTCCAAAGAGATCTCTGAGCCTCTGATTTCTAGAGTTTTAACATTGATAGTCTGTATCTGAGAAACCTGATGCTAGCTCATCAGTCTTGCCTCCCAAGGTATATGCTATTCTAGCATGTGATAGCTTGGTCACTACCCAATAGAAGTACCCAATCTTGGGTCTAGATTATGTCTGGGGCTTGTAGGAGTTCTTTAGAGTAGGTTCCAATAGTGAAATCCAGGGTTATAACTTTTATTCCATGCTACTTTTCCACAGAAAATTCTCTAACGGCATAACAGCAGATTCTTAAATACATTATTATCATTTCTTTTGGTCTTTTGAATTGTACCCCATAATTTTCCTATTCCTAAGCTCTCTTTTATATTTGATCATCTCCCCAGTACCTACTTGTTAGTACACAATTGTGAAATATCTAGGGGATCTTTTACATTCCCATTTGTTATCACTTTTGTTCTGTGATCAATTCCCTTTGATCCCCATCAATGCAATTGAGAACTGTCACTACCTGTTATGAGAGCCCCAGAGAGGAAAGAGTTTCCCACACATTCAAACATCTGATTTCTAACATCAAGTCATATAACAGGGTCAAGATATAAATAGCATGGGAAATTAGGTAATCATATCATGTGATAAGGTCATGTGATCATAGAACATTCTGGAAGGACATGTGATCATATAATAATAGGGACACAGCCACTTGTAAAGTAGTATAAGTAGGTAGTCAAATCCAATAGAGAACTTCATCAAGTTCTTTCTAAACACTCACCTTGAGTGGTCCCTAAGTCATCAAGGCTTTGTGATAACACTACCTCTTCTACTTGCTTGTCACAGTAAACATCTCTTTTGCCCCTTTCAATGTGATGCTTTCCCACACTTCATCTTAGTAATGATCTAACTAAACAAAACAAAACAAAACAAGAAGGAAAATAGAAAATGACTTAGCTGTTTTGCTAAGTCATGACATCAAGTGCCTAAACTCTTTGCAACTCCAATATTCTCTTTTTTTCTTTCCTTCTAACTTTGTTCTTAATGAAGCAAGGGCATGCTTTTCTTTGAGCAGGTTGCTTATGAGTGAGTTATATTAAATTTGAGACATTGTGCTGACATCTTAGAGTATGGAATTAATAATTGATCTCATTAATTACAACTATGTCTGTTAGGGCATAAGATCTTTATCCAACCAGACATCTACTGCTCTACTAACTACTGCCCTAGTAATATGGTTAGACAATTACTCCTCAGGGGAGATTTCTACTCTAGATAGCCTTCTAGAAGTAACTATCACTCCTCTGCATGTACTACTCACAATGAAGCACAGCATAAGATTTATACCAAGAAGAGTACAAGTAGCTACTAAACACCACCCAATTGCAAGGTCAGGTCTTGAGCACAATACCTGGGTTTGGTACTATGTCTCCACCTGTAGTCCCTAACTAACTACAAAGTTCCCTTAAGCCAAGGGCCTGGCTATATATGGAGGTGGCTGATGATCATGATGATCACTAGCTAAGGGTCAATAAGAAATGAGAATAAAGATGAGCAAGATCCAAGGTAGACAGTGCTTGTGAAGTGAAATCAAGTTCTAGTATAAGACTCTAGCCAAGACAACTTAAGCCTACTCTAAGTCTGAGTTAACAAGGAAAACTTGATAAAGTTCCTGTTGGATTTTCTATCCTACTTATACAACTACTACATAGTCTGTGCACTACTTTCCCATACTCATCATGTGACTGTGACTTGGTGTAACACTTGTGATGTGACACTTTCCTGTACTTTTTCCTATGTAATAAGTCCAAAAGTAAAAGTAAAAGAAAAGAAATATAAATAATGACTTAGTTGTTTAGCCAAGTCATAACATTTAACCTTTCACACACATTTCTCAGGTTTTATATATAGATCATTTGCTTCCATTCTTCTCAATACCTCTTCTACTATCTCATTATGTCTTTTCTTATCTTCTATTTCAACTAAAAAATTGTTCATAAATACTGCCATATCTCTTGTATTTATTAAGTCTCTTAAAATGTCATTCATTATTGCCTGAAAGGTTGCTGGTGAGTTTGTAAGACCAAAGAACATAATAGTAGGTTTATAAACCCCTAGATGCATTGTGAATGCTGCTTTTCACTCATTTCTCTTTTTAATTCATATATTGTTATATCCCCAGTGTAGAGCCATCTTTATAAATACTTTCCTAGTTCCATAGTATCTATTAGGTCAGATATCAAAGGTAAAGATAGTTATCCTTAATTGTCCCTTTGTTCAGATACCTGTAATCTTGTATTATTCTTTTATTTCTATTCTTTTTTCCCACAAAGAATACTGGCAAAGTCTGTGGTGACTTTGAAGGTCTTATATACCCTTTTTTTAACTGTTCTTTCACAAATTCTTCTTTTTCTCTCTCAACATCAGATAGGTTCTTCCCTTCTTTGGCATGTAATCTTCCCTTAGGTTTATTACATAATCCCAAGGTTTTCTTACTGGCATTCTCTCTGATTTTACCTTCTCAAATACTTTAAGCCACTTATAGAATTTCTGTGGCATCATCTTCCTCACTTTCTCTTTGTCTAGCTTAACTTCCTTATCAAATTTTTCCTCTATTATCCATTTCCATTTGTCTTTATCTGCTTTGTCCACATTTCTAATTTTCTTCTCTATTTTCTTTCTTTGCTCTATATCTTCTTTAACTGCCATATTTCTTCTACATAAAGGTAGGTATCTAGTCATCTTTACTTCTTCTATCTCCTAGTTTATCTCCAAGTTATGCACTTATTGTTATGACTTGGCAAAACAGCTAAGTCATTTTCTATTTTTCTTTTCTTTTATTTAGTTAGATCATTACTAAGGTAGAGCATGGGAAAGCATCACATGACAGTTACATAGTCACAAAAGCATGACATCAGTCATATTTGGTCACATCACAACATGTGAGGAGATAAACACATGACAGGAATAACATGAGAACTATGGGAAGATGTTGCATAGCCATAGTAGTAAAATGTATAGGTAGTGTAGAAAATCAAATGGGAACTCTATCAAGTTCTCCTTGTCAACTCTAACTTGGAGTGGACTTAAGTTATCATGGCTAGAGTCTTATACTTGTAGCCATGGTATACCCAATACACTTGTCTTACCCAGGTTGCATACATCTATTCTTATCCTTTTTACATAGTTTTTATAGAACACATTGACTTTTACCTGGTATATAATATTTTCCCTACTATTCCTAGTTCCATCTATGTTTCTTACTATGAGCAGCCTCTCTAGTTTCTGCAATTTGAAACTATGCTTCTTTGCTGTCTTCTTATCTATGAATATCCCTATAGCTCTACTATTTAGCAATGCTTTAACCATAACTCCCCCCTGTGTGTCCATTTTCTCAATTCCAATATTGAGCCACACTTCTCTTAGCATTTTAAATGTCCTTTTAACATCTCTTTGGCTAACCTCCTGTTACTATATCTTTCAGAGTCTTTACCCATGTACTGCTCTGCTGCACTTTTCTCTTTATGAAACACACTGCCACTCCCTAGTTCTACAATAGCTTCTTTTTCCCTGTTCTATATTCTAGGCACCTCATTTCTTATTTCTCTTGTTTCAACACTTTTCCTCTAATAGTATCTCTCTTTCTACATGTTATATATTACACTCTTGTCACTTTACCTCTTTTTATTTCCTCCTCTCTCCAGTTCTATGCTTCTTGGCAAGAATTACACCACATATTCTTTACTTGTCTTTCAAAGAGAAATCCTTGTTCTTAATTTTCATAGGTTTAGACTCTCTTGCTTTCATACCCCCCACAATCCATATATATTGCTATTACCTCCTCTATTACCCATCCCCTTTCAAGTAGGAGTATGCCTTTTCCCATGTGGAACATACTGGCCTCCTTTCTTACTGTACCTTTTATGGTCTAACCACACACATTGTCTTCTTCTCCTATCTCCTCTTTTCCATCTCAATGTTTGGGCACTTTTACTTGCAGTGTCCTATTCCCTAATATCTGAAACACTTGATTTTTTTTTCTTTTATTTCTTGTTATCTAATATATCCTCCACCTTCTTCCTTTCTCATTACTTTACTTGCTAATACCTCAAACTTATTTTGGGAAGTTGATTTCCCCTTTTTCCCTTTCTTGTTCCTGCAGTTACAGGCCAGGTACCAAAACTTCTTACATCCCCAGCATTCTCTTTCTTATTTTCCTTCCATTTGTATTCTTAATAAAGCAAGGGCATTGTCACAAACTTTATTTGATCATATCACCATCAATTCTTTGACAATTCTCACAGTCTCAATGGCTATAGAAAGCTCTCAAATTTTGATCGATGCCAGTCATGTCTCGAGACAATCAATATTGGCTGAGATATTAAGCAAATCAACTGGTAACCACTATGTTACCATTTATTAAATTGCTATTATCTCAGAAACCACCATGATTGATGCTTTGGTTCTAGGCTCAGCAGAAGCCTTCTTTATAACGAGCCTAGAACAACCTTAAGGCAATTAATATTAGTGGAGATATGAAGGCCTCAATATTTGCATATAGACTTCATTAATTACTCATAGATAGTCATCTGTCCTTTTCTTAGAACAAAGAACAGCCTCCATATGATTAAGTTATCACTATTTTAAGTACAAAGGCACTACCATATGTAGAACAATAGGTAGTAGCATGTGATGATCTGTTCTAGTACACAGACTATCACAATCCTGTATATAAGGACTCATAGTCTGAGGATTAGACCTTAGACTTAACAACTTCTTTTGTCACTTGTCTAACTTCACATTTTTGAACTCTTTAAAGTATTAAAGCACCCATCACAAAAGGTTACTTACTATTTGTGATAGGCATGCTTTTCTTTGAGTAGATTGCTCATGAGTCAATGATATTGTTGTTGAGATATTGGGTTAATATCTCAAGGTACAGAATTAAGGGTTGATTTTACTTATGCTATGTCTATAAGGCTCTAGCTATAATGACTTAAACCCACTCCAAGTCTGAGCTAACAAAAAAAACTCAATAGAGTTCTCATTTAATTCTTGTATACTACTTATACAACTACTACATGGTCTGTGCACTATTTTTCCATACTCATCATGTGACCCATCATGTGACATCACCTGTGACATCCTATTTATGTGATATGACACTTTTCCATACTCTCTCTTGCTAGTGAGCCAACCCCTAAGCCAGAATAAAGCCAACTGCTCTTTATTAGCATTGAAAGGGGCAAAAGGGAATTTAGCTGTGACTAGCAAGTAGAAAGGGGGCAGTGACAGTTCCCAATTGCATGCTAAAGGGTTCATGAGGAGAAAGAAGAAGTAGGAGTATTAGAAAGAAATTAAAATGTGAAGCGTAGCTTATCTGTAATATAAAAATAGACAAAATAATTGAGAGCTTAATCTAGATCTGCCTTGCATGGTGTCCCTAAGGTGTCCACCTTTACACACTGTAACAAGCTCACTAGTAGAATAGTCAGTAAACCACTCATGGGCCTTACTACACTCAATCAAGCCCTCATCTACATCCCTATACCAAATCTTATGGGTGTGATACGATCTGAGTTGATGGTTAGCCAGGCTTCTCAGGCCTGTTACTCCATAGAAGGTTGCCCGAGCAACTACTGCATCTTGTCTCAAGAAATGATACATTCACCAACTCAACCTCTTATCAAGATCACCTCTTATATACTCAAGAGAATTGTATTTACAACCTCAAGAGCTTCTGAGATGAAGGCAAGGGCCAAGGAGGCTCTCCCCATCAATCTCCACTCTGATAAATATATTAGAATATTACAAATGTTTGAGACTCAATTAAAAAGAAATAAAAAAGAAAACTCTCCCTTCTACTACTCTCTCTCACATCTCTCCTCTATGACACCACCATGTGGCCATGACAGCTATCACCTTCCTATCCTCCATACCTCCTAGACATGACCATGTGATCTTGCTCCATCTCCATACTTTACTCCTGCCCATTGTTCCTCGAACCTTGAACTGGCTTCCTTCTACTCCAAATATAGTCTAGAAACACATGACAGTGTGTCTGAGCATCAGCAATGCAATTGTTGTCCAGTGGCATGTCTGCTTCTTGTCTAAGTCTAACAGTAATAGGATCACTAGTCACTGATAGACTTTTGATCTGTTGTCTTGGCATCATATTAGTCTAAGTCTGCTCTAGATTAAAATTATCTTGTATTCCAAGGATATCTCTGAGCCTCTGACTTCTAGAGTTTCAACATTAATAGTCTGTATCTGAGAAACCTGATACTAGCTTATCAGTCTTGCCTCCTGAGGTATATGCTTTTCTGGCATGTGACAGCTTAGCCACTATCTAATAGAAGTACCCAATCTTGGGTCTAGATTATGTCTAGGGCTTGTAGGAGTTCTCTAGAGTGGGTTCCAATAGTGAAATCCAGGGTTATAATTTTTATCCTATGCTACATTTCCATAGACAATTCTCTAGCAGTATAATAGCATTTAACAAAGAGAACTCAATAGAGTTTCCATTGGATTTACTACACTATATATACAATTACTATGTGGCTATGCTCCTTATTTCCTATGGTCTTCATGTTACTCATCAACTGACTTCTTTGTCACATGCTGTGACTATGACTTGTGACTCCATATGACATGACCATTCTGTGACAGCAGTCACACCTTTTGTGACTCTGTGACTGTCAATGATACTTTCCCACACTCTACCCTAGTAATAAAGAAAAGAAAAGAAATATTAAATAATAACTTAGCTATTTTGCCAAGTTATGACACTACCTCCCTCTTAAGTTTTCTTATCCTGAGGAATTTTCCTACAACTTGTAGTATGGGTCAACTATGTTGCCCATCTTGTTGTCATCTTCTTCTGTCCATTCTCTTACTCCTAATTTTTCTTCCTTAATTTCTTCTTCTTCCATAATCATTTCCATTTTTCTTTTCTCTGATCTTTTTCTTTTCCATTGTTTCCAATTCCTCTCCAATCTTTTCCAATATTCTTGGTTATACTGTTTGTCTGACCACCCAAACAGTTCTCTTGCTGTGAATCTTCCAGGTAATTCTCCTCTTTTAAATGTTCCTTCTTCATGTTCTTGTCTTGCCACATCTTCTATATCTTGCCAATATTTTTTCTCAAATTCTTTGATTGCTTCTTGTGCATTCTTCAAATTCTCCCTTTCTTCCTAAGTATTGGACTCCACTATGAATCTCTTCCAGCATACCAGATATTTATTCTTTCCTTTTACTCGTCACTTATTTAATATTCTCTCTACTTCCTACTCTTTCTCCTCTTCAATTATGACCAGAGCTGGTTGCTTCTTTTTCTGTTCTTTTACCTACCCTACATATCAACATATCCTACTAACATTAACTACTAGATGTATTGTCATGATCTGTGACACTGTGACACACACATTCTCCAGGGCAGCTTAATTAGTTATTTAGATCATCTTACTGTCCCGAAATTCTCTGAGCTATTAAATAGGGCCAGTAGTTTTAGTTACCTTAGTTTTGTTCTCCCTTAGGAGACTCCATTATTATCCCCTCATTTATCTGTTTCTCTCAATAAATCTTCCTGCCATATTCCTAGGGGCAAGTGTAGAGGTTGGCTTAATTTACCATTGAGGCCAAGCCCCAGAGAACTTCTCCTGGAGTCAATTCCTGACATGTATTTTTACTATGCTAGGTAGTTCCAATTTCACCATGTTTGATGATATGATTTTCTTGATCCTATAAGGACCAACAAATCTCTCTGTCAGCTTCTCTGTTCTCCTACCAACTATCTGGTGCTTTAGATCCTTAGTACTTAGCATTACTAAGTTGCCTACTTTATAGTCATCGACTTCTTTTCTCTTCCTATTTATATATTTCTTTATTTCTTCTTGCACTTTCCCTAGCACTGCCTTTGCTTTCTCCTGTATTTCCTTTATTTTCTCAATGAACTTTTCCACCCCTTGGCATTTCCCCTTCTTTCTACTTTTGAACCCTATTCTGGGATCTTGCCCATAATTTTCCTTAAAAGGCAACATCCAAGTACTCAAGTACATTTTATTATTATACACAAACTCTGCTGTTCCTAACTATTCTGGTCACTACTTTTGCCTATAGTCAATGAACATTCTTAAATACTATTCTAGTTCTTGATTCACCCTCTCTGTTTGTCTGTCTGTTTGAGGGTAAAATGCTGTTAAAAGGGTGCAAAAGGGAATTGCACACTGGGACAAACAAAACAATGATGTGCCAGCTCCCAATTGTATGCTAAAGGTCCGAGGGAAGATTATCAAAGTTGAAGGTTTATAAATAATTAGAGAAATAAGAATTATATGCAGCTCCAGTAAAATATATGTTGGTGGTTGTGAAAGGATCATAAGATCTCTCTAGATTGTCATCACATAGCCTTCCTAAGGTATCAACCTTTACACACTATGACAAAAGCTCCTCTGGAAAATATAGTTAGTTAATCACTCATAGACCCTCTATACTCAGTTGCCCCCTTGTCTGTACCCCCAATACTGAATCTTATGGGTGTGATGCAATCCAAGTATACACCTAGCTAAGCTTTCCCAGCCTGCTGTCCTCTCCAAAGCCTGCCCAAGTTGTATTTGCATCTTCTTTCTAGATCAAGTTCTAGGTATATTCTGTGTTCTTCTCAAGACATTCCACTAGTTCTAGTCTTCTTACTCTCAATAGATCCACATTCATGATTCCAGAGGCAGTGTAGATAGGGGTAGGAGTCAAGAGATTCCTCTCTGATCCAACTGCACTCTGGATACTATATTAAAATATTACAAAGCCCTAAAACTCAAGAAATAAAATATAAAAGGAAAACTATTACTACTTTTAGGATTCCATTGTCTCCTTTTCTGTCCTAAGACCTCCCAAAATCCCACTAATGATACGGCCCCCTTCTTTCTTTGTGATAAAGTATTCCCTTACCAAGTTCTTCCTTACCGCTTCCTTCTAGAATATTCTTCTATTATACTCTTGATGCTACTTTGTAATTTGGACTTCATTGATCACCTGTTAAGTAGTTAGCAAGTCTCAATAAATGTCTAGTATTTCTAAGTTGCTTTCTAGAGGTCATTTATCTAAATATAATTGATCTGATGCCATCAATGCTTATTTACAAGCACAAAGTCTATCAGTCTAAGTTCTTCATCTGAGTAGCACTGGTCCTAGAGTACAAGTCTACTATCTTTTTAAGTTGGTCTATCCAAAAGTGGATCTAAAGTGTAGTCCCTCAGTAACTCTCTTAGTAACCTAATGCTAGTTCATCTTAATTGCTTCTCAAGGTCTCAACATGAGCTTTAGGTTGATTATTACCTACTTAATGTACTCATCATATAATATTATGTTCTGAGGATATAGAAAGGGTTCTAGAGCAAATTCTAATTAAGAATCCATTGTTATAAAGTATATCAAATGTTATCTTCCACAGAAAATTTGCTAGCAGTGTAACACTGTCAACAATTTACTTTTGATCCCCAATATTCCATTCAGTTCTCGCATTAATCTTGCCACAAACTGGAGTCCTCTATCTGAAATAATGCTCTCCAGTAACCTATACAATTTCTATATATTGTCTCTGAACAACCTTGCCAATTCTTCTGTTGATATTTTCTCTGCAGTAGGTATGAAATATACCATTTTGGTTAGTCTATCAACTACTACTAAGATCAAGTCATATTCCTGAGCTAATGGGAATTTAGTAATAAAATCTACTAATATGTGTATCCAAGGTTTTTTTGGAATAAAATTAGGCATTAATTTGCTAGCTGGTTGCTCTGTGTAATTTATGTTTTGCTGATAGGTATTGCATCCTTCCACATACTGTTTTACTTCCTTTGTTACTCCTGGTTACCAAAAGTTTTAAGTGATCAACTCCACTGTCTTCCAATGTCCTCCTATTAGCATATCATGATATAGCCTAATTATTTCTGCTCTAAGCTTATTATCTTTTGGTACATAGACTTTTCCTTCTTTGTACATAACGCCGTCAACTTCTCTCTACTCTTTGTCTCTTAATACTTTCACTCTTGCTCTTTTCATCTCTTCTACTACTTTTACCATTTTGTCATCTTTTACTTTCGACTTCCTTACTTCTTCTAGTAGATCTATTCTGTCTACTATTATTTCTACTACCTCTATTCTTCTTACTTCTAACCACTCTGGTTTTACTAATATCTTGTCCTCATTATCCTTTTCTACTCCAACTTCCCAGTCTAGTCTCCTGCTCAGACTATTTGCTTTTCCCATCTTACTTCCCAGAATATGCTTTAGCATAAAACTAAATCTAGATAGGTATAATGCCTATCTTGCTTGCCTTTGATTCAATTTTTATGTCTTTATAAAGTATTCGAGATTTTTATGATCTGTCTAGATCTCAAACTTTTCTGTTATTTCTTTCAGAAAATGTTTCTATGCCTCTAGACATCTAATGACTGCTAACATCTCCTTGTTGTGTATCTCATAGTTTTGTTCTGTATCACTAAGAGACTTAGAAAAATGAAAGTGACTAGTCTCTACTTTTCATCTAAGCACTTCATTGACAGTACTCCTCCAGTAGTGTAGTTTGACGCATCATCTTCTACTCTAAATTCTTTGTCTAAGTCCAGTGCTACTAATACTAGCTTTATTGTAAAAACTTGCTTTAGCTTGTCAAATGCCTTCTGCTGTTTCTCTTTCCACTGCTATTTCTTATTTTTTTCATCAGCATATTCATTGGTCTTGCTACTTGAGCAAAATCCTTAATAAACCCCCTATAATAATTTGTGAGGCCTAAGAATTTTCTAATATCTTTCACGTTCTTGGGTTCTGGCCAACTAAGTACTCTCTCTATCTTTTTAGCCTCTATTTCTATTCCATTGGGTCCAATAACAACTCCCAGGAATCCTATCTTTCCTGTCTTTCACATACATTTCTCCAGTTTGACATATAAGTCATTCTTCTTCAGCCTCTTCAGTATTTTCTTTACAATTTTGTTATGCCCTTCCTCCATTTTTGTTTCTACCAATGCGTTGTCTACAAATGCTGTGACTTTTCCTTTATTTATCAAATTCCTTAAGATTTTGTTCATTATTACCTGGAATGTAGCTGGCAAGTTCATTATCCCAAAGAACATTACTGTTGGTTCAAAAGAACTTATGTGTATTGTAAATACTTCCTTCCACTCCTCTCTTTCTTTTATCCCCACATTATTGAACCCTTACCTGAGATCCATTTTAGTGAATACTTTCTTACTCCCCATATTGTCAATTAACTCTGTAATTAATGAAAGTAGGTAGTTATTCTTTATTGCTTGATTATTTAGGTTATGGTAGTCTATCACTATCCTCTTGCTACCATCTTTCTTGCCTATGAAAAACACTAGTGATGTTTGAGGTGATTTTGAGGGTTTGATATACCCTTTCCTTAATTGATCTTCTACAAATTTTTGGACTTCTTCCCTTTTATTTTTTGATAATGGGTAAATCCTTCTCTTTTGCAGTTTGAACGTCTTCTTGAGATCTATAGCATAATCCCAAGTTTTTCTGGTCAGCATCTTCTCTGACTCTATCTTCCCAAACACCTTTTTCTACTTCAAAAACCTTTCTGGGACTATTTTCTTAATTTTCCTATGGTCCTCCTCTATTTCTTCTTTCTTTCTATAGTCCCCTTTTATCATCTATCACCCATCTGACAATTTTCTCTTCCTCTAGGGTTACTACCCTTTTGACTTTCTCTTTCTTTGGACTTCTTCTATCACATAGGGACAGGCATCTCATCATTTTAACCTCTCCTGTTTCCCAGTTTATCTCCAGATTATATGCCACTAGCCATGGCATTCCCAGAATTACTTTTGTCTTTCCTAGGTCACATACATTCATTCTCATTCTCTTTACATAGCCTTTGTAATATACATTGCACTCCACTTGGTGCATGATGGCCTCTCTGCTATTATTTGTTCCATTCACATTTCTGATAGCTATTGGTCTCTCTAGTTTCTATAGCCTAAACCCATGTTTTGCTGCTGTCCTTTTTTCTATGAACATCTCTGTTACACCGCTATCCAAGAGCACTTTTATCATCACACCTTTATGCATGTCTATTTTCTCTATCCTAATATTCAACTATACTTCTCTCAGTATTTTGAAGGTTCTCCTAACCTTCTTTTGACTACCCCCCTCTCTTACTGTGCTTTCTGGGTCTCTTGCCCATGCACCACTTTCTTTCCTTCCTTCCTCTGATATCTGCACCATTTCTGTCTATTCTTGATCACTCCTTGCTATCACAAATGGTCACTTACTATTTGTGATGGGTGCTTTGATACTTTAAAGAGTTCAAAAATGCAAATTTAGACAAGTGACAAAAGAAGTTGTTAAGTATGAGGTCTAATCCTCAGACTATGAGTCCTTATATACAGAAAAGTGATGGTCTGTGCACTAGTACAGATCATCACCTGATTACTACCTATTGTTCTACATATGGTAGTGCCTTTGTGCTAGAGATAGTGATAACTTAACCATATGGAGGCTGTCCTTTGTTCTAAGAAAAGGACAGATGACTATCTATGGGTAATTAATGAAG
>Ga0157360_1000610_pt1 | contig 13588 bp, 12 predicted proteins | sample AttlaeALBM1_FD_111483 | JGI IMG/M metagenome (GOLD analysis project Ga0157360, IMG submission 111483) | Fungus gardens microbial communities from leaf cutter ant in Ribeirão Preto, State of São Paulo, Brazil - Atta laevigata ALBM1 | ecosystem: Host-associated > Fungi > Mycelium > Unclassified ... | reverse complement strand
GCCATTTTCGCTTTGGCGGCGATTTGCGCTTCGGCGCCGTCCAGCGTGGAGGCAGTGGCGGTAACGGTCTGCGCAAAGCTGGCAGAAGAGATCAGAGAAAGCGCGGCAACTACAACGAAAGTTTTGATGGTTTTCATGGTCGATTCCTTAAAGTTTAGTTTAATGTGTGAGGCGTTTCGCCTCGATGGAATGCATACTAAACCTGCGGAGCCGTGCTGAAAACCGGATAACATTGCTGAAAGAATTCAAAAAAATTGAATGAAAGCTGGCGACTTTCACCTTGCCGAGGAAACAGTCAAGGGATGCGGTTAGCGAGAACGGCGCTGAGGCGCCGCCGGGCTGTCCGCCGTCGCAGAGATAAACGCGGGATGCGAGTGCATCAGCGCGGTGATCCCCTTTAGCTGCTCGCGCAGCAGCGCGTGAAGCTGACGGATTGCCGGGGAAAACTGTTTGCGATGCGGGCAGACCAGATTGAGCGGCACGCTCTCGCCAGGCTGCTGCGGCAGTATCACCTCAAGCCGTCCCGCCAGCACATCGCTGCTGACGTCAATCCAGGATTTGTAGGCCACGCCCATGCCCGCCACCGCCCAGCGCCTCACCAGATCGGCATCGTCGCACAGCATGCGGCTGCTGACGGTAAGCTGACGCTTCATGCCGTTTTCCGGAAACGACCATTTATCGTAGACCTGCCCGTTAAGGGTAAAGAGCAGGCAGTGATGTGCCAGCAGATCGTCCAGCTGCGCGGGCCTGCCGAATTTTTGCAGATAGGCGGGCGAGGCGACCAGCACGCGGCGGTTATCCTCCGCCAGCGGCAGGGCGACATAGCTGCTGCTCTCCAGCCTGCCGTAGCGAATGGCGATATCCACCGGATCGCGAAACACGTCGCTGACCTGGTCGGACAGCGAGATGCGCAGCGAAATGCCGGGATGTTTTGCACAGAAGGCGGTGATCACCGGCAAGATAATGTTGCGCCCGATATCAGAGGGAATGGCCATTTTTAGCTCACCCTGCATTTCATCGTCGCTGCCCTGCAGCCGCTCCGCGCCCGCCTGCAGGATAGCCAGCATCTCCTGCGCGTAGGGCAGCCAGGCTTCGCCTTCGGCGGTGAGGCGCAGGCTGCGCGTCGAGCGGGCAAAGAGGCGTTTATTCAGTTCGCGCTCGAGGCGATTTATCGCCGCGCTGACCTGACCGGGAAGAATATCGGCTTCGCGGGCCGCGCTGGAAAAGCTGCCCAGCGCGGCGGAACGGACAAACAGCGTAACATCTTCAAGACGAATCATGCAGACTCCGGGAGGCGCAGGCAAAGCCGGTCGATGCCGAACGCGTCACGCCGGCCAGAATGCCTTTTTTGTAACAGAAACAGCGGCCTTGCGCCACCGGGCAACGGCGCTGACTACCTTATTCCTCGCCGATAGCTGCTAATTTTCGCCCGACTCTGGATGGGTTAATCCTCCCAGCAGAGAAAAAGCCTCACTAAGCATCTTCAGGCTGCTCAGCAGCAGTACGCGCTGCGTCTGTTCAAGGCGAAGGTAGCGCCGAAGCGGCGGCATGCGGCAAATGACTTCGCTGGCCGCCCAGGGTTCGATAACGCAGCACCAGCCATGCTGATCGATCGTCAGGCTCAGGGCGCGATAATCCAGTTCGGCCAGCGTCTGGCGCAGCTGCGGAAAGCCGTTAAGCCAGGCGGCCAGCATCTGTCCCGCAGGCTGGCGTGAGCGAAACCGCACCGGTCGCCGACGCAACCATCCCGGCTGATGCACCTCAATGCGGCATGGCGTTGTCAATGGCGCTTCGCCTCGGCAGCTAAAGTGGCTGCTGATAATCGAGGCCATAAATAGCCGTCGAGTGCGCAGCCCGATCATCACCTGTTGTTTTGCGTCCAGCTGCAGTTGAAAACCATTGTTTTGCTGGCTCAGCGGCCAGCCAGCAAGATCGCGTGCAAGGGCTGTCAGCATGGCAGTTATACCAGCGAACGCAGCACATCAGGCGCTGCTGGCAATGGTTCGCCGTGGCGCGCAAATGCACGATCCAGCACCTCTTCAACCGCCACCGGTTTGAAGGGATTCACGCGCTGCACCAGCATTGTCCATACCAGCGCATAGCCTGCGGTTACGGCAAGCATAATGCTGAATGGAATGAGAATATCGTTTTTGTTCATTCCCGGGGGCGTGATATACAAAATGGCGATAATGATGCCCGTACTGGAAATGATTTGCGGCAACGGAAACAGCGGCGAGCGATAAGCACGCGGTAGATCCGGGCGGCGCAGGCGCAGTATAACCACCGATATTGTTACCAGCAGGTAGGCGACACCCCAGGCACACACTGCGGCAAGGATCAGCGGCACAATACGGCCTAGATCACCCTGCAGATACCAGGCATGCAGACAAGGTATAGCCACCGCAACTGCAATAGCGATTAATGGCGTTTTGAAACGCGGATGCAGCCAGGTAAGCACGCGCGGCAGGGCGCCATCCAGCGCCATACCATAAAGAATGCGCGGCACGGCGGCCATGAGCGTATTGATGGTCGCTGCACCTGCCAGCAGCAGACCAAAGCCCAGCCAGTACTGACCAAAATCACCCATGACGCGGTGGGCGAACGCGGGTATGGCCTGCGGTGTATCGAGCAGATGGACGCCGCTGGCCGCATCAACCATGACATTTTCTACCTGACGATTGATCGCCGCACCGTACAGAAACATCGTGGCGGCAACGCCACACAGCCCTAGCGCCATGGCGCGTGGAATAGTGCGATGCGCCTGTTTAATTTCCGGTGCCATCGGCGTTACCAGCTCGCAGCCAACAAACATAAACATAGCCATGCCGATATAGCCAAACAGATTTGACAGGTCGTGCAAATCCAGTGCACTACCGAACAGGCCCGACAGGTGCGTCACCGGTGCTAATAACACACCACAAAAACCGAAAATAGCCAGTGTGGCCCATACGAAGAACGTCAGTACTATTTCAACCTTGCCAAAAATTTCAACGCCAATCGCGTTAAGCAGCCCAAACAGTACCACCAGGCCGACTCCCACTAGCCAGGTACTATGATGTGCATCGAGATGTTCATTGAGCGACTCAAAATTCACCAGGGCCATAACCCCGGAAAGGATAGTCTCCGCAGTGCCGGCAAAGATGTGCACGATAAGATAGGCGCACAGGGCACCAATGATTGCAAAGAAACGACCCATGCCGCAGGAGATATAGTCGTAGACGGATCCGGTGGTTGGCATCAGCGAAGCTGCTTCAGAAAAGGTGGTTAGCTGCGCCTGCATCATAATAAAGGCAAGCAGTGCCGCCAGCGCAAAGGTGTCGCCGCCCATACCAAAGCCGCTTGTCACGGTCAGCAGCACAGGACTGGCCATAAGCAGCCCTACCGAACTTGCGAAAGTCGTTGGAAATCCTATAACGCCGCGCTCAAGCAGCATCTCATGTTTAGTATTCTTCATAGCTACCCCGGGAAAAATGATTAACGGCGAAAGTCTCAGGCTCATTAAAAGCAGGCTTAGGGATAGGGGAATATCGTCCGAAGGAATGAGATCCGAACGAGCGAACAAAGCTTAATTCTTTGTTATCAAAATGTTACTTAATTATTGCTCTGTCATCTGTTTTTCACATGAACGTGATCTTCTACGCGTTTTAAACGCGGGTGAGAGCATAAGAAAAGGAAGACGGCGGCCCGGAAGCCGCCCAGGAAGCTAGCGTGATTCAACGTTGGCGAGGTAGCACTTCACAAAGCGCGGCGTTAACACCTTCCACAGCACCGTCGTGCCCTGTTCGGCAAACCAGGTATCGCCTTTCTGATAACGCGTGGTTTCGCCGGTGGCTTCAACCGTCAGCTCAACTTCGCCTTCCAGAACGGTCGCCTGTTCTGTGAACGGATAGGTCATGCTGAAACTGCCTTTGCTGGAAGAGAACAGGCCGCACGAGAAGGCGTCCTGCGGTTCGCCATAGATCATCAGGCCCGCCACCTGCGGATCGCCTTCGATCGGCGTGGCACCAAGCAGGCTGACGCTGCCAATGGGATGCAGTTCGGGAATGGGATCATTTAATTTGATAGCTTTCATTTTCGTCTCCAGTGAGTTAGCTACGGCCTTTCCAGTAGCCAGCGGTTTGATGTAAGAGCTTGCCGGCCGTCACCAGCATCAGACGCATGCTGTCGCGGCCGTGGATACGGGCGTGCGGAATTTTGCTAATCAGGTCGTAGCGCGCGGAGCCGCCATTAATACCTTCCGCCAGCACTTTGCAGATGATGTGCGACGGCGTAACGCCAAAGCCGGAATAGCCCTGCACGTAGAAAACGTTGTTATGCTGGCTCAGGGTGCCGATTTGCGGGAACAGGTTGGCGCTGCAGGCCATGGGGCCGCCCCAGGCGAAATCGATCTTGATGTCGCGCAGATAAGGAAAAACCTGCAGCATCAGCGTGCGGTTCCAGGCGGCGAAGTCGTTCGGCGTGTACTCGACAAAGCGCGTGGCGCTGCCAAACAGCAGGCGGTTTTCGCGCGTCAGGCGGTAATAATTAATCACCGGCCGAATATCGCTGAACGCGCCGTGAAGAGGGCTAATGCGTTCTACCAGCTCATCGGAAAGGGGCTCGGTAGCAATCTGGTAGGAGTAGGTCACCAGCGTTTTGTTATGAATTTCAGGCTCTAGATTGTTGAGAAAGCTGTCGCATGCCCAGAGGAGCTTAGCGGCACGCACGCTGCCCATTGCTGTGCGGACGCGCACCTGCTTACCGTACTCCACCTCAACGACGGGCGATGACTCGTAAATTTTCACCCCCAGCGAGGTCGCCGCCTGCGCCGATCCCAGCAGCATATTCAGCGAGTGGATCTGCCCACCGCCCATATGTTTAAGCGCCGCGCAGTAGGCTGTCGAACCGACAATCTGCTGGACGTCGTTGCCGGTATAGAGCGCGATATCCTGATGGGGCTCTGCAGCTTTGAACTCTTTTTCCCACTGGCGCAGCGTTCTTTCCTGCCGTTTGTTATAGGCGAGATAGCCATAGCCGGGTATAAAATCCGCCTCAATCTGGTACTTCTGAATGCGTTCGCGAATAATGCCCGCGCCCATATTCGCCATGGCGAACAGCGACGCCATGCCCTCTTTGCCGACGTGCTTTTTCACCGCCTCAATATCATGGCCGATACCTGCCATTACCTGACCGCCATTGCGGCCCGTGCCGCCGTAGCCCAGATGGCGAGCCTCCAGGATCACGACACGGGTAATGCCCTGTTCCGCCAGCTCCAGCGCGGTATTGATGCCAGAAAAACCGCCGCCGATAATCACCACGTCGGCGTCGATATCCTCCGTCAAGGCGGGGAAGTGCAGGTGATACTTTTTCGTGGCGCTGTAGTAGTTCAGCGCATCAATTTTGATGTTCATCCTCGTACCCTGTCTGAATGTCAAACTGGATGAAATAACACCACGATGCGTAGAACGGGCACTATCGCCCATAAGAAGGAGGAGGAATCGCTGGCGGATGGATATGTGGGCCAGGCCACAAAAAACCCGGCCATGCCGGGCGGATAAAGGTTACCTAAGGGCGGTCCGGACCGGCGTCAGCCACCGCCTTGCCACGCGCCGTATCGCTAAACTTATGGAAGTTATCGTGGAACATGGCGGCGAGTTCGCGAGCTTTGCTGAGCCACTTTTCACGACTTTCCCAGCCGTTGCGCGGGTCGAGCAACTGGCTATCGACGCCCCGCAGCCGCACGGGCATTGAGAGATTGAAGACGGGCAGAGTAGTTCGCGGTACAGCATCCAGCTGGTCCTCCAGGATGGCGTTGATAATGGCGCGCGTCTCTTTGATAGAGATGCGCTCGCCTCGACCATTCCAGCCGGTATTCACCAGCCAAACCTGCGCCTGCGAATGCTCGATGCGTTTCAGCAGCACGTCGGCATATTCATTGGGATGCAGCGTCAGGAATGCCGCGCCAAAACAGGCCGAGAAAGTAGGGGTAGGCGCATAGATGCCGCGCTCGGTTCCCGCCAGCTTAGACGTAAAGCCTGAAAGGAAATACCAGGCTATCTGATCCCCCGTCAGCTGGCTAACCGGCGGAAACACGCCGAACGCGTCAGCCGTCAGAAAGATAATTTTCTGCGCATGCCCGGCGGCGGAGACCGGCCTGACGCGGTTGGCGATATGTGACAGTGGATAGGAGACGCGTGTGTTTTCCGTTTTACTGCCGTCCGCGTAGTCAACCTCGCCGCGGGCATTGACCACCACGTTCTCCAGCAGCGCATCGCGTCGGATCGCCTGAAAAATCTCCGGCTCGGCCTCGGACGAAAGATGGATAGTTTTGGCGTAGCAACCGCCTTCATAGTTAAACACGCCGTTATCGTCCCAGCCGTGTTCATCGTCGCCAATCAGCTGTCGCTGCGGATCGGTAGAAAGAGTGGTTTTTCCCGTGCCGGACAAGCCGAAGAACAGCGCTACGTCTCCTGCGGCGCCCACGTTGGCGGAGCAGTGCATCGATGCAATGCCGCGCGGCGGCATCAAGGTGTTCATGATCGAGAACAGACCCTTTTTCATTTCGCCGCCGTACCATGTGCCGCCAATCAGCTGCATTTTCTCCGTCAGGTTGAAGGCCACAAAGTTCTCGGAGTTAAGTCCCTGATCGCGCCAGTGCGGATTGGTACATTTTGCGCCGTTCACCACCACAAAATCGACCGGGAAGTTGCGCAGCTCATCGGCAGAAGGCGGAATAAACATGTTGGTGACAAAGTGCGCCTGCCAGGCCACTTCCATAATAAAGCGTACGCCGAGTCGGGTTTCAGGATTCGCGCCGCACCATGCATCGACCACAAAAAGTCGCTTACCGGAAAGCTGCTCGGTGACACAGTGTTTGAGCGTCTGCCACACGGCTGGCGTAATGGGCTGATTATCATTCTTGCCAGCCCCGATGTCGGACCACCACAGGCGGTCATGGTTGGCTTCATCGCGTACAATATATTTATCTTTTGGTGAACGGCCGGTAAATTCCCCTGTATCGACGGCGATAGCGCCAGAGGCTGTCACGGTTGCCTTCTCATAGCCGCTCAGTGCTGAACGCGTCTCTTCTGTAAACAGCGTGGCGTAGTCAGGGTTATAGATGATTTCTGCTATCTGGCGCAGGCCAAGGCGTTCCAGCGAGGCGAGCAGCTCTGCTGAGATCTCCATCAGTATTCTCCGGTAGGAAAAGGGGCGCAGGCGCCCCGACAGATCAGGCCGTCACTTCATGCTGGTGTTGCGGCGTGGCGTGGAACTGGCGTTTGAAATAGATAAGGCCCTGACCTTCGCTGGCCAGAGTGATGTTTTTAATCTCAAGCAGATAGACCCGATGAGTGCCGATGCTCTGTATCTGCTGGATTTCGCCCTCCAGGCTGGCCAGCGCCTGCTGCAGGATCGGCTGCTGCAGCGCACCCTCGCGCCAGCCATCCAGCGTAAAGCGCTGATCCATACTCAGTTCGGTCATGCCGGCGAAATGGCGCGCCATCTCCTCCTGTTGATGGTTGAGCACGTTAACGCACATTTTGCCGTTTTGCTCAAACACCGGCACCATGGCGCTGCGGTTGTTGATGCAGACCAGCAGGGTTGGCGGCGTATCGGTGACGGAACACACCGCGGTCGCGGTGATGCCGCAGCGTCCGGCGCTGCCTTGCGTCGTCACGATGTTTACCGCGGCGGGCAGGCTGGCCATCGCGTCGCGAAAGTTGAGGCGATGCTGTTCTTCTCTGGACATGGTTACCTCCCTTATTTCAGCAGGCGATCAAGCTGATTGATGTCGTTGTTGTTATGCAGATGCGGCACGGTCCAGCCGTGACGGTCGTAGTCGGCTAGGCAGCGATCCACCATCTCCATCATGCTTTTCATATTGCCGGAGCCTTGCGCATGGCGCAGACACTGCAAACGCACCTCATCCTGACTGCCAGCGTAGTTGATCTCATACAGCTCATGACGCCCGCCGAACTCGCTGCCGATGGCGTCCCACATCAGCTTCAGGATTTTGATGCGCTGCTCGTGATCCATACCGTTTGAACCGCGCACGTACTGCGCCAGATAGCGGTCGATCTCGGGGTTATTGAGATCGCGCACGCTCGACGGCAGATAGATCAGGCTGCTGGTGACATTGCTCTCAATGATATTTTTAATTTTGGCGTAGGCCATCGGCGCCATGACGCGGTAAGTCTGCATCGCCTGCATATCAGGCAGCCAGGCGCCGTTTTTCCACGGCTGCGCTTCCGCCGCCATGGCGTCGCTCAGCGACCAGAACAGGTTGCGCCACGCCACGACCTCTCCCAGCGCCGCCTGAACACCGCGGAACTCCATAACGCCGGAACACTCAAGGCTCTTTTGCAGCAGCGCGGTGACGAAATCGAGCTTCACCGCCAGGCGTACGCAGGCCTGCATGGGGTAAAGCCGGGCAAAGCCCGCCTCGACGCTCCAGCGCCGACAGCGATCGAAATCACGATAAATGAGAACGTTTTCCCAGGGGATCAGCACGTTATCCATGACCAGAATGGCGTCGTTCTCGTCGAAGCGGCTGGACAGCGGATAGTCAAATGGCGCGCCTGTCACCCCCGCGGTCAGCTCATAGGAAGCGCGTGAAATAAGCTTCACGCCCTCGGCGTCCATCGGCGCCACAAACATCAGGGCAAAGCTGGGATCGTCGCCCATTACCTGAGCGGAGCCGAAGCCGATAAAATTGTAGTGGGTGAGCGCTGAGTTAGTGGCAACCACCTTGGCGCCACTGACGATAATGCCGGCGTCCGTCTCTTTCTCTACCTTGATGTAAACATCTTTCACTTCATCTGCCGGCTTGTGGCGATCGATAGGCGGGTTAACGATGGCATGGTTAAAGTAGAGTCCCGCTTCCTGAATGCGCTGATACCAGCGGCGCGCGTTATCCGCATATTCGCCGTAAAATTCCGGGTTAGCGCCCAGCGAACAACCGAACGCGGCTTTATAGTCGGGCGTACGGCCCATCCAGCCATAGGTGAGGCGCGACCAGTCCGCAATGGCGTCGCGCTGCTGGCGGATTTCATCAGCCGAGCGGGCAAAGCGGAAGGTGCGATGGGTATAGCCGCCGTTGCCAGTGTCCGTCTGCCAGCAGAGCTTGTCATGCGTCTCTGGCGCATGCAGCGCATCGTACAGCGTTGAAACAGAGCCAGCGGCGTTACGAAAGGCGGGATGTGTTGTGACATCTTTCACGCGTTCGCCATAGATATAAATCTCGCGACCGTCCTGCAGGCTTTTCAGGAATTCACTGCCGGTAAAAGGACGGTTAGCAACAGCGCGATGATCTTCAGGTTTCATAAACACTACCTCACGAAAGGAGGCGCTTCGGGTACAAACGCCGGGTTGTTATTAAAATGTTTTCTTTGTGTTGCTTGATTTAAGCGCTGGAACGCGGGTGTCGGAAGAGATGTTTCAGGGGATTGCTGGTACTTTTCGCCGTGGGCAGACAAAGTGAGAGCGAGATCAAACTCAAATAAAAAAGGCGATACGAGATCGCCTTTTCACCTGCGCGCGCCAGCTTCAACGATTGCGGAACTGGCTTGGTGAGCAGCCGGCCATACGATGGAAAAAACGGGCGAAATAGGCGGGATCTTTGTAGCCCAGCGCATAGGAGATCTGGTTAACGCTGGCGCTGCTGAACAATAACTGACGCTTCGCCTCTCGCAGCACGCGCTCGAAAATCAGCTTTTTAGGCGACTGATTGGCGAAGCGGCGGCACATCTCGGTCAGCCGCGACTCGCTGATACCCAGCTCGCGCGCATAATCTGGCACGGTAAGATGCTGGCGAAAACAGGCATCGATCATACGGTTAAAGCGCTGAAACTGGCGCATCTCGCCGCGTACGCTGGTGGCTGACAGTTCGTCCGGCGGTGCTTCGCGCAGCACCTCGGTGAAAATGGCCTGCGCCAGCGTAACCAGCATTGTCTGTCTGCCAGGTGCATTGCGGCTGAACTCGGTGGCTATCAACGCCCAGTAGTGATGCAGCGCTTCCAGCGCAGTGGGGGAAGACTCCAGTGACAGGCAGATACCGGTGCGGTTAATTGCCTCAGCTTTGCCCGGCCACAGGCTTTCCACCAGCGGCCAGATCAACTCCTGGCGTACGGTCAATACATGGCCATCGCTGTCTGATTCAGTGATAAACGCATGCGGCACCGACGGCGGCGTCAACACAAACAGCGGCGCTTTCAGCGCGTAGGCATGCTCGTCCAGCTGGAGCGTTATTTTGCCGGTTACCAGCATATGCAACTGGAACGACCGATCATGCCAGTGCGGGTGCATATCCCGGCCGAAGAAGCTGGCGAGGCGCGCAAAGGTTTCATAGTGCACCTCTTCGCTGGCGTAGCGCGCATCATACACCTTGCCGATATCGATGTTTTCAAAGCCGCTCATGGCGTCTCCTGGCGTACGCCCTGCGCTGAGGTGGAACGCGTCAGCGTCGGCTGTGGCTTGTTGCCCATTGGAATACGCGTCAGCACCAGCGCGCCCAGCACTAACAGCGCCGCCACAAACCACAGGCCAGCGCTGAAGCTGCCCGTCACGTCACGCAGAATGCCGATCAACAGCGGGCTGACCGCAGAGCCAACATTGCCCACCGCATTGATTACCGCCAGCGCCACCGCGCGCGCGGCAAAACCGATCGCCTGATCCGGCGTGGTCCAGAAAATCGCCATCGCGGTAAACGCGGCGGAAGAGGCGATCACAATGCCGAACAGCTGCAGCAGCGGATGGCTGCTGGCCGATGCGAGCAGCCATCCCAGCGCTGCAGTCAGGTAGGGCAGAATAGTATGTCGCTTGCGCTCCTGCAGCCGGTCAGAGCGGCGGCTCCACCATAGCATCGCCAGGATAGTGCAGGCCTGCGGGATCGCCGCCAGCAGGCCGATCGCAATATTGCTGCTGCCCTCATTAAAACTTTTCAGAATTTGCGGCGTCCAGATGTTGATAGCGCTCAGGGTATTGGTAAGGCAAAAGTAGGCAAGGGTATAAAGCAGTACCGTCGGCGTCAGAACCTCGCGCCACAGCGGCCTGCGCGCGGCGAAGTTTGGCTTTGGCACTTCGCGTTCGCGCTCAAGCATGGTCGTCAGCGCGCGTTTTTCCTCTGCGTCCAGCCAGCGCGCCTGCTCAGGGCGATCGTCGAGAAATAACCAGGTCGCGATGCCGAGCAGCACCGAAGGCAGCCCTTCCAGCAAAAACAGCCACTGCCAGCCCTTCAGGCTCCAGACACCGTCCAGCGCCAAAATATAGCCCGACAGCAGGGAGCCAATCATCATCGTCACCGGCATGGCGATCATAAACAGCGCGTTGGCGCGCGCGCGAAACTGGGCCGGAAACCACCAGGTGAGATAAAGCAGGATACCAGGCAGGAAACCCGCCTCGGCGATACCCACCAGCATGCGCAGCAGGTAAAGCGTCTGCGCGCTGGTCGCGAACAGGGTGCAGGTCGAGGCGATGCCCCACAGCACCATAATGCTGGCGATCCAGCGTCGGGCGCCAACAATGCTCAGCATGATATTGCTGGGAATACCGCACAGCACATAGGTGACGTAAAAGAGGGTTGCCGCCAGCCCGAACATCGTCGAGGTCAGGCCCAGATCCTTGCCCATGGTCAGGCCGGCAAAACCGATATTGATGCGATCTAGAAAGGAGAAAACAAACAGCACGAACAGAAATACAACCAGCCGTCTGAAGAGTTTCTTCATGACGCGCTGCTCGATTGCGGAGAGTGGATGTGTTTGAGGTGGCTGCATGGTGGCGGTCATGGTTTTCTCCCGGCGACTTAATAGACGCTTTTTTCGCCGTTCGCTGGCTGTTGAAGAGAAGAGACGAAACGGGCGGCGAGCGTCTCGGCACCGCGCGCCAGCAGCGTCGCGTCGACGCCGACCGCAACAAACAGCGCCCCCTGCTGCAAATAGTGCTGAGCCAACGTTTCGTTCGCCATCAAAATGCCGGGCGCTTTGTTGGCGGCGAGAATTTTGTCGATGCACCGATCAATAGTCGACTGGACGGCCGGATGAGAAGGATTGCCTTTGTAACCCATATCTGCGCTGAGATCGGCCGGGCCGATAAACACGCCATCGACGCCTTCCACCGCCAGAATCTCATCCAGCGCGGCAACGCCCTGGCGCGTTTCAATCTGCACCAGCAGGCAGATTTGCTCATCGGCCTGGTTGAGATAGTCGGGGATGCGGTTCCAGCGAGAGGCGCGTGCCAGCGCGCTGCCCACGCCGCGTACCCCATGTGGAGGATAGCGGCAGGCTTTAACCGCCTGGCGCGCATCCTCGGCGCTTTGCACCATCGGGATCAGCAGCGTCTGCGCGCCGATATCCAGCAGCTGTTTGACCATCACCGTGTCGTTCCAGGCCGGACGCACCACGGGATGGCTGCTGTACGGCGCCACGGCCTGGAGCTGGCCGAGGACCGAGCGAACATCGTTCGGCGCGTGCTCGCCGTCAATCAGCAGCCAGTGGAAGCCAGCGCCCGCCACGACTTCGGCGCTGTAGCTATTGGCCAGGCCGAGCCACAGCCCGATTTGCGGCTGCTTAGCGGCCAGCGCCTGTTTAAAGGTATTGATAAGCATCTTCTCTCCTCAGACGAAACGGCAGCTGATCGCACCCATTACGCCGTAATCAACGTGGAAGGTATCGCCTTTGCGCGCCGCGACAGGGCGGGTAAAGGAGCCGCCAAGAATGATCTGCCCGGCTTCCAGCGCGACATCATGTGGCGCCAGTTTATTCGCTAGCCAGGCGACGCCGTTGGCGGGATGGTTCAGCACCGCTGCCGCGACGCCTGACTCCTCAATGACGCCGTTGCGGTACATCAGCGCCGAGATCCAGCGCAGGTCCAGCGCGTCAGGTTTGATGGGACGTCCGCCCAGCACCACGCCGGCGTTCGCAGCATTATCGGAAATGGTGTCGAACACCTTGCGCGGACGCTGCGTTTCGGGATCGATGCCGTGACAGCGTGCGTCAATGATCTCCAGCGCCGGGATGATGTAGTCCGTCGCGTTATAGACGTCGAACAGCGTGCAGTTGGGACCGCGCAGCGGTTTCGCCAGCACAAACGCCAGTTCCACTTCTACTCGCGGCACGATAAAACGATCGACCGGGATATCGCTGCCGTCGTCGAAAAACATATCGTCCAGCAACGCGCCATAGTCAGGCTCGCTGATTTGCGAGCTGGCCTGCATCGCTTTAGAGGTAAGGCCGATTTTGTGGCCCTTTAGCTTGCGCCCTTCGGCGATTTTATTGGCCACCCACTCGCGCTGAATGGCGTAGGCGTCGTCAATCGTCATGGCGCTGTGGCGCAGCGATAGCTGGCGCGTCTGCTCGCGATTTCGTTCCGCCTGATGCAGTTCGTGCGCAAGGCTTTTAATGGTTTGCTGATCTAACATCTCTCGACTCCCGTCGGGTTAATCCGGTTACCGCGCCTTAGCGGAACAGGGCGTGAACATTGTTGCGCTTGAAATTCAGTACCGGGTGCAGCTCTTCCACCGCCAGCGACAGCGCCAAATAGCGCTCGGCGCTGAGCGCGGCGAAATGCGCCGAAATGAGCTCGAACAGCGCCGCCATTACCGGTTGCAGTTCAT
>Ga0157360_1000608_pt1 | contig 13618 bp, 13 predicted proteins | sample AttlaeALBM1_FD_111483 | JGI IMG/M metagenome (GOLD analysis project Ga0157360, IMG submission 111483) | Fungus gardens microbial communities from leaf cutter ant in Ribeirão Preto, State of São Paulo, Brazil - Atta laevigata ALBM1 | ecosystem: Host-associated > Fungi > Mycelium > Unclassified ... | reverse complement strand
GCTGACGCCACGCGTCATCATTGCCAGATAATCGGGCACTGGCTCGCTGCTTGAGGTCGGATCTTTATCATCACGTCCGGCGATGGCCTGCAGCATGGCTGCCGCATCGGCGGCAGATCGCGCCATTGGCCCGATATGGTCAAGCGAGGCGGCCAGTTCACAGGCACCGTGTCGCGTGACGCGCCCCCAGGTTGGTTTGATACCGGTCAGGCCGTTGGCGCTGGAAGGAAAACGAATCGAACCACCGGTATCCGTTCCGATCGAGCCAAAGCACAGGCCAGCGGCGGTTGCCACGCCAGAACCGCTTGAAGAGACACCGGTCCAGAGCGCGCTGCCCCACGGATTATTAGGGCGGGTGATCTCCGGATGATGATCGGCGAACGCACTTTCGGTTTGCGTGAGTTTGCCAAGGATCACGGCGCCGGCAGCGCGAAAACGCTCAACTACCGTAGAATCTTCTGCGGGGTAATGATCTCTATGGATGATCATGCCGTGGCTGGTGGGGGCGTCTTTGGTCCAAATCAAATCCTTCAGGGCAATCGGTACGCCATGCAGCGGGCCGCGCATTTTACCGGCGGCAATTTCTTTGTCTGCTTCCGCAGCTTGTTTTAACGCGCCGTCTCGCATGACATAGAAGAAGCTGTGCAGATCGCTGTCAAGCATGTCGATACGCGCCAGCATCGCTTCCGTGACCGCCACTGAGGTGATGTCACCTGATTGAATCAGGCGTCCAATTTCCAGCAAACTTTTGTAATGCAGGTTGTTCATCGCGACCGTTCCTCCGGGGATAAGGGCTGCCTGTAAAGCAGACAATGTGTTGATCAACAACCTAAATCAGACGTCAAACATCGGCTGTGTTTATGCAGACAGATGCTGTGCCAAAAGTGCCAGTCTAAGAGAAGAGCGGTTAACAAGGTATAACCGAGGACAGTGTGACGAGGTTAATTTCACGGCAACGCTCTGCGCCGGATTTGCAGAGCTTTCAATGCGATTAGCAACGCATCGACCCTTGGCAACAACTGCTTGTGGCGTGGCCAAGTCAGCGTCAGAGCCATCTACACTGTCAGTGCGTTTAATGCTATTTATGTTAAATAAAATAATCTAGAACTTCTGCCCCACTAATTTTCATAGCAATTTGTCGCGCTGTTTTCATGCGCTGGTGTTGCTGATTAAGCAACGCCGTGTGGCTGAGATGTGATTACCTGAAGCACTGACAGGATGTTAGGATGAAAACGGGTTCTATCTGCATCATCCATTTCTGGGGCGCTATGAACATCATCAATCCGACAGGGCTTAAAGTAAGAAGCTATTACAATCATGTAAAAATCAGACCGGGCATGCCGGTATTTCCCACTGGTCAGGTTGCCTGGGATGAAGACGGGAATGTAGTGGGCGTAAATGATATGAAGCAGCAGGTTGAGCAGGTTTACGCCAATATCGACCGGTTGCTGGAAGGATTAGGCGTAAGCAGGGATTGCATCGTCAGAACCACAACCTATGTCACCGACCTCGCGCTGGTTCCTGAAATTCATCCGGTGCGTGAACATTTTTTCTCGGGGCTGGAATTACCCGCCAGTACGTTGTTTAAGGTCTCCGCTCTGGCCGAACCGGAATTAATGCTGGAAATTGATGTGGTTATTATGATGCCGCTTTAATGCGGCATTTATAATTAGCATTCACTCAAAAGCGCAGGCTTCTGCGAAAGAGAGCCTTGGCAAACGGTCAAACAGCTTTTCCGGATCGCCATATCCCAGATTGATTAACATATTCGCGGTGAAATGACTGCCCGAGAAAAAAGCCTCATCCAGCTTAGCGCGATCAAATCCTGACATGGGTCCGGTATCCAGGCCCAGACTGCGTGCCGCCATAATAAGATAGGCCGCCTGCATCGAACTGTTACGCAATGCGGTTTCTTCCGCCAAAGCCGGGCTGGAAGTAAACCAGCTTCTGGCATCCGCATGTGGGAATAGCTTCGGGAGTTGCTCATAGAACGCTTTATCCCAGGCGACGATAACCGTGACAGGAGCCGTCATTGTCTTTTGCAGATTACCCGATGACAGCGCAGGTCTGAGCTTCTCTTTGCCTTCCTGAGTTCGCACAAACACAAAACGAGCCGGACTGCAGTTTGCGGACGTCGGTCCTATCCGCGTCAGCGTGTAGAGTCTCTCCAGCTGCTCATCTGATACGGGTCTGTCACTCCAGCCGTTATGCGAACGAGCCTCAAGAAAAAGCAAATGCAGCGCATCGTCAGAAAGCATACTAACTCCTTGTTATACAGAAAAGTTAAGGTGTCATTTCGCTGAGGTGATGGAAGCGGCGATCCATATAGAGCAAGGGAGCGGCTTCTGCACGAGGATGCACTACTCCGGTTACTTCCCCCAAAAAGATACCGTGGCTATGCCAGTCGACAATCTGCGCCAGCCGGCATTCAAAAGCGACCAGAGCTTCAGCGCATACGGGAGCGCCATTGGCCGCGGTTATCCATTCTCCGGACTGAAAGCGCTCTTCACGGCGGGCTGCGCTGCTGAAAATATTCACCAGCGGTATGGCGTCTTTTGTCAGCACATTGACGCAAAATTTGCCTGTTTCCTGAATCAGATTAAACATTGATGCGCTGCGGTTGATGCAAACCAACAGTGTCGGCGGCTCAGCGCTGACGGAAGTGACGGCGGTGGCGATCATGCCGCCACGTTCATTGTCACGGCTGGCCGTAATCAGGCAGACGCCTGCTGCCAGCAGGCGCATACCACCGCGATAAGCATCACTAACCGGAAAAGCCTGAGGTGTATCGACAGAATGTGTCATATGAATTTTTACCGTTATCAATCTACCCGGTTTATACGCGGGCGATACGTCCTTCGATGGGGTGATGCGGATCGACAGGACCCAGGCTTGAGCTTTTGCCGGGTGAAACCAGCCGATCGCAAAAGGCCTCATCCTCCTCAGTCCACGGACATGCAAGCGCGGCCATACCCTCCTGCCACTGCGCAAAAGTGCGAGGGCCGACCAACGTGCTGGTGACTAACTGATTACGCATGACCCATGACTGGGCAAAATGCGCCGGTTTACGCCCTGTGCGTTCCGCATAAGCCGCCAGTTTGCCTGCCGCCTGCAGCGATTCCGGACGCCATTCCGCTTCCATCATTCGTGGATCGGCGCGCCCGGCCCGGCTGGTATGGTCAGGCGCAACGTCTGGTCGATATTTACCGGTGAGGATGCCGCGAGCCAGCGGGCTGTAACACACCGTACCTGTACCAAAGTGAGCGGCTGCGGGCAGGATTTCTACCTCAGCTTCACGGTTAACGAGGTTGTAAAGCGGCTGGACAGCGACGGGGCCAGCAATACCGGCTTCATGCGCCAGTCGGACCGTTTCGGCTAACCGCCAGGCTTTAAAATTGGACACGGCAAAATAGCCGATCTTTCCTTCCCGGATCAGATCGGCAAAAACCAGCACCATTTCCTCAAGCGGCGCGTCAAAATCCGCTTTATGCATATAAAGCACGTCAATGTAATCGGTACTCAGACGTTTAAGCGAGCCGTGTACGGCTTCACGGATCCATTTACGCGACATACCGCGCTGGTTAGGCCCCTCTCCCATCGGGTTGCCCACTTTGGTCGCCAGCACCCAACGATCCCGCTCTTGCCTGATGGCGCGGCCCACCACCTGCTCAGACTCACCTTTGTTGTACATATCCGCGGTATCGATAAAGTTAACGCCGCTGTCACGCGCATCGGCGATAATCTGTCGTGATGTGGTCTCGTCAGTGACGCCGCCAAACATCATCGTCCCGAGACAAATTTCAGAAACCCTGAGACCACTGCGGCCCAGATAACGGTATTGCATGAAAACGCCCTCTTGATTGCTGCCAGGGCAGGCACCATCCCTGCCCTTCGAACAGGTAGTTCAGGATGGGATAACCGCCGTGGTGGCAATTTCAACCAGGAATTCCGGGCGCACCATCTCCAGCTTTACGCAGAAGCGCGCCGGCAAAATTGCGGGAAAATAGGTGACATAGATTTCGTTGAATTTATGGTAATCATCCAGGTTTCTCAGGAAAATCTGGTTCATAACCACATGATCCATACTGCTGCCCGCCGACTCGAGCACGACTTTAATGCTATCGAGGACGCGGCGGGTCTGCGCTTCAATATCGTTTTCGCCGACAATACTGCCATCAACCGGATCGGTTGAGAGCATGCCTGCGACATAGACATGGCTGCCTGCTTTGACACCCCAGTTAAGGTGGTTAAGGCCGGTTGCGGTCTTACCGATAATCCAGCCTTCCGGATTGACTGCCTGATTCATCTTTTTCTCCTGTTTAGGGCAAAGGCCCGTTGTTTTTTTAAAATGTTACCGGCCTGAGCCACGCAGGAAAGGACGGCCTAAATCCCCCGGCGCTGCTCCGGCTCTGCCCATCATGATCCAGGCGATGAGCGCGACGACAAATGGCATGGCCATCAGTAATGCAGGGGCAATATCAATGCCGAGATACTGTCCCTGGAACTGCAGGGCTTCGAGTAACCCGAGCGCAATTGCCACGAGAAGGACTCTGAAAGGCATCCAGCGCGCAAAGATGGTGACGGCGATCGCCAGGTAACCGCGCCCTGCCGTCATGTTATCAACGAAGGTGCCGCCGGATGCCACGATGCAGAGATAAGCTCCGCCGAGGCCAGCCATCAGACCGGTAAACAGCGTGGCGCCGAAGCGCAGCCCTGACACCGAATGACCCGCTGCATCGGCTGCCAGAGCGTTTTCACCGACCGCGCGTAACAACAATCCCGCGCGGGTAAAGCGAAACAGCGCCCATAACGCCAGCGTCGCCAGCACAGTCAAATAGAACACCGGGCTTTGCGAGAACAGCGCGCGGCCGAATATCGGGATATCTGACAACAGGGGCAGTTTCATCATTGAGACCGAACGCATTGAGCCCGCTGCTGGCGCGCCGCTCAGCCACAACTGACGAATCAACGACGTTGCGCCGATGGCGAAGAGATTGAAGCCAATACCCATTACAATCTGGTTGGCGCGGGCCAGCACAGTTCCAGCGGCCAGAACGGCCGCAGCCAGTAAACCTCCCAGCATGCCGGCCAGCAGCGCCATGACCGGAGAACCTGTCGCTGCCAGGCCCAGCGCTGAGGATGAGGCACCAAACAGCATCAGTCCTTCCAGCCCGATGGTGAACACGCCTGCGCGTTCAGAGACTGTTTCGCCCAGCGCAGCAAGGAGTACCGGCACGCACAGCCGCAGACCGCCGGCCAGAAACAGCGCCAGAGTTACAGTGTTGAATTCCATACAGGCCTCCCTTTGACCAGCATGACGCCACTCAGTACCGCAAGAAGCAGAATGGGCATGCCGCTAAGAACATCCGCTAACGCAGCGGGAATCGAAAACGTGCTTTGCAGCGCGAGAGCGGCGCTGTTGATCGCGCCGAAGTAGAGCGAAACGATGACCGCACCGACAGGCTCAAGACCAGCAAGGAAAGAAACGGCAAGGCCTTCAAAACCCAGACCCGATGAGAAGCCGTCAATCAGGCGATACTGCACGCCGAGCACTTCAAACGTCCCGGCCAGACCGCTTATCGCGCCTGATATTGCCATGCTGGACAATATATTCTTTGCTGCAGACTGGCCCTGCAGACGAACGAAGCGCGGGCTTTGGCCGCTGGCGCGTAATTTCAGGCCGAATGCACTGTGTCGGAGCATCACCCATACAGCCAGGGCGATCAGCAGCGCCAGCAACACGCCGGCATGCAGACGTGTTCCTTCAATTACCGTCTGAAATACGCCTTCAGCCGGCAGCTGAGCGGACATATTAAAATTGGAGCCAGCCGGACGCAGGGGGCCTTGCACCAGATATTTCAGAATGTAGATAGCAATAAAATTCATCATCAGAGTGACGATGATTTCATCAATGCCTCGCCACACTTTCAGAATGGCGGGGATCGCCCCCCAGAGCGCGCCACACAAGGCCCCGCTCATGATGGCCAGGGGCAGGAGCGCCGGACCGATATTGCCGAACGTCAGAAACGGCAGCATGGCGCCGATGGCGCCCATCTGTAACTGCCCTTCACCGCCCAGGTTAAACATACCGCCACGGATAGCGATCAGCGCGCCCAGCGCTATCAGCAAGCGCGGCGTCATAAAAACCAGGGTATCCGATAGCGCGCGAAGATTGCCAAAAGCGCCTTCAAACGCAACGCTGAGGGCGGCCTGCAGCGACACACCCATTCCGGTGATGAGCGCCAGCCCAAGGATCAGCGAACCGGCGAAGGCGCTTAAAGTAACCCACAGAGAACGGGAAACGCTGAGCTGGGCCAGCATCCGACGAAACGATGCGCTGGCCACGACCAGCGGTTTAATGGAATCAGACATATTACGCTCCTGCTGCTTGTGGCTGGATGTCGCGACCTGAAGTCATCAGGGTGCCGATGCGTTCTACCGTCATGTTCTCTCCGGCGACTTCACCAGTAATTCGGCCGCCATTGATCACCATAATCCGGTCAGCCACACGGATAAGCTCTTCAAGGTTCGACGAGATGATCACCACCGCAGTGCCTGCGTCGGCGGCGTCAGCCAGGCGAATTAATACCGATTCGGCGGCAGCCATATCCAGTCCGCGCGTCGGCTGGTAAACCACGATGATCGACGCCGCAGCGGCCATTGCGCGCGCCACCACGATTTTCTGCTGATTCCCGCCTGACAACGAACGCGCCGGGCTGGCATGGGAATGGGTGCGAATGTCTGACTGCGCGATCATCTCCTGCGCGCGTTCGGCGATGGCCGAATGGTCAAGCAATCCCAGGCGGCGGAACCCGCCCTGCATAATTTGGGGGTAAAGCAAATTGTGAGAAACTGGCAGGTCAAGCGACAGACCCTCGTGATGACGATCCTGAGGTACCAGAGCGACAGTGACGTCGTCACTGCTAAAGGTAATAGTGCCGCGGTCTGGCTGGCGCAGCCCCGCCAGTAATTCGAATAATTCAGTTTGCCCGTTGCCTTCCACACCGGCCACGCCGATGATTTCCCGCGCAGACAATCTGAGATTGATATCGTGCAGTCCGGGAGAGCCCTGGGTCGGGGGGACATGACTGGCGGCAATATGCATTTGTTCTTCGCCTGTCAGGCGTCGCTTGCCGATACGGGCACCCGTTGCGACCGCGCGTCCGATTATTTTTTCAATCAGCTCATCCGGCGTACAGGATTTGCTCAGTCCGGTACCGTTGATTTTGCCGCGGCGCAAAATGGTGTAACGGTCAGCATGAGCGAGCACCTCATCGACGTTGTGCGTGACGACAGCGACTGCCGTGCCTCTTTCACTGATGCGCCGCAATGTCTCATACAGCGCATCGATTTCATCAGGCGTCAGAATGGTGGACGGCTCGTCCAGCAACAGCACGCGCGTGTCATTGACCAACGCTTTGAGAATTTCTACCCGCTGCTGCAGCGCCAGCGGCAGATCCTTTACTCTGGCGGCAGGATCGAGGTCCATGCCGTAATCCTGCATAAACGCGCGAATCTCATGCGGCTGTCGAAATATTTTTCTGCGTTCGCTTCGCGCGACTAACGCCAGGTTTTCCGCCACGGTAAAAGAGGCGACCAGCTTGAAATGCTGATGCACCATACCAATACCATTGGCGATGGCATCGGCTGGCCGCCGGTGGATCACCTGACGACCTTCCATCAATACGCCTCCTTCACTGGGTTCATGAACGCCGTAAAGGATATTCATCAGGGTCGACTTGCCCGCACCGTTCTCGCCCAACAGCGCATGGATTTCCCCTGATAAAAAAGACAGAGAGACTTTCTCAAGCGCGACAAAACCATTGGGATAGCGCTTTGACACGTGATCGAGTTCAATGACGGGAATGGACATGCGGTTAATCCTCGATCTTAAGTTTGCCGCTTTTCAGCTCAGCGATAACGCTGAACACTTTGTCCTGCACCTCTTTTCCGACATGAGCAAATGGCGTGGCAAGCGTCCAGCCATCGGTGGCGAGATTTTCAGTAATGATGCGGTTGCCCAGTTGGTGGTCAGCGAAATGTTTGCCGATATCGGCATACGACTTATCAAAATTCATTACCGTGGAGGTCATGATGGAATCAGGGAAAGATTTTGACTGATCGGTATAAGAGCCGATGGTAAGCACGCCCTCTTCATCAGCCGCCTGCTGAATTCCAGCGTCAGCGGTATCCGCTGACGGGATCACGAAATCGGCCCCGCGAGCGATGGCGCCCGTTGCGATTTCCTTTGCACGCGCCACATCAGTGAATGAGCCAACATAGGCTGAATCCACCTTCACTTTCGGGTTAACGTAAGCGGCTCCCTTCTTGATAAATTGCACAGTACGTTCAGCAGACGGAATCGGCTCGCCGCTGATGACCGCTATGTGTCCGCTTTTGCTGGCCGCAGCCGCCAGAGCGCCCAGCACAAAGCCATATTCATCCCAGTCGACAGACCAGGCGGAGTAGTTCGGCAGGCTGGAGGTCGAACCTTCATAGGAATAGAGCACGAACTGGGTGCCCGGGAATGACGGAGCAACCTCCTTGATAGCCGCTGAATAACCTGAGGAGTGAGCAATGATCAACTTTACCCCCTCTGAGGCAAGCTGACGCAGCACCGAAGGGGCGGATTCATAAGTGGTGTGTTCAAGGTAGCTCGGCGTAAAGCCATCCTGAGCAGCCATCGACTTGAATGCCGCATAACCGGCCATATCCCAGGAACCCTGCGTCACCGTCTGGGTAAAAAGCGCAGCCACGCGCGGCTTGCTCTCATCAGCGTGAACAACAGTGCTGCAACTCATTACAGCGCTCACTGCAACAGCCAACATCATTTTCATTTTCATAGCTCGACTCCTGGCAATCCGCATCGCGGGAAAGGTGATCAAAAAGAGGCTGAAATGGCCGCTCAGCTCTGGCGTCATAACAGGTCAGGAATAGTTTGATTTCTGCCTGGCGCGGGCATGGGTATTCACGCCATTCAGCTCCAGCACTTCCAGAACTTCAGTTCCTACCGTCCGCAGATCATCCATAAAGTCCGGCACAATGACCGTAACGCCATCGAGCTGTGCACCTTTGACGATAGCCGCCAGTTTGTTGCCAATGGTTTCAGGCGAACCAACCAGAGCGGCACGCGTCATGGCGTTGCGTTGCTCGCCCTGGGACACGAAGCGCTGTGCCATGGTGTTCTGTTTAAAACTTTTGTCGCCAGAGTATTCACGGGTCTGGTTGTCCAGCGCGACAGTGTCGACGCCGGCATCATATAAGGCGACGCGTTCACGTGCTTCCGCGTCCGTGGCCCCCGGTACGATGGTAAATAGCCCGTAGGTTTTAAAGTCGGGCTTGCCCTGGTGAGCAGCCAGTTCTTTAGCCCGCATGCCGGTTTTAATAAAGTCATCATGGTCTGAACCGAGCATAAAACTCGCGGTACAGTGCTCCATGGTGAAAAGGAATCCGCGGTCTGACGCACCGGCACAGATAATGGGCGGCGGCGTAGCCGGTTTCGGGTTCGACATACAGTCGGTCAGCTGATAGTGCTTGCCCTGATGATCGACGCGTTCTTCCGTCCAGAGACGTTTTAATACCGTCAGCCATTCAGCGGCCAGTTCGTAGCGTTCGGCATGGTCCAGATCCATCCACAATCCCATTTGTCCCTGGTCGGAGGGGTTGGAGCCGGAAACGATATTTAGCGCAAAGCGGCCTCTGGAAATTTGATCGAGTACGGCGGTCATTTTGGCCACGACCGCCGGATGGAAAACCATCGTGTGAACCGTTCCCCACACTCCGATACGGCTGGTGGCCTCCGCCAGCCCGGCCATGGTGGTCAGGCTTTCCAGAGTAATGTCCCAGTGGCGCGAAGGTCCGCCGTAACCGCGCCATTTCGCCATCGACAGCGCGAAGTCGAAACCTAAGCGTTCCGCCAGAATGGTCACTTCTTTGTTGTACTCATAAGTGGCCGGTAACTGAGGACTGGTAGTTGAGGTTATCCAGCCACCATTGCCCACCGGCAGAAAAACGCCGAACTCAACGTTACGATTCATGCTGAACTCCTTAAATTAACTGGCGAAATTAGAAAGGTGTGCCATAAAGCCGAGCGTAATCTGGTTAAATAAAGCGGTTTCTGTTTCAGAAAAGCTATGGCCGCCCTGTGGCACGATTTTCAGTTCAGCGCCGGGTATCGCGCTGGCCAGCAGCCGTGACTGGTAAGGCGGCGTCAAAATATCGTCCTCGGCGCAGATCACCAGTGTTGGCGCCTTGATCAGGGGCAATGAGGCAGTGGCGTCATGCGCCATGATGGCGTCTATACGGCTGAGGATGACTTCGCGTTCAGGAAATTTAGCGGCGGAAGATAAGAGGGCTGGCGAAAGTATTTCCGCATGCTTTCTGACATGTTCCGGCGGATAGAGAAACAGCGCGCTGCCATGAACGTACTCTTCCAGACTGCTGCCGACCAACAGCGCCCGGCGCATACGAAAGCACCAGTTGAAATGCAAATCGGACTTTGCCCAGCTGGCGTAGAGCACCATACCTGCCAGCAGGTCAGGCTGGCGTGCTGCAAGAATCTGCCCAATGGCGCCGCCGGTCGAATGCCCAATCAGAACCGGACGCACCAGCCTCAATGCGGCAATCAGCGCCTGCAAATCATCTACTAACGTTTCAATACTGTAGGGACCGGACGGATGATCTGACATGCCTGAGCCGCGCTGATCGTAGGTCACAACAGTAAAATCATTCGCGAATGACGCCACCTGCGGCTTCCAGTAGGCAGCCGTGCCGCCCAGGCCCGAAACAAAAATTATTACCGGCCCCTTGCCCTGAATCTCGTAATGGGTCCGAATTCCGTTAGTCATGATGCCCGGCATCTCACTACCCTCACTGGTGTTTCCCTGACAGCGTCAGCGGTTTAATTAAGCGATGGTTAATTCATACCATGAGGTTTACTGACAAAAGTAATATCGTCTTCAGCACGCCGCGTTGCCGCTTTTAGAACACTTTCCTGCAGTAAGATGCTGCCAGAATATTCCGTCTGACTCGCTACGATTTTATTTAAGGATAAGAAAATGCTATGGAATCTTTGTGGCTTAAATGAAGGTTAATGGCGGAAAAAGCATTAGCCGAACTCCCGACAAATATGCTTAAGGAACTGGTGCGCAGCAAAAGAGAGCGTGCGATCGCGGTGAACGCAAACCTCGATATTAGCGATTTGCAAAGTGTTATTATCGATGGGTATTGCCATCAGCGTGTTTTGCTCGATCTCCCGGCTGGCAATCTGAACTGGCCCGATAGTCAGCGTGCGACCGGCAATGGCCATCGCCTTAGCCAGTTCGAGATTATTAGTATTTACGATGGACTGCGGATTAAGATGAAGGTTACGAGTGACTTTGTCGAAAGTCTGCCGCATACCAAAACTGGATACCGGTAAGGCCACCGGATAAGCGCATATTTCTCTCAGACTAAGTGTTTTGTGTTGCGCCAGAGGGTGTTTTGGTGAAACCAGGCACTGAATTGGTGCAGGGAACCGTTTTATTACCTCAATACCTGAACGCTCGCCCATATTGAAAACGATGCCTATATCAATCTCGTCACGAATAATCGCTTCAATGGTGCGATCAGATGATTCACTGTTAATCGAGAACTGTATAGCCGGGAAGTTTTCATTAAAATTTGTCATTAAGCGAGGCAAAATGGTCTGTACCACTGCCTCAATCACCCATATTTTAATTTCGCCTTCGCGTAATCCTTTCAGGTTTTTGATTGATTCATGGATACGGTCCAGATCCCGGCACATTTTGCGGGTAAAGCGTTCCAGTATCATGCCTGCAGGGGTTAGCCGGATACCGGTGCTGGTGCGTTCAAGCAGCATGACGCCAAGGCTATGTTCCAGTAAGGCTATCTGTCGACTGATCGCCGATGGTGCAATGTGCAAGCGATCAGCAGCGCGACGTATTGAGCCCGTTTCTGCTACCTCATTGAAATATTTATAGGTATTTAAATTCACTCATCTCATCCGGCTAAAAACGAATACGTTATGATTCAATGAGCAATTTCAATGCCACTATTTTTTAATTCATATCCTGGATTATATGTATTTGTAAATTTTAGGTTGCGTAAGTAAGATTCAAATCTGAAGCTTTTAATTGATCTGCTTCCTGTTTCTTTCATGTCTCGATGCCAGCCATGCCTGCATCTGGCACAGCGGACCTTAAGCTCATTCAGAATTGCCCCATTCATGGAAGGCTGGCGAGCAGTGCGCAGCCTGTACAGTCGCTATCACGAACACCACGTGTCAATGCTGAAAATGTGCTTGATAGTCTCAAGCATCTTAATAGCATACGTCGGCCGGCAGCTCACCCTGCTGTAGTGACCCATCGAATCCCAGGCTTTCGGTAAATAATGTCATTGCATCATCGCGTTATGTCTGGCGATCGTACCGCGGTAGCGCAGGCTTCTCAGCTTTCGGGTAGATCCGTTCGGGCGCTCTGGTCTGAATTAGGAGGATTACCACTAATGACTATGCATAATCCCCCGCACGCGGGTGAAATCCTTGCCGATATCATTAAAGATCTCGACATTGACATCAGAGAACTGGCGCGGACTTTGGCTATATTGGCGATTAAATTATCGGCCGTGATCGGCAGCACGCCCGCGATGTGGCTGCGCATTCAGGCCGCCTGTGATTTAGACCGGGCAGCCAAAACTGTTGACCTGTCGGTACTGAATACCCGCTTCAAGCCTGGTCCACTGCACGGCGTTAACTGAGGACTGTGGGTAACGTGAGCAGCTGGCGCGAAAAACGGGTCAGTCGCTCAGCTCCGTCACGCGTACCGTTTAAATGAAGGCATGGATCTGAGCTGAAATATATAAAGAATTGTCGTCATCGCGGTAAGTTTCCACTGCCAGCTATCGATTGCCTAAATCGGTATATGGGCGTTATGTTCGTCCACCCCTTCACCCTCATACTCCCGTCAGCCCCAACCCATCGACCCGCGAAACCCCTTCTCTCGCCAAAACGATCTTTCTGGTGCAACCCCTGCCCTAAAAAAAGGCTAATAGTTGAACAGTTAAAATTATTTGCCCTATATTTGCCCTATAAACAACAAGTTAATCACTGGCACAAAGGTTGCTAAGGAAATTCTATCTTGTATACCAGATGGAATTCATTCATGGCATCGACTTTCGGTTTTACGCTTCAGGAGTGGCAATCTTGTTATCAACAGGAACCGCAGCAGATTGCTTCGCTGCTGGCTGCGCACCTGGCAGCGCTCGATCCTCAGGACAACGCCTGGATCTACCTTGCCACACCAGCACAGTTACAGGCACAAATTGAACCTCTGTTAGAAAACTACCTGAATAACCCTGCGGCGTATCCGCTGTTTGGCGTCCCCTTTGCGGTGAAAGACAACACAGACGTTGCGGGCTGGCCAACCACCGCCGCCTGCCCGGCGCTGACTTACACCGCCGAGGCTGACGCCTTTGTGGTCGCAAAGCTGAAAGCCGCCGGTGCCATTGTGATCGGCAAAACCAATCTCGATCAATACGCTACCGGTCTGGTCGGCACCCGTTCCCCGTATGGCGCAGTGAGCAACACCTTTAACCCGGACTACGTCAGCGGCGGCTCCAG
>Ga0157360_1000607_pt1 | contig 13621 bp, 13 predicted proteins | sample AttlaeALBM1_FD_111483 | JGI IMG/M metagenome (GOLD analysis project Ga0157360, IMG submission 111483) | Fungus gardens microbial communities from leaf cutter ant in Ribeirão Preto, State of São Paulo, Brazil - Atta laevigata ALBM1 | ecosystem: Host-associated > Fungi > Mycelium > Unclassified ... | reverse complement strand
GTTTCCGTTTTCGTTAACTGAAAACAAAACAGCGAACCGCCAGCCGTAAAAAACAAAGTAAAATCAATTGATTAAATCAAACAAGACTTTGTCGCTTACTCAACCGCTGCCAGGCCTTGCCTCTGCAGCGGTGGCGTACTTTACTGATTACCAAGGGGGATTGCAAGGGGAAAATAACAATTTATTTACAATCCACTGCGCTCTCACCACCGAAAAAGCAACGAAATGACTAATTCACGCGGCGTTCAGCCTGACGGCGACGACGTTTACGCTTTTTCGAACGCAAGCGAAGACTACGAATAACAGAGACGATCGGCCCGGATAAGGAATAACCGCCGAAGAGAAGCAAAAGCACAACGGATGGTTGCAGCGAAATCACCACGAAAGCCATGACGATCGCGAGCAAGGCAACAAACGGCACAGGCCCACGAAAATCAATTTCCTTGAAACTGTAATAGCGAATATTGCTCACCATCAGGATGCCTGCGGCCGCTACAATGACGGCCATCAAACCATCAAAGGCATAAGAGTGGATGCCAAAGTTATGGAAAGACCAAACGCTGCTCGCCACAACTGCCGCCGCAGAAGGGCTGGGCAAACCAATAAACCACTTTTTATCAATACTGCCTATCTGGACATTAAAGCGCGCCAAACGAAGCGCAGCGCCTGCGACAAAAACGAATGCACAAATCCAGCCAAATTTTCCAAGCGCCTGCAACGACCAGCTGAAAGCAACTACAGCGGGTGCCACACCAAAGGAGAGCATATCCGCAAGACTGTCATATTCAGCACCAAACGCGCTTTGCGTATTAGTCATCCGTGCCACGCGTCCATCACAACCATCCAGCACCATGGATACAAAAATGGCAATGGCAGCCGTAGAGAAATCACCATTCAAGCCTGAAATAACAGAGAAGAACCCCGCAAACAACGCCCCGGTCGTAAATAGATTGGGAAGAAGGTAAACGCCCTTGCGGCGCACTTTTTCACCATCATGCTCGACCTCTTCCACAATTTCGGTATCTTCACGAAAATCGCGGAATGGATCGCGCGGACGACTACGTCTGGTCGTTTTTTTGGACTGATGCAAGGGCGTTTCTCGCCTCGAATTCTGAGAATCATTCGACATAGTCATGCCCTTTTCGCTCGAAAAAACAATTAAGCAAAGCGCCCAAGCCCCACGGCACGATATAACCGATCAACAAAGGGAGCAGCCTCATCGCGGGCACGTTCGGCTCCGCGGGCCAATACCTTTTCAATCTCATCCGTATTTTCAAGCAGCTCGTTATAACGCTCACGAGGTTCGCGCAGGTGCTCATTCAACGTTTCAAACAGGATATTCTTGGCCTCACCCCAGCCAATACCCTCTTCATAATGCTTACGCATATCCGCTGTTGCCTGCTCATCAGAGAAGGCACTGTATATCTGGAATAACGTGCAACCCTCAGGATCTTTGGGCTCGCCAGGCTCAAGAGAGTTGGTTTTGATCTTGCGTACCAGCTTCAGCAGTTTTTTCTCTGGTACGAACAGCGGAATAGTATTGTCATAACTTTTGGACATCTTTCGCCCATCCAAACCATTCAACACTTCAACGCGATCATCCACTTGGGCTTCAGGAAGCGTAAAAAAGTTCTCTTTGAAAATATGATTAAAACGCCCTGCTATGTCCCGCGCCATTTCAATATGCTGAATCTGATCTCGACCAACTGGCACTCGATTCGCATTGAAAAGCAAGATATCCGCCGCCATGAGCACAGGGTAACTGAAAAGCCCCATGGTGATTCCGCGGTCAGCATCAGTAATACCCGCTTCTTCATTATCAGCAACGGCAGCCTTGTAAGCATGAGCTCTGTTCATCAACCCCTTGGCTGTGACGCAGGTCAGAAGCCAGGTCAGCTGATTCACTTCAGGGACATCCGATTGACGGTAAAAGATCGCGTTGTCTGTATCCAATCCAAGCGCCATCCATGTTGCGGCAATGGCGAGTCTTGATTCCTGTACCCGAGAGGGGTCCTGAGCCTTGATCAGCGCGTGAAGATCCGCAAGAAAATAATAGGACTGAACGTTCGGATCCTGACTTGCCTGAATAGCGGGACGAATGGCGCCCACATAGTTCCCCAGGTGAGGGATACCCGTAGTGGTAATACCGGTTAATACGCGTGTTTTGGTCATATCTGAATGGTAGCTCTAACCGAAATGTAAAATTGAGTTTTTGCGAGGCAAATCACAGCGTAACCATTGCTACGGCATGACAGCCACATACATGGATAATCACATGAGTGTACTATAAAGCGAAGCTGGTTGCTGTTAAGGCACACAAACACAAAACAGCAGCGGCCACCGGAACCAATAATCGGAGCAAGATACTCGGGAATAACATCAATCCATGAAAATTCGAACGCCCAAGGCTTTCAAATAAGCTGTTTCCGGAATAGCAGGATGAACGGGATGATCAGCCCCTTGACGCCCCTCGTAGATAATTTGCCCGTGGCGATCCTGATGACGGGCTGCACCACGTACAATATCTGTCAACCGCGCGGGATCCAAGTGCATGGAACAGGAACCCGACATCAGCAATCCATCACGACCAAGTAGACGCATCGCCTCACGATTGAGACGCCCATAGGCACGCTCACCATTGGGAATATCCTTGCGCTTACGAATAAACGCTGGCGGATCAACAATAACAACATCGAACTGTTCGCGATCCGCTTTGAGGCTCGCCAATGCCTCAAAGGCATCCCCTTCCAGCATCGTGACGCGATCTTCAACCTCATTGAGGGTCGCATTAATAGCCACCTGATCCAATGCTGAAGCTGAGCTATCGATAAATGTCACATCGGAAGCACCGTGTGCAGCAGCCTGAATCCCCCATCCTCCTACATAACTGAAGACATCCAGAACGCGTTTACCCGCCACCAGTTGATTCAGCCATGCCCGATTAGGGCGATGATCGTAAAACCAACCTGTCTTCTGCCCTTTTAGTGCCGATGCCTGAAACTGAACGCCGTTCTCTTCCAAATGTAATGTGCCGTCAAACTCACCTTTCACCACATCGATCGACTGGTCCAGATTCTCCAACCGACGCCCACTGCTATCATTTCGAAGCACGATGACACGCGGATTGATCACCTTTTCAAGGGCATCGATGATGTCGGCTTTCAAGGCTTCCATACCCAGTGTATTAAGCTGAAGAACCAGGACATCATTGAAACGATCGACCACCAGCCCGGGCAACAGATCACCCTCACCATGAACCAGACGATAAAAAGGCTTGGTAAAAACACGTTCACGCAAACCGAGTGCTTGCTGAAAACGGTGTACAAACAGGGAGCGATTCAAGGGAGTCGAAGCATCCCGCGAAACCATACGGGCGCATATCAACGAATTGGGATTGACATAGGCCACTCCCAACGCTCGCCCATTCGCTTCTTCTACCACCGCTTGAGCACCGGGCTCCAATGCCTTCAAGGGCGTTTCGGTGGTATCAATTTCGTTCGAATACACCCACAGATGCCCCGACTTTATGCGTCGATCTGCATTTTTTTTCAAGCGAAGTCGTTGCATCATCTATTTCCTTTAGGTGAATAAACGTGACAAAGCGTCAGACCGCTCCATCAACGCTGGCAACCCGGGCAATACACACTGGCCCGCTGCCCTAAAACTATATTGCGCAGTGTTGTTCCACAACGTACGCATTCAGCGCCTGAGCGCCCATAAACATTCAATTTTTGAGCGAAATAGCCCGGCTCCCCCTGCCCGCTGACGAAGTCTCGCAGCGTCGTTCCCCCCTGTTCTATAGCAGACGAGAGCACGCTTTTAATGGCCGCCGATAATCGCTGGTATCGCTCCATGGAGATACGGCCGGCCGCCCGTCTTGGATCTATACCCGCCATAAAAAGAGCTTCACTGGCATAAATATTACCCACCCCTACAACAACGGCATTATCCATGATAAATGTTTTCACCGATGACTTTTTACCGCGAGAAACCCTGTAAAGATAGCTGCCTGTCAAAATGGGGGATAAGGGTTCTGGCCCAAGCGATGCCAGACGCGAATCAGACATGGGGTCGTCTTCAATAAAATCGACAAACCCAAAGCGACGGGGATCATGATAACGCAGTTGCCAGCCGGAACTCATGGTGAGCTGAATATGATCATGTTTTTTCAGCGCTGCTTCAGGCGTTTCGAGCCGGAGACTTCCAGACATCCCTAAATGCCAGATGAGGTGACCTTCAGCAACGGGTAAGAGCAAATATTTCGCCCGACGGGAAATTTGCCCGATCTGCTGATGCACAAGACGTTCTGCCAGATATTCAGGAACAGGTGTTCTAAACCGGTTTTCCCGAATGGTCACACATTCTATCCGTTGATGCTCAATGTAGGGAGCAATTCCACGTTTGGTTGTCTCCACTTCGGGCAATTCAGGCATCGCACAATCCCCTTCCAACTTCCCCAACGCACATAACCCGGCACAGTGGCCGGGTTATGCTGAGTGGGAATGATTCCCTATCGACCCTAAGGCCGCTGCACTTGATTTTCGCTTCGCGTCTTACTTGATTTTCGCTTCGCGGTAAATCACGTGCTTACGTACGACAGGATCATACTTCTTGAATTCCAACTTGTCAGGCGTATTACGCTTGTTCTTGTTGGTAGTATAGAAGTGTCCAGTACCTGCTGATGAAACCAGCTTAATCTTGTCACGCATGATTTAGTACTCTCCAGCTGTTACGAGCTTGATATACAGTAGCAACTGCCTAATGCTTGAATACAACTATATTCAGGCAATCAACTGCAATGGCCGACTCGGGATCAGAGACGCTCGCCACGAGCGCGCAGCTCGGTGAGAACCTGATCAATGCCTTTTTTATCGATAATACGCATACCTTTGGTAGATACACGAAGTTTTACAAAGCGCTTTTCGCTCTCAACCCAGAAACGATGCGTGTGAAGATTCGGAATGAACCGACGACGCGTCTTGCGCTGGGAGTGAGAAACGTTGTTACCCGTCACCGGACGCTTGCCGGTGACCTGACATACCTGGGACATGCGTGCCTCCAATAATTGGCCTGGCCGATCGAACTCGTGGGTGACGGGTCCAACCAGAAATCATCTATCCAATTTTCACCTGCGACAACTGCGCGCAAACCCTTGCCATGAGGCCGGATATGAGAACAGGGGACAGACACTGAACTCATGGCACAACGAAGCCACTATTACCGAGTCGTAAACCTGGTGAAAATCAAGAAACCTGTGTCACTGTTGATAACGCTTCGGCTTCCGTGAGCCGTATAGACTCGGGTAATTGCCCGAACTCCCGTTCAATCCTCGCTCAGTCAATGATACGTCCCCCATCAAAACCGATAAGGGTAAACTGACTGGTTATTGAAACGAGCGCGGTTATCAAAGGCGCCATTTTATACCAGAATCAGGAGATCAACGCAAACTTGCGCATGAATTTTCCCTTTCCATCCCAAACTTCATGCACTCTTTTACGAGTGCGTCATGAACGAAAACGGCGGCAATAGTCCGTTTGGTATAGCGCACTATGACGGAATTCTGTGGCTCCCAGTGCATTCCCCACCAATATCAGGACACTGCGCTCCATGGGCGCCTTTTCGAAATCGGCCACAATAGAGCCAAGCGTTCCCGTCATTAAGCGCTCTTCTTCCCAGCTGGCTCGGTACACAAGGGCAACAGGACACTCTTCACCATAAAAAGGCGTCAAGCGTTCAACAATTTCATCCAAACGATGAATCGCCAGATGAATCGCTAGCGTCGCGCCGGTTTGGGCAAAGGTTTCCAACCGTTCAGCATCAGGCATTTTGGATGCTCTGCCTGACAGCCGCGTCAATACAAGGCTCTGTGCAACCTCAGGCACTGTCAATTCTTGCCCCAAGGCAGCAGATGCAGCAGCAAAGGCAGGAACACCGGGCGTTAATGTATAGGGAATACCCAATGCCTCCAGCACCTTCAACTGCTCCGCCAATGCGCTGTAGAGAGACAAATCCCCCGAGTGCAATCGTGCGACCTCTTCCCCTCGAGCCCAAGCCCGCTCGTATTCTGTCTGAATAGCATCCAGATCAAGCCGTGATGTATCTACTATTCGTGCATCGACAGGGCAGTACGCCAACATTTTTTCATCAACGGTCGAACCGGCATAAAGACACACAGGACACCGCGCCAATAGCTGGCTACCGCGGACTGTAATCAGGTCAAAGGCACCCGGGCCCGCACCAATAAAATGTACTGTCACCTTCGTGTATTTCCTTGCCGTTGATAGTTTATGCGTTATCAGGTAACGAGTTGTTGACTGCTGAACAAGAGGATTATGACACTCTCAGGGCTTTTTCCAGTACCACTGCACAATCGTTCGCGCAGGTGTCCAGCCATCAAGCGCCCCTAAAGGTGTCAGATGCTCCAGAGCGATGCGTGTCAGATCACCACCGACTTTTTGCTGAAATTCGGCCACCAACTGCTCTGTCTGAAGGGTGACCGCATTCAACACCAACCGCCCCCCAGAGGGTAATCGGTCAATGACAAGATCAATGACTGTGGCCGACGCACCGCCCCCGATAAACACGGCGTCTGGCTGGCCCTCTAATTGAGGTATTTTTTCCTTCAGAGAACCTTCCCTAAGGATAAGCCGTTCACTCACATTGAACATGTCCGCGTTATGGCGAATGGACGCTGCGCGTTGAGGATGCTGCTCAACCGCGACGGCTCGTAGGGATGGGTTCGATAACAGCCACTCGATGGATATTGCACCCGAACCAGCCCCCAAATCCCACAGGACTTCATCTGACCGGGGTTGAAGCCGTGTGATTGACAAGGCTCGGACGTCGCGACGCGTTATCTGACCATCATGTTGGAATAAAGCACTTTCTCGCCCAGGAAGTCCCATACTCGTGTCGGGCAAGCTGCCTTTTTTTGGTATTCCTTTTGACGATTTTTCGTGAGACAGCGTAAGCGCCAGCATATTGAGAGGATTGATATCGTCTGCGTGAATCTCGAAATCATTCACCTTGAAAGACAAAACACGCTGTGCCGGGCCACCCAATGCTTCCAGCAATATGGCTGAGGAATCACCATAATGGTGGTCACGCAGATAGCTCATGATGTCGGCGAGTGCGCGATTTCCCGACGTCAGTACCAACAGCTTGCGTTCATCCGCTAGGTGCGAGCCTAGTGTCTCAAGCGGACGACCGCAAAGTGACACAACATTGACCGACGATTGCGCCCACCCCACAACAGCACAGGCCAGTGTTAATGCAGATGGTGCAGGAAGTACTACCATTTCATCAAAAGGAATAAATCGTGTAAGAACACTCCCTATACCGTAAAAGAAGGGGTCGCCCGATGCCAATACAACAACCGCTTGCCCCGCCGCCTGTAATTGTGAGATGAATTCCAGGCTCTCTGACAACGGAGACGTCCATTCATGTGTTCTTCCTTCAATCAACGAATGGACATGCGCCAGATGGCGCTTCCCCCCGATCACCCATGAGGCGTGCGAAATGGCTTCTTTCGCTTTGTCGGACAAGCCCTCCATGCCATCTTCATTCACTCCAATAATTGTCAACCATGGTGATGATGCGGGCGAGGACACTCTTGGCAAGACAGCTGTCTGTCGCCGAGAAGACGCTCCACTATTCAGAGACTCGTGCGAGGTATGATCAGAAGGGAAGTCAGTCATCCTTCAGGGGTTTCCAGTCATGGGATACTTTTGTAAATGGCTCAAGCGATACTTTGCTTGAAGAAACAGTCAGCTTCTACAGAGATAATCCTATTATACCTGTTCTGTCACATGACCTCAGCCAACTTCTATCAGACAACTTCTATCCGATAACATCAATCAGCTGACAAACGAGCCATGGCGATAGGTTGTCATCTTAAGACAATGACACCGATAATACCCCAGGCCATGGAATAAAGTTCAAACCGGATTATGATGAAAACAAGACGACATATTCTGATTCTTGGGGGAACAGCAGAGTCACGGGCACTCGCTGAACGATTGCTTGACTTTTCCGAGCTAGAGGTCGAAGTCTCGTTGGCAGGAAGAACGCAAACGTCTCGTTCATCAAAGCCATCAAACTCGTCAAAACCGTCCAGGAAAACCGTCTCTTGCGAGGTCTACGAAACATCCGCCAAGGCTCAGGTATCTGTACGTACAGGGGGCTTCGGAGGCGCGGAAGGATTAGCTCGTTATCTCACTACTCAGGAAATAGACGGGCTGATTGTTGCCACACACCCCTTCGCTGCTCAAATAGCCCGAAATGCCTTCGATGCTGCCCAAGAAGTGGGTATCCCCGCCTTGCGTGTTGAACGTCCAGCCTGGTCTCCACAGAGAGAAGATCATTGGGTTCATGCAAGGGACATGGAAGAAGCCGCACGTTTACTAGGGGCAACGCCTTCCAACGTTTTTCTGACCATTGGACGACAACAGTTGGAGCCATTTGAGCAGCTGGATCGGCAACTTCGATCACAATACGGCAAGTCTCAACATCATTATCTCGTGCGTTCAATCGAACCGATCATCCCTCCCCCAGCACTGATGCATATTACGTGGCTACAGGCGCGCGGGCCCTTTTCCAAAACTGACGAACTTGCACTTATGCAGCGCTATCATATTGATACTCTGGTCACCAAAAACAGTGGCAGTCCACAGGTGTATGCAAAGCTGGAAGCGGCAAGAGCCCTTGGAGTAAAGGTCGTCATGGTGGAACGCCCTGAACTGCCGGATTTTGTATGCACGGAGAGCGTGGAAGAGGCTGTTGAATGGGTACTACGGGGCCATTGATAATGATACTGGATTCCCTTTATTCCGTCAGAATCATAGCCTGTTCACACAATAGGTAACCACCAGCTTTTTTGCTGCCGCTTTTCTCTTCCCACGTTTTTATTGTCACCCAATGGCTATTGAGGAATACGTCGGGGCGTGTAGATCAATGGAGAACGTTCTTCACGAGCAATGATGCGAGTATATTCAGTGCCTATAATGATCAGGGTGGACATATCTGCCCATTCAGCCTGCGCTTCGGCCAATGTACTGACACGTATCTGCTGATCCGGACGCGAAATGGCACGGCTGAAAATCACTGGGATATCACCTGCCAGCTCCTCTCCAAGCACATCGAATGCCTGCCCCAATTGCCATGGTCGCGCCTTTGAAACAGGGTTGTAAAATGCCATCGCGAACCCTGCTCGCGCCGCCATCCTTAATCGATGCTCGATCAACTCCCATGGCTTCAGATTATTCGAAAGAGAAATGACACAAAAATCATTCCCCAGTGGCGCACCACATGCCGCCGCAGCCGCAAGCATCGCGCTGATGCCCGGGACAATATCAACATCCAATTGTTTGAAAGCGTCAGGGCCCGCCTCAATTTGTTCACAAACGGCAGACGCCATCGCGAATACTCCCGGATCACCGCCGGATACCATGACCACCTGATGTCCTTCACATGCCGCAGTTAATGCTTCGCGTGCGCGCTCGGCCTCGACACGATTATCAGAAGGAAAGGCTTGTTGACCTTCGGCCAGCTGTAGACGGTCAAGATAGGGCTGGTATCCATATAATCGATCAGCCCTCTGAAGCGCCTGACGTGCCTGATCAGTCAGCAGTGAAGCATCACCGGGCCCCAGCCCTACGATACTCAAACGACCTGTACTTAAACGTCCTGTTGCCATGATGTATTACTTGCCTCATTAATGGGAGCTCCTGCCACATACCCCTTTAAGGCATCGTACTCGGCTGTTTCAAACCCCGGGATCAATACCAGTGAAAAATAGGGGGCCTGATTCGTTGGCTTGTCTTTCAAGAAGGCCAACTGCTGCCCATCTTGTGTGGCTCGTTCCACGTAAATTGCCTGTTGGAGGCGCCCTGCCCGTTTCAGCGCCTGACGAACATTTCCCAAATGACGCCCGATTTTCATCACCACAATGGCTTCATTTTGCTGAAACTGTTCGACCAACTGCTCTTCTTCCAACGTCCCGGGCACGACCTTAAAGACATCGTCCCCCTGACAAATCGGGATCTGCGCGAGAGACCAGCTTCCTGACATCCCTGTAATACCGGGGATAATTTCAGTGTTGAATCGAGCCGCCAAGCGAATATGAAGGTGCATGAAAGAACCATAAAAAAGCGGGTCCCCTTCCGAAATCACCGCAACTGAAAGGCCACTTTCCATTAGATCAGCCAATGTTTTACTCGCGTTATCGTGGAAGGTATCCAGTTGCGCTTTGTATTCCTCTGAGTGACGATGTAGCTCGGTCGTGACGGGATATTCCATCGCGAGCGTTCGGGTTGTTTCAGGAATATGTGATTGTGCGATGGTAAGCGCACAACTCCGATGACCCGCCTTGGCGAAATAAGCCACTACATCAACGTTTTGAAGAATTCGGAATGCCTTGAGTGTCAGCAACTCAGGATCACCCGGGCCAACACCCACACCGTAAAGTGTGCCAATACTCATAGTGGAAACCGTCACAGTGCATCACTCGCCAGAGCATTAACGGCAGCAGAAGCAATGGCACTCCCTCCCATACGCCCTTTTACAATCGCATAGGGGAGCTTCAGTGGGCTCTCGGCGAGTGCCTGCTTCGATTCTGCAGCACCCACAAATCCGACCGGCACACCAATCACGGCTGCTGGGCGTGGGCCACCGGCAGTAACGACTTCCAGCAGATGAAAGAGTGCGGTCGGTGCATTTCCCACCACGACCAATGCCCCTTCCATCGCTTCCCCCCACAGCGAAATAGCTGCCGCCGAGCGAGTGGTATTCATCTCTTCGGCAAGCACAGGCGTTCGCTCATGACGTAGCGTACAAATAACAGGATTGTGGGTAGGAAGCCGCTTACGTGTAATGCCACGGTCAACCATTTCGGCATCACAAAAAACCGGTTTACCTTGAGTAAGCGCATCGCGTGCTATTTCAGCAAATCCGTGACCAAATTCGATGACATTAGCCAATTCAACGACACCGCATGCATGGATCATCCGAACAGCAATGTTGCTTTCAAGCGCGTCAAAGCGACTGAGATCAGTTTCAGAGCGAATAATCGAGAAAGATTGCCGATAAATGGCCTGACCATCACGTTGGTATTCAAAAGACGTACTCATACCACCCACATCCAATACGTTAAAGATTCGCTGTTTAGCCGGCTACCAGAGTGACGGCTTTAAAATCAAAAACAACTTTAAAATCAAATACAGCAACCCGACAACCTGGCATAGACACATCAAAAACAGGATTGTACTGAAAACAGAATGGAAACAGCTACTCTAATTCGTCATATTGTCACGAAACAGCCGAAACATAGCGAGCAACACTTCTAAAAGTACATGGTGGGTGCTCCCGTGTTCAGGAAATACTTGCCAGTACTCGTTCAATCACCTCCAACCAATTCCGCTGGTCAGAGGCGATAATATCCTCTGACACTGCTTGAGCATGCCCTTGAGTCACCACACCTATTTGAGTCGCTACACGTGGGGTAGTCTGATCTTCGCCCTTCCCAGACATTCCAATTACAGTAACAGTGGCTTTGGCTGGATGGGCACACCCTTTGGCACAACCAGAAATATGCAGCGTCTTGTTGTCATTGGAAGAAAGTTTTTCCATCAGTGGGATAGCGGAGGTAGCCATTTCCCTCGTCCTGATATGCGAGGATGCACAGCGGGGCGCTCCCTGACAGGCGAAAATGCGCTGACGAACATCCCCGTCATGCACAATGTAGCCTGCCTGTTCGGCGAAGCTCAGCACTTTTGCTACTTGGATACCTCTTAAGAGCAAACGCCGCTGAGGTAGAAGCCGCAGCTGTATACCATGACAAGAACATACCGCTCCCAGCGCACTCAGTGCCTGAACATCGGAAGCACCGAAAGGGAGTGAAATCACAGCCTGTGTATCGTCTATACGTCCTAAAGCAACGCGTTCATCAGCACATTGAATGTCGATAGGAACAGACTGACAATGCTTCTTCACCCATGCTGAAGCGCATAGCCGTTTTTCCAATGAGGGATGGCTGGCGGCGTCTCTCCCCCGCGCATAGGGCCCAAGTTCAGCGATAAAAGCAAGCACGAGTTTGGCAGCCTCCATCCACCCATGGGGACCTCGAACTTCATACCAGCGCGCCTCCCTGGCAGTTCCTGCTACACCTATCCAATAACGACCATGCGCTATTCGCAAGCGCACATCGGCAGGAAGAGCACCATAGCCCCAACCGCCTGTATGCTCGATCACGATGCTACATTTAGGAGCGAGCGTTAAGCCTGCCTGCCGCAGCCACGCATCCAACTGCCTGACCATGGATGAAATAATTCCTTCTTTCTGCTTTTTCCAATACACGAAGGTCGAAAGGTCACAAGAGCTTAAAGTCCCGACAAAAGGGATGAACGGGTCCGGGGAAGCATATCGTGAAGAGCAACGCGCATAAGCGTTTTCAGGCGGAGTCCTGGTATCAGGCTCGCAACTGATGGCAACAGTTGAAAGAGGAAGAGAAATGACAGAAGAAAGCTTTTGCGCAAAATGGGCTGCAGAGGCGTGGTCAAAACCTCGCAGCTGCATGTTGCCACGCTGCGTTATTTCAACCAATCCATTACCCTCTTGAGCGGCAAGCTGCATAAGCCATTGCCACTGTTTTCCATCAAGAAAAACATCAAGCGGGGGCAGTCGAACCAGCAGCCCATCCCCCGTCCCCATCGGGGCATTGAGGGATGGACATTGAAATCGCTTCATGAAAAGCGCCTTCGGCTGGCATCCATCATGCGGGAAGGGGCGATTTCGCTAGTGATTCAACAGTGGCATGCAATAACTTCCAAAAGGCTTCTACTGCAGCCAAATCCACACGCTCGCTGGGTGAATGAGCCCCCTTGATCGTTGGGCCAAACGAGATCATTTCGAGATCAGGATACTTCGCACCGATAATGCCACACTCCAACCCGGCATGGATCACTTTCACCTCTGGGGCATGTCCTTCGATCTCTTTATGAATAGCCTCAAAGCGAGACAACAACGGAGACGCGGGGATAGGCACCCAACCGGGATAAAAGGAAGAGCTTTTCGGTTCAAAGCCACCCAATCGAGCCAGGGCTTCCACACGTTTGGAAAGATCCAAAGCGGCAGAATCACGTAGAGAGCGCACCATAACGTCACTCTTCAACTGACCATCCAATAGAGAGACGACACCGATATTATCTGAGGTTTCCACAACACCGGGGAGTTCGTCGCTGTAACGCTCCACACCATAAGGCAATGCGGCCAGTAGGCGAATAACACGCAATGAATCAGCAAGGCACAATGTCGCCGACGAAGCCGATTGAGCATGTGTGGACAGATTAACATCCGGCTCCATCACTGCCAGTTCGGTTTTTACCTCGTTGGCTACCTCTGAAATCGTTTTCTCAACGATTGACTCTTTATCAGCAGGCACAGCGATAATCGCATTGGCTGCACGTGTTATCGCATTACTCATTTGGCCGCCCTGATAGGAAACCAAACGTAGCGCGTCATTACCCAGTGCCTCGCTGGTCGCTAACAACGCGCGGGGAAGAATACGGTTAGCACTTCCTAACTGCTTTGAAATATCAACGCCGGAATGGCCGCCTTGCAAACCATT
>Ga0157360_1000606_pt1 | contig 13622 bp, 13 predicted proteins | sample AttlaeALBM1_FD_111483 | JGI IMG/M metagenome (GOLD analysis project Ga0157360, IMG submission 111483) | Fungus gardens microbial communities from leaf cutter ant in Ribeirão Preto, State of São Paulo, Brazil - Atta laevigata ALBM1 | ecosystem: Host-associated > Fungi > Mycelium > Unclassified ... | reverse complement strand
TTGTTTTTCTGGACTCTTTGTTTTTCTGGACTCTTTGTTTTGCGGGAATAATTGCTCCACTAATAAGCATCATCAACGGTACAGATGAAATAACGTTGTTGATGAAGCGATATCGGTGACACGGTAACAGCGAAACAGTGTCGGAAAACGAGGGGTGGCGGTGGAATTACTCAGTGGTGCGGAAATAGTGGTGCCAGCGAAATAGCGGCACCGGTGGGCGACGTGATCGGGCTGTGGTCACATGAGTACTGGAACAACCTAATGCAACGCGAGCAGCGAACACCTTCCGAACGAGTCGGCTACGGAACGACGAGCGGAAAAGTCATTCTTATCGGTGAACATTCCGTCGTATATGGCGAACCCGCCATCGCCATCCCTTTATTGGGTATCTCTATGCATGCCCGCGTCACTCGGGTTAATGGGCCGTCCTGGTTCAAAAGCAGAATTTACGATGGGCCATTGAGTGAGCTCCCTCAGCCGCTGTCAGGTATCCGCGCAGCACTGGATGCCAGTCTTGAGCAGCTAAACAGCGATACTCGAGGTCTGGTCATCCAGATCGACAGCGAAGTCCCTGCAGAACGCGGCATGGGCTCCAGCGCTGCTGTGGCAGGCGCGGTGGTAAAAGCCATTCATGATCTTCATGACACACCACTTGACCGTCAGTCGCTATTCGATCTTGTACAGATCTCTGAACGTATTGCCCATGGCAAACCCAGTGGACTGGATGCTGTCACCACGTCATCACAGCACGCTGTCCATTTCCATCAGGGCAACTTTACTGATGTGGAAATCAGGCTCTCGGGCTATATCGTCATCGCAGATACAGGGATCAAGGGAGGCACCAGAGAGACCGTGGCTGCGGTACGGCGCAGATTCGAGCAACAGCGCGATCAGGTCGAGCCAGAGATACAGCACTTGGGCGAACTCACCCGTGAAGCAAAACGAAGTATCGATAACGATGACCTGGCGGCTCTAGGAAAGACCTTCAATAAAGCGCACGAAACGCTATCCCGTTTGGGAGTGAGTAGTCCTGAGTTGGACGCTCTGGTTGACGCCGCGCGCCAGCATGGAGCCCTGGGTGCCAAGTTAACGGGTGGTGGTGGTGGTGGTTGCATGCTGGCACTTTGTCGGGACGCATATAGCGCAGATAAAGTCTCGGCTGCCCTGCATCAGGCAGGTGCCCAACGCATCTGGATTCACTCATTTGAAAATCATCAGGCACCAGAGCCATTGGTCAAGGATACCCTTTCATGAGCAGACAGGCTCGCGCCACGGCGCACAGCAATATTGCTCTGAGCAAATATTGGGGCAAAAAGGATGATTCACTGATTCTACCAATGAATGGCAGTCTATCTCTTACGCTGGATGCATTCTATACCACCACGGAGGTCAGTTTCTCGGCGCAGGCTGGAGAGGATACGGTCACGCTCGACGGCGAAGCCGTGACGGGTACTCCACTTTTGAAGGTCCAACAGTTTCTGGACAAAGTTCGGCAAATGAAGGGCGTCAATTGGCAGGCCCACGTCGAATCCCATAACCATGTTCCCACTGCAGCAGGGTTGGCCTCATCGGCCTCAGCCTTTGCTGCACTGGCAGGCGCCGCTACACGCGCCATTGGCCTTGAGCTGAATGAGCGTGAGCTCTCTCGCCTTGCGCGCAAGGGGTCAGGCTCTGCCAGTCGCTCGATCTACGCGGGCTTTGCCTTGTGGCAGGCCGGCGATGACGACGAAAGCTCCTACGCGTATCCGTTGACCTCTTCTTTGCTGGATGAAGTCGCTATGTTAGTGGTAGTGATTAATGCCAGGCACAAGCCTGTCTCCAGCCGAGAGGGAATGAAGCGTACCGTCGAGACTTCTCCTTTTTATCCGGCATGGGTAGAAGATGCGCAACAGCGTCTTGTCGAAATGGAAGAAGCCGTCATCGAGGGCGATTTTACGCGTATGGGGGAACTGGCTGAAATGAGCGCCATGCGTATGCATGCCACGATGCTCAGCGCTAACCCGCCCTTCTGTTATTGGGAAGCAGGCAGCTTATTGGCCATGCAGCGAGTTCGCGAGTTACGTGCCGAAGGCCATGAATGCTACTTCACCATGGACGCGGGCCCCAATGTCAAAATCATTACTCGTAAAGATACCTTGCCAGTGTTACGACAACGCCTGGTCAAGGACTTCCCGGAAGGCGCTTTATTGACGGCCCTTCCCGGCCCGGGTATTGAAATCTCTTCATGCTACGAATAATAACGACTTCTTCACGCTAATACGTACGCGTTATAAACATATTTGTTACAATGAATACTCTTGTCCAATCATACGACCGATGTGATTGACTGTGGTCATCATTACGATGGTTTGGCAGCCACTCGTTACTATGTGGTGATAAAATCAGGCATCTTTCGCATCGTATAACGTATCAAGTACACAATCAGTCATCAGGGGGGGTGGTGAGTGTCAGTCATTGAGGAAACAGCGCCGGGTAAGCTGTACATAGCGGGTGAATATGCCGTTATCGAACCCGGTAACACGGCTATTCTTGTCGCCGTTGACCGTTTTTTGAGAGTACGGCTCACCCCTTCCGAAAAGGCTGGTTCGCTTACCTCCAATCAATATGGACGCCTTCCCGTACGTTGGCACCGCAATGGTGATCAGCGTCTGGTACTGGATCAGGAGGAACACCCCTTCTCCTATGTGCTCTCAGCCATTGATGTCACCGAACGCTATGCCATGGAACAGGGGCGCCAACTCGGCTTCTATCATCTGGATATTGATAGCCAACTGGACGACTCCTCCGGGCGTAAATACGGCCTCGGCTCAAGTGGTGCGGTCACGGTAGCGACTATCAAGGCGCTCGCGCGTTTCTATGCACTGGCGCTTTCGCCCATGATGCTCTTCAAACTGGCTGCTTTGGCACAGATCGATATTCATCCCAACGGTTCCTGTGGTGATTTGGCCACCAGTGCCTATGGTGGCTGGATCGCCTATACAGCCTTTGATCGGCAATGGACGCGAGACACTCGCATGCACACAACAGTGACTGACATGCTGATGCGTGAATGGCCACATCTCGATATCCGCCACTTGAAAGCCCCACAGGACCTTCGACTATTGATCGGATGGACCGGCGCACCCGCCTCAACACCGGCGCTCGTTGCCATGGTACAGTCGCGCAAAGGGGACAGTGAAACACACTATGATGAGTTCCTCGCGGGGGCAAAGACCTGCATGAAAGCGATGGTCGATGCCTTTGATCAAGCTGATACGCAAGCCATTCAGGATCAGATTCGCGTTTATCGTCGGCTGCTTCACTCATTGGGTCAGAGTGCGGCTACCGATATTGAAACACCGGAACTTCACCTGTTGTGTGAAGAAGCAGAGCACTATGGTGGCGCTGCAAAAACATCCGGTGCTGGCGGTGGTGATTGCGGCATCGCCATTTTCCATGCCCATGACGACATGGCGGCTCTACTGGAAGCATGGACCTATAACGGTATTCTTCCTCTCTCTCTCAAGGTACATAACGAAAAAAGGCATGCTGCATGAGCCACTCGCAACGCAAGGATGATCACGTCGCTCATGCAGAAGCGCTGTATCAGGAACGTCGAATCAATGATTTCGACCACATTGACTTCGTTCATCACTCTTTACCCAATATTGATAGCGATCACGTCTCCCTGACGACTCAGTTGGGTCATATAGAGTGGCCGTTGCCTTTCTATATCAATGGCATGACCGGTGGAAGTGTCAACACGGGCAAGATCAATCAGGCTCTGGGTGAGATCGCGCGGGCAACCGGTATCGCCATTGCCACAGGGTCGCAAAGTGCAGCGCTCAAACAGCCCGAGTTGGCACCTACCTTTAGTGTTCTCAGAGAACAAAATCCCGACGGCTTCATCATGGGCAATGTCGGCGCGGGTACAGCGCCTGACGCTGCAAGGCAAGCCGTAGAAATGCTTCGGGCCAATGCGCTTCAGGTGCATATCAATGCGCCGCAAGAACTGGTGATGCCAGAGGGAGACCGCGATTTTACTCATTGGTTGGATAATATCGCCGAAATCAAACACCATGTCAGTGTCCCGGTCATCGCCAAAGAGGTTGGCTTTGGTATGAGCGAAGCAACCATTCAGGCGTTACAGGCACGGGGTATTTCCTTTATTGATGTCAGTGGACGCGGCGGCACTGATTTTATTGCAATCGAGAATCAGCGTCGTGAGGCACGTGAACTTGGCTATCTGGAGGGCTGGGGGCAATCTGCAGTGGCTTCCTTGCTGGAGGCCAGTCTTGTCAAAGGCACTTCGGCACATACGCCGAACGGGAAGACGACTTTATTGGCTTCCGGTGGGGTCAGAACACCGCTCGATGTCGTTAAAGCACTAGCGCTGGGCGCAAAGGCTGTCGGGGTGTCCGGATTTGTGCTACACGAATTGCTCACCCATGGCACCGAAAGTGTGATTGCCACACTGGAAGACTGGAAAAAACAGATCCGGCTATTAATGACGATGGTGGGTGCCGACTCCATTGATTCACTCAAACAGACTGACCTGTTGATTCGTGGCCCTCTAAAAGAATATTGCGAGCTTAGAGGCATCTCTCCGCTTCATTTCGCTCAACGCAGCAAGCAATCTACGCAAAAACGACGTACATAGAGAATAAACGACATGGAACACACACGGGCTAATGTTACATAAGCCCAGAGAAGGTCGTCACTTACCGGGTGCTGGCCTTCTATCTGTTCGATTCAACCTGCTCCGCCCCTTCCCTGCCTGTTTCCCAACATCCAGCAAAGCCCCGTATTCACGCCAACAGACTTTTCATTCCTGTCACTATTCCTTCGTCACACTGCCAAGCTTACCTATGGCACTCGCTATTAAGCGGGTATAGACTCATTAAATCAAAAGCCGGTACTGTTATCATTTCCCTATCACATCCACTCGTTCAGGAGTTCCCGTGGCTTACCGTTTTCCGTTGACCGTCCGTGGTTATCACATCGACGTCTATCAACATGTCAATAATGCGAGCTATCTACAGTTTACCGAGACCGCACAGTGGGAGCTTTTTGACAACAGCGGATTTCTACAGTGGATGAATGAACAAGGCGCTGCATTTGTCGTTGTTAACATTAATATCAGTTACCGTACGGCTGCCTATATGAATGATCGACTCGTCGTTGAATCGACATTTCATCCCGTCACACAAGGGAAGAAGAGCGGGAAGCTTACGCATGCAATATATCGCAATGAAACACTCGTTGCGCAGGCAGAGGTCACCTATTGTTGTATAAATCTGAAGGCTGAAAAAGCGCTGCCAATGGAGGGTGAACTGCTTTCCCAAATTGAGCGTCTTGTTAGAAGCGAATAAGAAATGCCCTGTGACGAAGCGGTCACCCACTAGCGGTAGCTAATTTGACGATAATAAAGGAGCTGACAAGCGTCATTGTATGAATGTACCTGTATTGGAAACCAAGCGCCTGTTGCTGAAACCGTTATCCTCTGAAGTAGCAGAACAAATGCAACACCTTTTTCCCCAATGGGAAATTGTGCGTTATCTGGGGAGTCATGTGCCCTGGCCTTATCCTGAAGAGGGTGCCAAAGACTATATCGAGAACATCGCCATCCCGGCCATGAACAAAGGCAACTCGTGGAACTGGGGTATTTACCGCAAAGAAGCGCCTGATACATTCATTGGGGAAATCGTTGTTCGAATTTCCGATACGGAAAACCGCGGTTTTTGGCTGGACCCACAGTGGCGACGCAACGGCTACATGGCGGAAGCCTGCAAGGCTGTCACTTATTTCTGGTTTACCACGCTCGAACAACCGCATTTGACGATCACCAAAGCGGTAGAAAATGAAGGGTCACGCCGTATTTCCATCAATGAAGGGATGCGTTGGGTCAGTACAGAGGAAATGTCACTCGTATGCGGCACTCTTCCGGTTGAGCGTTGGGAGATCAGCCGAGAAGAGTGGCTGGCGCATAATATCGGCTGCTGAGAGACGTCATTATACCGGAGAGTAAATGCTTCTCCGGCAATAAATACCCGGGAACCTGGATATTCAGATACTGGGATATTCAGGTGCCCGGGTACGCAGAGATCGCATCCAATAGATGACGACTACAATATGCGCCTATGGGATTAGCGGCCGATCAGATCCAGCATGTAGCGAGGTAATGCAAAAGCTGCCTGATGTATTTCAGGGGTATAATAGCGCGTTTTCAGACCACTCTCGGCAAAACGACGTTCCAGCTCATCAAGAGGCACCCGTCGTGACTCAGGGTCCAAAGCGCCCCAGCCAAAGCTCATACTTCCACCCACATAGGTCGGTATGGCAGCATGGTAAAAATGCCAACCGGGGAAGTGCGGTGCCAACCGTTTGGCGGTATTGCTCAATTCCTCAGGCTGAAAGAAAGGCACTCCATTCTGGGTGGCAAGAATGCCCCCCTCGTTCAGGCAGTTTTTGCATAACTCATAAAATTGTTCGGTAAACAGCGTTTCCGCTGGTCCGATGGGGTCTGTGGAGTCTGTAATGATCACGTCAAATGTTTCATCCGTTTCCTCCAGGAATCTGAGTCCATCATCAATAATCAGGCGCACACGTGGATCATCCAGACTACCTGCAGAATGATTCGGCAAGTATTTCAGGCACATATCGATAACGGCCTGATCAATTTCGACAGCCACAATTTCATCAATACCCGTGTGCCGTGTGAGTTCGCGAATGATACCGCCATCCCCCACCCCAATGACCAATGCTTTTTTTACTTTACCATGAGCCAGTACAGGAACGTGGGTCAGCATTTCATGGTAGATAAATTCATCTTTTTCTGTCGTTTGGATAGCACCATCAAGAGCAAGGACACGCCCAAAAAAAGGGTTATGAAAGATAACCAGATCCTGATGATCGGAACGTCCGTCATAGATCAATTCATCAACATCCAGACACTGCCCATAATCTTTATGCAGTGTTTCCTGATACTGTTTCAAATGAAGGCTCCTTGAAAAGGATAATAAAAAGAACAATGGATACGCGTGAACACTCTATTACTCACACGCTACTTGCATCTTCACCAATCCATATTATCTGATCAGGTCAAAAAGCCTCTACTGGCAAGGGATAGTCAAGTGCAAGTAGCAACATTGAATAATCAATAAGCACTGGCAGCCGTCAGTGCAGCAATATCATCTGAGGAAAGCTCCAGACGTGCCGCTTTTTCCAGACTTGCCAACTGCTCCAGTGATGTAGCGCTCGCGATCGGCGCAGTCACTCCCGGACGTGAAATCAACCAGGCCAACGAGACTTCTGCCGGTGTTGCATTGTTACGTTCCGCCACATCTTTCAATGCCGTCAGAATACTGACACCACGTTCATCGAAATATTTACCGAGGAACTGTTCACGTGAAGTCCCTGCTATATCGTCCTTGCTTTTATACTTGCCTGATAAAAAGCCTGATGCCAGACTGAAATAGGTGATGACACCAATATTTTCACGAACACACAGATCACTCAGGGCACCTTCAAAGCCATTTCTATCATAAAGGTTGTACTCAGGCTGAAGAACATCATAGCGCGGTAGACCTTCACGCTTGGCAACCTCCAGTGATTCCTGCAACTGAACCGCATCAAGATTGGAGGCACCGATTGAGCGTATTTTGCCCGCATCCAACAACTTCTGATAGGCGCTCAACGTTTCTTCATAAGGCGTGTTGGGATCAGGCCAATGTGAGAGATAAAGGTCAATGTAATCCGTCTGCAAGCGACGTAGCGAATCATCTACCGCCCTGGAAATCCACTGCGCGGAAAGCCCCTTCTTGTCCGGTGCAAGCTCTGCGCCCACCTTGGTAATCAACACGACTTTTTCACGAACGCCCGGCCGCGCCTTGAACCAGCGGCCAATAACGGCTTCCGAAGTGCCCGCTTCATTACCGGGTGCCCATGCCGAATAGACATCTGCGGTATCTATGGTGTTGAAACCGGATTCAAGCCACGCATCCAATAACTCAAAGGATCTTTTTTCGTCTGCCGTCCAACCGAACACATTACCACCAAATACCAACGGTGAAACATTCAAACCCGTCGTTCCCAGCGTACGATTTTTCATAACAGGACTCCTTTTGAATAATGATCTTGCTTATACGGATAGCTTACCCCACTGACGCCATGGACGATAGGCAACATCAGTTAAAGATCAGGTCACCAAGGCTATTTTGATTCATAATGCAGATGAAAGGCTTGGCTAACATCCTTTCTACCAGAAAACCAATGCCGACAATTCAATACTTAAATCTGATATCGAAAAGCGGATATCTGAAACCGATGCCGAAAAACGGATACCCAACATGTTAACGCCTATTCGTTTACTACCGTTCGAAGAGCATCACTTTGATCTTCTGATGCGCTGGATTACTTCCCATGAAGTACATGTGTGCTGGACAGGCCCCACGATCCCCTATCCTCTTACGCACGCCGTATTAAAAGAGACGCTGGATGAAAGCAGGGCTCAGCCTTCCCTACGCCGTTGCTGGATGGCGCAAGATAGCATTGGTCAATTGATCGGGCATCTGGAACTTGTATTGGATTGGGAAAACCAGGTAAGCCGGCTCGCCCGTGTCATTGTGGCACCCGATCATCGGGGCAAGGGCTATGCAAGCCCCATGGTCGAACAAGCGTTGGAGCACGCCTTTGTTCAGGATGGGATGAAGAGAGTTGAGCTTAATGTTTATCCACAAAATAGCGCTGCCGTTAATACTTATCGCCGGCTTGGTTTCAGGGAAGAGGGTATCAGACGTTCTTCAGCCCAGGTAGGCAACCAGCGCTGGGATACGATGATCATGGGGCTACTCGTCCATGAATGGGAAAAAAGCCGTTGACAAAGGATACCTGATCCAGCGGCAGAACATGACCTATGCTGACGGTACAGCCCGCCTCGTAGCCGGGTAGCCGGGTAGCCGGGTAGCCGGATTCAAGCAAACCAAAACGCCCCCTTGATTGACAGGAGGCGGCTTTCGTATTCCGTTAAAACGGTGAAGTACGCCTATGCTAGGGTCATGCTGATCATAAGGCTTTCCGTTAACATCTTTTCTGTTAACACCGCTTCCGTTAATACCCGTTGACCCGAGAACCATGTCATCCAGATATCATGCAGTAAGTGCCTGCTCCGGGCCCCCTTAGAGGCCTTTTTCCAGCAGCTCAGGCGCAAAGTAAGTCATGATAAGGTCAGCACCCGCACGGCGAATCGAGCCCAGTGTTTCCCGAATGACAGCTTCTTCATTGATAACACCCGCCTGCTCCGCGAAACGGATCATCGCATATTCACCACTCACCTGATACGCCGCCAATGGCAACAGGCTCTCACGGCGAATATCCGCGATCATGTCGAGGTAAGCCAACGCGGGCTTGACCATCAAAATATCAGCACCTTCATTCTGATCCAGCAATGATTCGCGAAGTGCTTCACGGCGGTTCATCGGGTCCATCTGGTACTGTTTGCGATCACCTTTTAGTTCACTACCGGCTGCTTCGCGGAATGGCCCATAAAGAGCAGATGCCATTTTAGTGGAATACGACATGATCGGTATGTGCGAATAGCCTGCTTCATCCAGTGCCAGACGAATTGCCTCTATCTGCCCATCCATGGCGGCGGAGGGTGCAATGATATCGGCACCGGCTTGAGCAGCGATCACAGACTGTTTGCCAAGATTCACGATAGTCACATCGTTATCAACCGTATCGTGCGCGATGACCCCACAATGCCCATGAGACGTATACTCACAGAAGCAGATATCAGGGATAACCGTCATTTCCGGTACGGCATCTTTAATTGTTGACACCATCCGTGACACCAGACCATTAGATTTCAATGCATCGCTCCCGATGTCATCCTTATGATGGGAGATACCAAATGGCATGATGGCAGTCAGTCCCAGTTTGGCCAATCGCTCAGCCTCACTGGCCAACTGCGATTCCGGAATCCGGTATTGCCCGGGCATCCCCTCTATAGGCTTGAACTCATCGGTGCCTTCATCAACAAAGATAGGGTAAACCAGTTGTTCGGGAGCAAGCCGTGTTTCGCGGAAGGTATGACGCATTTGTGGTGTACGACGCAAACGACGCATACGCACTTGAGGAAAGTGAGAAGACATGAAACACCTCATGGAAAATATGAGATAAAAAGCGGTAGAAACGATTGCGACAGTCGCAAAGCAATCGTGCCCCTGAAACAAAGGAGCAAAGATGACAAAAGGTCAGAAGTTTGCTTCGTTATTCATTGGCGTTGGATTTCATTAATTATAGTTTATCACAATGCTGAAGCGAAAATGAGCGCCCGATGGCTATCAGCGCAATTGACTGTCTTTACTGCCCCGTCGATTAAAACCGGTTGAATGCGGATGCGCACGATCCCATTCTGCCTGACATTCAATACAAAGCCTGACACCGGGCACCGCCTGACGGCGTGCTTCAGGAATTTCTTCCCCGCACTCTTCACACCACTGAAGACTCGGCCCTTTTTGCATGCGGCTACGTGCTTCACTCACAGCATCTTCTACTGTGCTGTCGATCTGATCCTGAACCGCACCGTCTCTTGACCATCCGCCTGCCATAGTCCTCTCCTTCTTGCCGAATTAAGCCACCCTCTTACATGCTGGTTGATCACGGAACACCTGTTATCCAAAGGATATGGTGTTATAACCATAATAAGTCAAGTCTGCACCAGACATATTCCGTCAGGAATGAGATTATTAAAAAATTATCTAGTCACTGTTATTTACTCGGGCATTCATGGAAATACAATGACAAACGAAAAGGTACACGTGACATACACTTTTCCAGGGATTATGTATAACGTGTTGTCTAATCGTGAGAAACTGAGAGTGATTCAACAAAAAAATTTCAAAAAAGAATCAACTCAAGGCCCTCCAACACCATTACAAACAAAATAAAATCACGTTCGATACTGAGAGAAACAATGCAACCTATTGATTCTACAAATAAAGTAATACGACGCCATTTTATGCGTCGCGCATGGCATCTTCTAAAACCCTATTTCACATCGGAAGAACGATGGAGTGCCTTATTACTATTGGTTGCTACCTTATTAATGAATGCTGCCGTGGTGGGCGTTCAGGTTTATCTGACCAATTGGAATGGCCGTTTTTATAATGCATTGCAACAGTACGATATCAGCGCTTTTCCCAGGCTAGTCACCACCTTCTTTATTGGGTTGGCTTTCTTTATCGCATTAGTCATGCTCGGATACTATTTCCAAAGCCTTTTACAGCTGCGGTGGCGACGTTGGCTAACGTACGCATTTTCAAGTAAATGGATTAACCATTCCCGTTACTATCAGCTGGAATTGAACTCCCAGTACGCGGACAATCCAGACCAGCGTATCACAGAAGATATTGACAACCTGACCAACCTCAGCCTCTCACTGTTTATAGGGTTATTCGGTTCCGTGATCAGTCTTGTCAGTTACCTGATCATGTTGTGGCATCTATCGGGAAGCCTCGATTTCACGCTATTCGGACATCACATCTCCATTCCACACTATATGATTGTGGTGGCCTTCATTTACAGCATGCTCGCCAACTGGCTTGCTCACTTGGTAGGCCGAAAGCTTATCTCAATCAACTATTACAAAGAGAAAGTGGAAGCCAATTTACGCTTCGGGTTGATTCGTTTGCGTGAAAACGGGCGGGCCATAGCACAAATGAAGGGTGGAGAGGTCGAAAAAGCACAAATTGCTGACCGCTTCAAGGATATCTGGTATGCCACCCGTGCACTGATTACCTACACGAAAAGGCTAACGGGTTATTCTACCGGTGTCCTCAATCTGGGAAATGTCTTTCCTCTTTTCGCCGCAGCGCCACAGTATTTCACCAAACAAATTACCTTGGGCACGTTGATGCAAACCTCCTCTGCATTCACTAATGTGCAGTCGGCTCTTAGCTGGTTCGTGAACAGCTATCAGGATTTAACCAGCTGGCGCGCAGTGATTGAGCGTCTGGACAATTTCAACCTTGCGCTTGATGAACTTCCAGAGCCCTTGCATCGCCCCGGGCAATCCTATGAAAGCAGTGAAGATACACGGCCGGAACTCAATGATCTCGAACTCGCATTGCCTCAAGGTACATCAATGTTATCTGTTGATGAGCTGATACTGAACAAAGGCGAGCATACCCTTATAGAAGCACCTTCAGGTTCAGGCAAGAGTCTTTTATTTGGCGTCATGGCCGGTAATTGGCCGTTCTGGAAAGGCCGGGTGAGAATGCCAGCATCCACTTTCTTCGTCCCTCAAACGCCCTATCTACCGATAGGGACACTTTCTGAAGTCCTCGCTTATCCTGGGAAAGCACAAACATATCAACACGAACAGCTGGAGGATGTCTTACGTAGCGTCGGGTTGCCCCATCTTGTCGATGAACTGGATGAACGAGCTCACTGGGAGCGGCGTTTATCACCGGGTGAAAAACAGCGTATCTCGTTTGCACGCGCGCTTCTTAAAAAACCGCACTGGTTGTTTATGGATGAAGCCACCGCTGCTCTGGATTTATCGGCCGAACAATCGCTCTATCAATTGTTGATTGAACGCCTTCCGGAGACCACCATCATCAGCATCGCACACAAAAACACATTGGCGCACTTCCACCCAAGAACGGTGACGCTGAGGGGCCATCGTCAGGCCATGGAGGCAAGATAAACGATTGCTTAGCAGGAGCATCCTACGTAATTACTCTTTGTTTAAGGCGAGCATTCAGACTCTTTTTTAAGTGAAACTTGAGTGCTCGCCCACGTGCCGGATTTTTCTGTCTCCTCTCCTCACTGCGTGCTATATATTCTTGTGAAATAGATAAATCTACAAGAATATCGAGGGTTGGAGAGAAACAAACAATGGAAACCGAAGATAAAAAAATTCTGCCAATACATCCGGTGATGATACGCCCCCATTTCCTACGCAGATCATGGCATTTAACCAAGCCCTACTGGACATCAGAAGAAAGATGGAGCGCATTGGCCATGATGATCGCCATACTGCTGATGGCGGTCGCAATGGTGGGTTTGAATGTTTACATCTCATACTGGAATCGCCAGCTTTTCAATGCATTACAAAACTTTGATAACGGTGTATTCCCCAGGCTGGTTCTCTATTTTCTTGTTTATCTGGTCGTATTTATTTCCATTGCGATATTTCAGTACTTCATACAAAGCCTGTTGCAGTTACGATGGCGGCGTTGGCTGACTTTCCATTACACCGATAAATGGGTCAATCATTCACGCTATTATCAACTCGAATTGGATCACCACTACTCGGATAACCCTGACCAGCGTATTACAGAGGATATAGACGCCTATACCAACCTGAGTCTTTCTCTCTTTATTGGACTATTCAGCTCCATTCTGACACTGGTCAGCTTTATCGGCATGTTATGGCATATTTCCGGGAACCTGACATTCACGCTGGTAGGTCATACCTTTGTTATTACCCATTACATGGTATGGGTAGCCATTATTTATAGTTTTGTGGGTAACTGGCTGGCCCACGTCATAGGCCGTAAATTGATTTCCATCAATTACTATAAACAAAAAGTCGAGGCTAACCTCCGCTTTGGTCTGGTGCGTTTGCGTGAAAATGG
>Ga0157360_1000605_pt1 | contig 13623 bp, 18 predicted proteins | sample AttlaeALBM1_FD_111483 | JGI IMG/M metagenome (GOLD analysis project Ga0157360, IMG submission 111483) | Fungus gardens microbial communities from leaf cutter ant in Ribeirão Preto, State of São Paulo, Brazil - Atta laevigata ALBM1 | ecosystem: Host-associated > Fungi > Mycelium > Unclassified ... | reverse complement strand
TAAACCCTGAACGCAGATGTTTAGACGTCCATACGTTTAGAGGGTTGTATGCAAAATCAGCAGGATCAGGCGCAGGGGCAGCTTAAGCGCACCATGAAGACCCGCCACTTAATTATGCTGTCGCTGGGCGGCGTCATTGGCACCGGGTTGTTTTTTAATACGGGTTATATCATCTCAACGACCGGTGCCGCCGGCACGCTGTTAGCCTATCTGATTGGCGCGCTGGTGGTCTGGCTGGTGATGCAGTGCCTCGGTGAACTTTCTGTAGCGATGCCGGTTACCGGCGCGTTTCATGTCTATGCCGCGCGCTACCTTGGCCCGGCAACCGGCTATACCGTGGCCTGGCTCTACTGGCTGACGTGGACAGTGGCGCTGGGATCGAGCTTTACCGCCGCCGGATTCTGCATGCAGTACTGGTTCCCGCATGTTCCGGTCTGGATATGGTGCGTCATCTTCTGCGTGGCGGTTTTCGCCCTTAACGCCGTCTCGACGCGCTTTTTCGCCGAAGGGGAGTTCTGGTTCTCGCTGGTAAAAGTGATCACCATCATTGCTTTTATTCTGCTTGGCGGCGCGGCGATCTTTGGCTTTATCCCGATGCAGGATGGCTCCGCCGCGCCCGGTCTTGCCAATATCACCGCTGAAGGGTGGTTCCCCCACGGTGGCCTGCCGATTTTGATGACCATGGTGGCGGTGAACTTTGCCTTTTCCGGTACCGAGCTGATTGGCATCGCCGCAGGCGAAACGCAGAACCCGCAGCAGGTGATTCCGGTTGCCATTCGCGCCACTATCGTGCGTTTGATTCTCTTTTTTATCGGCACCGTCTTTGTGCTGGCGGCGCTGATCCCGATGCAGCAGGCAGGCGTCGAGAAGAGCCCCTTCGTGGTGGTGTTCGAGAAGATCGGCATCCCTTATGCCGCCGATATTTTTAACTTTGTTATCCTGACGGCGATCCTCTCGGCGGCTAACTCGGGGCTGTATGCCTCCGGGCGCATGCTCTGGTCGCTCTCAAACGAGAAGACGCTGCCGCGCTGCTTTATGCGCGTCACCAAAAACGGCGTGCCGCTGACGGCGCTCTCCGTCTCTATGCTGGGCGGCGTACTGGCGCTGCTCTCGAGCGTTATCGCCCCGGATACGGTGTTTGTCGCGCTGTCGGCGATCTCCGGTTTCGCCGTGGTGGCCGTGTGGCTCAGTATCTGTGCGGCGCACTTTGTCTTTCGCCGCCGCCATTTGCAGTCCGGCAAGTCGCTTGCGGATCTGCACTACCATGCGCCATGGTACCCACTGGTGCCGATCGCCGGTTTCCTGCTCTGCCTGCTGGCGTGCGTCGGCCTGGCGTTCGATCCCGACCAGCGCATTGCGCTCTACTGCGGGTTGCCCTTTGTAGCCCTGTGCTATGGTGCTTACTGGCTGACCCATCATGAAAAAGCGAAGGAGAGTGAACATGTCGCGCCCTAACCCCCTGAATGCGCTGCTGGAGAAGCAGCCCTTTATTGTGCTCGATGGCGCGATGGCAACGGAGCTTGAAGCGCGCGGCTGTAACCTTGCCGATAACCTCTGGTCCGCCAAAGTGCTAATGGAAGCGCCGGAGCTGATCCGCGATGTGCATCTCGACTATTTCCGTGCCGGTGCGCAGATAGCGATAACTGCCAGCTACCAGGCAACACCGCTCGGCTTTGCCGCACGCGGCCTGGATGAGGCGCACTCGCGCGCGTTGATTAGCAAAAGCGTTGAGCTGGCGCAGGCGGCGCGTGATGCCGCGCTGGCGGAAAACCCGCAGGCCGGGCCGCTGCTGGTAGCGGGATCCGTTGGGCCCTATGGCGCGTATCTGGCAGATGGGTCGGAGTATCGCGGCGACTATATTCGCACCGCTGAGGAGTTTACGGATTTTCATCGCCCGCGCATTGAGGCGCTATTAGCGGCGGGCGCCGATCTGCTGGCCTGCGAAACGCTCCCCTCGTTTGCGGAGATAAAAGCGCTGGCTGCACTGTTGCAGACCTGGCCTGAGGCGCACGCATGGTTCTCGTTTACGTTGCGCGACGCGCACCATTTAAGCGACGGAACGCCACTTGCAGAGGTGGTGAAGGTGGTGGAAGCGACGCCGCAGATTGTGGCGCTCGGCATTAACTGCATTGCGCTGGATAAGACCAACGATGCGCTGGAACATCTGCACAGCCTGAGCGCGCTGCCGCTGGTGGTCTATCCCAACTCAGGTGAGACCTACGACGCGGTAAGCAAAAGCTGGCATGCACACGGTGCAGCCTGCGACACGCTGGCCGGGCATCTGCCCACGTGGCTGGCCTCCGGGGCAAGGCTGATTGGCGGCTGCTGTCGCACAACGCCTGCGGATATTGCCGCCCTGCACCACTGTTGTACGAAATGATCGTCCCCCTGCGGCGGCTAGCGTGAACGCCAGCGTTGATATCCCCAGCTCAGCGCGCCGTTAATGATAAGCCTGCCGCCGCAGGCCGGATAACCGGGCGGATCGACCGCAATGTTGCGCATTGAAGGGAAGATATCGAAACGCTGGAATATGGCCGCCAGCCGTTGATGCGCCGGGTTCAGATCCGGCAGCGAAAACCACACCAGTTCGCCAAGTGAGCGCTCAAGCCACTCCTCTACCTCCCCCTCTTCGCTGACGGGACTCCTCAGCGCCGGACTTTGCGCCATCGTCTGTAGTTCAGCATAGTGACGGATACGCCAGCCGCAAAACTCCAGCGTTTCGCCTGCGTAATAGAGCCCATCCAGATATTCGCTCTCATCGCGGCTTAATGTTTCTGCTTGCGCCTCGGTCAGGTTATCCAATAAGAATCGCGCGGCAAGGGTCGGCAAGTTATGCACCACAACCCCCGGATGCTCGCCACTCCCGCCGCCCAGCACCAGGTTTTGCGGCGTGGCGCTGAAGTCATACGCTCCCCAGCTGCCGTCGCCCTTGATGGTTTCCAGCGGGTGGTAGATCGGCAGGTAGCCAAGGGTGCCGATTATTTCGTGGTCAAAGCCGTCGATATAGCTCATACAGATCCTTTTGCGTGATCAATAATTAACTGAAATCATGGCTCATGCTATAAATTATTGCCCACAATGTCATGAGCGCCATGATATTTATTGCGTAGTTATTAATATGAGTTCATTTGCTGAGTCATAACAAAGAATTTTTTTATAATTTGGCACAACGACGCCATTATTTACTGAGCACAAAAACATGTAGTTCCAACCGGGAGCCCCCCAGTATGCCGCATCGATATTTTCTAAAGCAAAATCAGTGCTACACACCACGCAAGGTTGCTTTTGTGAATACCAAAAAGCCATGTACTCATCTTCCACGGTGCCAGCAGTATTTATCCATATTCTTACTTTTTCACTCTCTAAGTCACCATTGTCATCAGAGAGTGAGCGTAGTGAAGTGCTTATAATATTAAGCTGCTTGAAATCAAGATGACCCGCCATCCAGGGAAGAGATTCAAGAACTTCATAAAACACCATTGATAAAGCATCATGGCTAACAATTGCGCCAAGCTCCTTCCACTCCTTTAATAAACGATTATCTATAAACCTCATATAGTGCTCTCTCATCGTTGCAATCTATAATTATAAATCATGGAAGTATTCATTCCGGCACCAGTAATTCAAAGAGAGGGTCTTCCTGGGTTGCCAGTATGTATTCAGGGCGAACGTTTTCAACGGCAGGGATAATCAATAAAGGAATAATAAGATCGTGCCGCTCGATGGGACTAGTAAGCCAGTCCAATAAATGTTTTTTTCTGGTTATTACGGCATTACCGGTGAAAAATATAAATTCACCTCGGCGGCGAGGCTCATTATTCATCAAAAGATAGTTTTCATGGATAAGTGCTTTATCCAGACCGGAAATATCGAGGACACATTTTAATCTATACTGTTTCAAGGAGTGATAATGCCGAAGAAAATTTTCCCTTGCTTCGTTTGATCCTAATATCTTAATTTTGTTGAGCATTGAAAAATCATACTCCATATATCCAAAATTATCACTCATGCTTCCTCCGCCATTGATATCCCAGCAAATATATACAAAATCACTACCTATTCATATATTCTGGCTGCCATGAGCATATCATAGAGGACTTTCCAATTTACATCTGACGGAACCTCCTGTTTTGTATTGATATAATACTGCTCCATCTCTTCAATCCAATCCTTTAGCGCATCCAAAAAAGAGGCCAGATCGCGATTAGCCCACTCTTCGGGACAAGAGTGAAGATCCTGATTGTATAACGTAAGAAAAGCCAGAAAATCGGCTTTTGTTTTTATTTCTTTATCGCAAGGATTCATTTTACACTCCTGATTTTTTATATAAATGATAACAACATCATACTTTCAGCATAGATTATAATGTTTCACTATCTGCTGAGATTTTTCCCGTAATGCTGTCATTTTCAGATAAACAAAACCGTAAAAAATCTTCATCGGTGATCTACCCCTCTCGTAGGGGGCTATTATTAATGACAGACAGAACCAACTCTCTTGTATTAAGCTCCATAACGTCTCTTATATTCGCTTTTCATTAGCCAGCAAAAGATCTCTTTTGTGCCGTAACGCTGTTGTAATAAGTGAGCAGATGATATCACTTCTGGTCACAACAAACTGCCAATCTCTGTTATCTGGCTTAATGCCAAAACGGAATGCGCCTTTCATGAGAGGAGCAAAAAGCCGTTCCTGGGGGAGAGAACGGCAAAGACACATCATGGTCAAAAGAGACCATATACCATTCATTTTCTATAAGTTTTTTATGGTAACTATTAAGCATTATCTAATGTGCAAAAATGAAATTAGAATGCGTATGGCTGCATACTTTCGACAGAGAATCCACATCCATACTGCACGCCCATATCACGTTAGAGGGTTAGAGTTATGAAGTTGCCCGCCACTGGTTAGCTTGTGGAAAATGAGGAGCGCCCTCCTGAGACGTTTATCAAGGGAGGCAAGGTCGAAATATTTATCCCTTATGACGGTTAAGTGACCCTGCATAAATGTTGCACTCTTTTGGAAGGGCGCGGTAAAAGATCGGTAAATATGATGATTAGCCTAAAGTTTTTTCATATTTTGACGATAAAGCTGTTATGGATGTATCAGTCGGCGTCGATTGTTTATAAATAAAAAAGAAAGGATTTATTATGCGGTTGCTATTGTTGATTTCATCTTTACTATTTATCACTTCATGTGGCGATAAAAATAAATCAGAGTTTATGGATGGTTGCACAGGCGGGAACAGAAGTGACTACGCGCATAAAGTTTGCTCATGTGCATACGATAAAATGAAAGATACCTATGGTGACCCGGATAAGTGGGAATCCAGAGTATACAGCGAGGGAACGAACAACTTGATTTCTGCAATGAAAAAATCAATTGAAAGTTGCCAATAAAGAAAGGCTGCAGATGCAGCCTTTTTCTTATTTTTTTAATGAGGCATAAGCTATAAAACCGAACAGTAGTAAACTGCCGACAATGGCCCCTAAAGTTGGAAACCAGATGAAAGGCCAGACCAGCCCACGGCCGACATTGTATGCAAAACCTTTATAATTAAAATCGCCCCAGATACTACCATATATGGTAGTTGCAATAGCCAACATGAAATAAACTGAAAAAAACGTACCTTTAATATTCATTTTGAATCCCCATTATGATTTTTTATCGTTAATTAAGTGCTGTGTATTTTAATACTATCAGGAGCAAGTCCGAATATCGAAAGTTATTATGCGTAAGGTCTGTTTTTTTTAAGCTTTTTGACGACTGCTGAAGCTTAAACGAAACTAATCCAAAATTTTATTAACAGGCGAAACTATCTACATCCCCACTAATTTGCTGCGCAGTGACTCTACAATAAATACTGCTGAGGCAATGACGATGATTACCGGGCCAGAGTCGAAACCTTGTGCGGAAAAATCACTCTGGCATGTGTACTTTTACCTGAGCAGAAACACCATTGATAACAGAGGAGAGGATTAATTCCAGCAAACCCGGTCTATATCTAAAACCCTCCAGCTCGGGTTTAAGAAGAGACTTCTTACGTAGACTACTCAATTCTTAGCGCGCAATCATATACGGTTACTCATCATGTCTAACGTTATCATGTTCTTAACTAACTAGCTTTCAGTATCTGAACTTCGCTCACAAAGGAAATCATGTAAGTTATCCCCTAAAGGCAGAGAGATTTTATCTCGACAGGAGAGAAAACATCATATTGACGTTCATTCAGAGATATACCGTGGATATGTCGGGCAAACACAACGGGCAAGAAGAGAAGATCACGCGCAGGCAAAAAAAAGCCGTTCCTTGGGGAGGGAACGGCAAATACACATCACGGTCAAAAAGAGACCATACATCATTCAGTTTCTATAAGTTTTTCAAAGTTACTATTAAGTATTGATTAATGTAACCAAATGAAACATGGATTAAGGGGGTTGTATGCTTGCAGCAGAGTCGTTCCCCCATAGCGGCCCCCATTAGCAGTAGGGTCTGGTCGGTATGAACGGGAGAGTTCTTTAGAAGAAAAGGTTACTTGCTCAGAATGAAACGAGCCTACTCGTCCCCACAGACCTACCCCGCTGGTAGAGAGTCACGTTACGATAAAGGGTTGCAGAAATCTGATGATAAATATTACTCTGCTCATGCCTGGTGCAAATGCAAACAACATTTTATGGTTCAGGAGTGTAGATGAGTGTCTTAGAATATAAACGCGCTTTACTTTATCGAAAAGCACAAGGTAATGTTCATAGAGAGAGCTATTTTAAAAAAACACATGCACTTACCGGTTCTGTAGTAAATAAAGGAGATTTTTTAACGCTTGAGGAAACAGACGGTATCATTGACGCCCTTAAAAAAAGTAAGGTTGACTTAGACCAGAGCATACAACTCGACAACTACCAACAAATTATATCTTTTATCAAAGCGCAGCTTGGCGGGTTATTTTTCTATTTATTGATTGATGAAGAGTGGAAATATTGCGGAGCTTACATAACTAATTTTATTCACCTCGAAGATTATAGTTTCGACACACTAAAATCGGATGAGATAAGAGTAATTCCCCAGGATTTATCCTTTCAAATTTTGGTAGACTTTGATGACAATGAATTAACTCTGGAATATACATCTTATAAATGAAGTTATTTACAGACCCCGTTGCATACAGATACAGGGCATTCACACCAGGAAGTTATTCCCCCGGCTAAGATGATGTTATGCGGTCGCAGTGTGACAATTTCCAACATCGGGGTGTTAAAAAAGCACATACACCCCTTCCTGAATGGACAAACTCAGTTTTATAGAAAATAAGTTCATCGCAGGTGACTCCCCGGGTAGTAATTACTTAAATCAACAATCATCGTGTGAAAGGTATTTACTATTTCGATAGAACGCAACTGCATGCAGGTAACACTATGCAAGTCTTCAAAATAGCAGAAAATAATGAATCCGTTAACCTCTACAGTGTAGCTGATGATTTCTCGAGCTTCTTTGAAAAGATAGCGAAAATTACAAGTAAACAAAGGGTGAGCATCACTCATTACTCCCTTATCCTTATATTCAGATTTATACCAATCGTATCGCTGTTATTTAAATGAGGATAATAAAAAAAGCAAACAATATACACGCGACCGCATCACTGATATAAGAAGCGGTGTTATTTGCCAGATACACCGCTTCTCTAAAAAATCTATTCGCAGACCGCAACAACCTTGCTGTGCTTATTATATGCTACAGAGCATTTTTTGGCGGTGGCCGGAACGATCACCTCAACGGTCTGCTTTGTATTCTTGTAGTGGCATATGAAATAGAGCGATGTTTTATGCTCTTTAGCTTCATCCTGATAATCAGGTAATGTCCACACTGTCTCCTGGTCACTGTCCGGCATCAGCTCTACTAATTCTTTCGGTGGCCCGACGAACAGGCTGGCATCGCTTAAGGCATGGGTTTTATCCTGCGTTGTCGGATAGGACGGACAGGTTGTTGACGTTGCATGAACGCCACTCACGGATAAAAACAGCCCTGCGCTCAATAACAGCGTCTTACTCCACAACATAATAGTTATCTCCGTTATTTTCCGCGCGGGGTGCCTTATGAAAACGGATGGTGCGTTTGCTGACATAATGCGGTGTCGCGACTCGTTCACCACCAGGCAGTTTTTTATATGTCATCCACTGATCCAGAACCTGGATTCCGGAGGCATCCTGGCCCAAATAAATTGCGGCGTGAGAGCTGCCATCCGTATGGTTACCATAACGACCATTTGCATCAAAGGTAGCAATCGCCGTACCGGGTGCGATAGAGGTATTACCCTTTACTAACGCCCCCCGTTTCCATGCAACGGTACGCGGCATATTCGCCGCTTTTTGCGTGTACGCTACACACTGCCCATTACCTACAGACTTACCGATATAGGCTGACGGCGTGCTTGCGATATATGCCATGAGTTGACTTCCATCCATAATGTAAGTGCCGTCATTTTGCTCCTAATGTAAAGTTATGCAAATGAAGGAGTAGTGCCACGCTCAAATTAAGACTACTCCTGGTTTATTGCCATTTTCACAAGCGCTATCAGCAACTTATTAAAAAAAGGGATGATGCGCGAGCCTCTGTTGAGCTCGCGTCTCTGATGACCGATTCACGATTTCTGACTGACTGGCGAATGAGTGAGCCTCCGTCGAGGTTGGTGTACTGTTAACCTAACGGCAAAAGAGAATCTACCTATGAACGCCATAGAAAAAAGCCAGTCGATGAGATAGTGAAAGCTGCGGCTTTGACGAGTTATTTTAAAATAATAAATTTTTGATTATTTATCATAACCTATAATTCTACCTACATTGCATGTAGAGCATGAATAACAGATGTTGGTTAACCTCAATTAAGCGTCACTATCAAGCCGCCGAAATTTCCACATGCACTAGCTTGATATAGCTGACAGGAGATACCCAGGCGCGGCGATCTGCGTTGTCAGACGCCGGTCGACGACATCCTGAATGATTTTGAGTCGATTAACTTCATCCAAAGTAAAAAACTCCGCTACATGAGCCGTCATCACAATCCCTTGAGGGTAAATCTACGTGACGGACATCTTAACTTAGCCCCGAACGGACATTACCACTTTGCTACTACATAGATGATGTCCATTTTCAGAAAAAGTTTGAGCTAATACACGTTATCAGTTCAGCGGTGTCAGAGCGCTCAGTTTAACAAAACCACGTCTGTTGCTCAGATGCCCTTTTTCCGCTTCATCGTAAACTGCAACATAGATCCACGCTTTATCGATGGTTCTGATTTTAGCCAGCGTTTCATTACTTTTGACTGAGGCCAAATCTGACGCTGTTTCACTGGCCTCGCTTTTCAGGGATAACGTTTTTTCACCCTCTTTCAATTGATACAACACGAGATAAGGCGTATCTGATCCACAGCCGCCAAAATCCTGGGTCATCATATCGTCAGCGTTTTGCGCAGCATTATCCGGCTGAAATGACTGCAGATCGGCTTTATAGTTATCTGCGTTGCACTCCATATAGTTAACCACCGCAGGTACTTTAATCGTACCGGGTTGGTTAACGTACCACTCTTTAAAGGTAAAGAAGTTATCCGGGATATTCTTAAAGGTCTTTTTTATAAATGCGATTTTCTGCGCTTCACTGCCTTTAGCAGTAATATCAATTACTTTGTTATCTTTCTTTTTATTACCCAAGGCAAAATAGCGAAACTCTAACTCTGGCGTGTTGACCGTTGCATCAGCATTCCAGTTCGGTTGCCAGTAAGCCTGGAGTACACCGTTCTTTATTTCCACCGTCGCCATTGCGCGAAGAGAGAATACAGAAATAAAAATAAGGAACATCAAGCTGGCGTATTTTTTCATTTTTTGCAATCCACGTAGCATGAGGTGATTAATACATTAAAATTTTCTATCCCTTTATCAACCATCAATTGCTTAATCTCTTCATATAACCCCAGACTTTGCCCTATTCGGCCATCTCCCTTTGACTTCCCGGGCAATAAACAACCGTCCGTGTCGGCGGGAACGTTGCCTGGATGGATCAGTATAGCGCGACTTGAGGGTACACTCGCATTGAATAAATTAGGTAATGGACTGAATTTCCGCATTCTGCTGCTGGCATACCATTTCAAGCTATAGGCGCCGTCAGGGATTCTTTTTCGTAAATTTGCTTCCGTCGTATCCGGCCCGGGGCGTTCCAGAAAATAACCGGAGATTTCAGTGCCGGATATCGAGGATTCACTTATTGTTGATTTTTCGCTCTGCCATAAGCGTTTGATGAAAATAGTGTAAGACATGATGATTTATTCCATCTTGTTTTTATTGCTCTCTCACTTGTACTTATCATATGAAAGAGAGCTTTATTTCATTATTCCGGCGCAAACAAAATGCGTAGTTAGGATTATTCCTATAAGGGCTTTGTTGCCCACTCAGTCGCTGATTTGCAACCGCACGGTTCCGGTCTGCATACTCCACCGGCCAGTATCCTGCCCCCTTTCGCAGAGGAATTAAGGCGCTGATTTTCTTCCGGCGCAGTTCCATAGAGGGGGCAGGTCACTCCGTTAGATACTTTGCTGGATTGGTCGTCTTGTTGGTGTAGACGGAAAAAGATAAGTGTTCGAGTTGAGGCGGAGCACTTTTAGAAAATCTATAGCCTGTGTAGATAGCTGAACGTAACGTTCCACGCCTGTTTTCGTCTCTCTCAGGTATATCGCCCCCTTCTCCAGATCAACATCCTTCCACGCCATGTCACAGACCTCTCCGGTACGGCAACCTGTCCACAAGGTAAGACGAAGCACGTTTTTGATTGTTGGGAAAAAGCAGAGCCTGGCAGCCACTGGAGAAACTTTTTAAGCACAGCTTCACTCAGCACACGCGTACCACGATTATTAGTAAGCTTGATTCGAGTCTGACGGAGGCTGGACTTTGCCAACAGAGCGGAATTTGCAAAGCTGGCATCAAAACGCCCCAGACCAATAGCGAACTCGTAGGCCAAAAACAACTCCCGTAGAACGTTACCGGCTTGCACTTTTGCTCCTGTGGCAACAATGCATTGATAAGCGTAATCACGTCATTGTGTGTGATTTCAGCGGCATTATGATCGCCCAGCTTATCTACCGCATCCGCATACAGTGTCCTGCGCGCTTCATCCTGGCCTTTCTTCTTCCGGGCCCCGGAATGATTTTGTCATCCTTAGTTTGGCGGTCCTCAATGCGCTCAGTCAGGTAGAGTTCGACCAAACCCTGAATAGTTTGCTCAGGCACTTTGGCCTGTTCAGCTTCAATCGCACGCTGGAGCTTATCCTGCTTGAGCTCTGATGCAAAACGCCGACCTTCTTGACGGAGGAGCTTTAATTCGTTGAGTTTAAGGCGTGCAGCGGCGAGAGAAGTGTGCGGGAAGTTGCCAATTTTGACCTGAGTAAGTTTTCCAGTCACAGGGCTCGTGTAACGGTAGAAAAGAGACTTAACACCCGTCGCACCACAGGAGACACGTAAACCACGATTTTCGCCAATATCAGCTTTATCTTTGTCGCCTGGCGCCATCATTTCTATCGCTTTAAACGACAGTGGCTTTGCCTCTTGTTTTCCTGCCATAAAGACTTCGTTATCATGCTCCCTACGCATTTATGAAACGAAATGTAGGTTGTGCTGTAAGAAGCCATATTTTACCAGGCTATAGGTTGGCAAGGTACACTTTAACCTACATTTAAATTTAGGATTTCATGAGATCCAATGAGACAAAGTGAAACTCAATGAGAACAAAAAACATCACTAACTCATTAAAATTTAAGAAAATGGACATCACAAGCCGATGAGTACACTAGAGAATTTCGACGCCCATACGCCCATGATGCAGCAGTACCTGAAGCTCAAAGCGCAGCATCCGGACATTCTGCTCTTTTATCGCATGGGCGACTTCTATGAGCTCTTTTATGACGATGCAAAACGCGCGTCGCAGCTAATGGATATCTCCCTGACCAAACGAGGTGCTTCTGCCGGAGAGCCGATCCCAATGGCGGGCGTGCCGCATCATGCGGTGGAGAACTACCTGGCAAAGCTGGTGAGCCTTGGTGAATCAGTAGCGATTTGCGAGCAGATTGGCGATCCGGCCACCAGCAAGGGGCCGGTTGAGCGCAAGGTTGTACGCATCGTCACGCCAGGCACCATTAGTGATGAAGCGCTACTACAGGAGCGCCAGGATAACCTGCTGGCCGCCATCTGGCAGGATAGCAAAGGCTTTGGCTACGCCACGCTGGATATCAGCTCCGGGCGTTTTCGTCTCAGTGAACCGGCCGACCGTGAAACCATGGCTGCTGAACTGCAGCGCACCAACCCTGCCGAGCTGCTCTATGCGGAAGATTTCGCGGAAACCGCGCTGATTGAAGGCCGACGCGGGTTGCGTCGCCGCCCGCTGTGGGAGTTCGAAATCGATACCGCCCGCCAGCAGCTCAACATGCAGTTTGGCACCCGTGATTTGATTGGCTTCGGCGTTGAGAATGCCGCGCGCGGCCTGTGCGCCGCCGGCTGCCTGTTGCAGTATGTCAAAGATACACAACGTACCGCCCTTCCCCATATTCGCTCTATTACTATGGAGCGTCAGCAGGACACCATTATTATGGATGCTGCTACGCGCCGTAACCTGGAGATCACCCAGAACCTCGGAGGCGGGATTGAAAGCACCCTGGCCTCGGTGCTCGACCGCACTGTCACGCCGATGGGCAGCCGTATGCTGAAACGCTGGCTGCATATGCCGGTGCGCGACACGAAAGTGCTTACCGAGCGTCAGCAAACCATCAGCGCGCTGCAAGATCGCGCCGCCGAGCTGCAACCGGTATTGCGCCAGGTGGGCGATCTGGAGCGTATTCTGGCGCGTCTGGCGCTGCGTACCGCCCGCCCGCGCGACCTGGCGCGTATGCGCTACGCCTTCCAGCAACTGCCGGAACTGCGCGCGCAGCTGGCTGACATCGACTGCGCCCCAGTGCAGGCGCTGCGAGAAAAAATGGGCGAGTTCAGCGAACTGCGCGAACTGCTTGAGCGCGCCATTATTGAAGCCCCACCGGTGCTGGTGCGCGACGGCGGCGTCATTGCCCCCGGCTACCATGCTGAACTGGATGAGTGGCGCAGCCTCGCCGATGGCGCGACAGATTATCTCGATCGGCTGGAGATCCGTGAACGTGAGCGCCTGGGACTCGACACTCTGAAAGTGGGTTATAACGCGGTGCATGGCTACTTTATCCAGATCAGCCGCGGGCAGAGCCATCTCGCGCCGATCCACTATGTGCGCCGCCAGACGCTGAAAAACGCCGAGCGCTACATCATTCCTGAACTGAAAGAGTATGAAGACAAAGTTCTCACCTCGAAGGGCAAAGCGCTGGCGCTGGAAAAGCAGCTCTATGAAGAGCTGTTCGATCTGTTGATGCCACACCTCGGCGACCTGCAGCAGAGCGCCTCCGCGCTGGCGGAGCTGGATGTGCTGGTAAACCTCGCCGAGCGTGCCGACACCCTGAACTACTGCTGCCCAACCTTTAGCGATAAGCCGGGCATCCGCATTAGCGAAGGGCGTCACCCGGTGGTGGAGCAGGTGCTGAAAGAGCCGTTTATCGCCAACCCGCTCAACCTGTC
>Ga0157360_1000604_pt1 | contig 13630 bp, 13 predicted proteins | sample AttlaeALBM1_FD_111483 | JGI IMG/M metagenome (GOLD analysis project Ga0157360, IMG submission 111483) | Fungus gardens microbial communities from leaf cutter ant in Ribeirão Preto, State of São Paulo, Brazil - Atta laevigata ALBM1 | ecosystem: Host-associated > Fungi > Mycelium > Unclassified ... | reverse complement strand
GCGACCGTATTGTCGAGCCGGATCTGGTAAACAGGCTCGGCATGAGCCGTGTACCGATCCGTGAAGCGCTGCGTATCCTGGAGAGCCAGGGCATCGTCACCAGCGAGCCGTATAAGGGTATCCGGTTAATGGAGATCTCCCATCAACGGCTGGAGCAAATTATTGACGTGCGCATCCCGCTGGAGACGCTGGCATGCCGCCGCGCAATTGAAGCCGGCCGCAATGGTGCCGGGCAGCTGACTCTGTTGTATCAAAGCGTCGCGCAGATGCAAACCATGATGCAAAGCGATGATGTCTATGGCTTTGCCTCGGCGGATACCGATTTTCACCGCACGCTGTGCAGCTTTGCCCAAAACCCGGTGCTCAGCAATCTGTGGGAGTCGATTGCACGCCAGCTTACGGTGATATTTGGCCTCTCCACCCTGGGCAAATCGATGAGTGACATCATTGAAGAACACCAGCGGCTGATCAACGTATTCGCCGAGGGGGATATCGCGCAGATGACCGGCGAGATTGAAAACCATATCCGCATTCAGGCACTGGATGTGGACTACGAAACGTTAATTATGCAGCGTCGGCAGCAGCGTTCCGCTGTGGGCTGATGCCTTGTTGATTGCCTTTACACCAGGAAAACCACCATGAAAATCACCAACGTTGAGGCGTTTTATCTGCGCCTGCCGGTTATTGAGCAGCGTACAGACAGCTCTCAGGACGCGTTGCTTATTAAGATCACCACCGATGCGGGCATTACCGGCTGGGGTGAGGTGGATGGCAGCCCGTACGTCACTAAAGCCATTATTGAAGCGCCCTATTCGCACACTATGGTCACGGGGCTGAAATCGCTGCTGATCGGCGAGAATCCGCTGGAGACCGGCCGTTTGTGGAAGAAAATGCACCGCGCTACCATCTATTACGGTCGCAGCGGCGCGGTGTTACAGGCAATGGCCGGAGTTGATATCGCTCTGTGGGACATCAAAGGTAAAGCTCTTGGCAAACCCATTGTTGAGCTGTTGGGCGGTGCGATGCGCGACAAAATGCGTGTTTACTCCTCCAATATGTTCCAGTACAGCGTGGAAGAGACGGTGGCGCGCGCGCGCCACGCTGTCGACACCGGCCATACCGGCGTGAAATTTGGCTGGGAGCCGTTCGGCACCGATGAGGCTTTAGACCTGCGCTATCTGGAGGCGCTGCGTGCGGCATTGGGCGACAGTATCGATCTGATGCTGGATGTCGGCCATGTCTGGGATGCTAAAACCACCGTGCGCCGCAGTCAGCGCTATGAGCATCTCAACCTTTTCTGGATCGAAGAACCACTGCATCCCGATAACTATGCCGGTTACGGCCAGGTTTCTGCCGCGTGTCAGCAGCATATCGCCGCGGGTGAGCAAGAGTGCTCCGTGGTTGGCTTCCAGCGTCTGATTGATGAAGGCGGCATCGATATCGTGCAAATCGATTTAACGCGCACCGGCTTTACTCAGGCGATGGAGATTGCCAGCTACGCGCACAGCCGTGGACGCAAGGTGTGTAATCACAACTTCACCACCGACATCAACACTGCCGCTTCACTGCATTTTCTGTGTGCGATTGAGAATGCGCTGGTGATGGAGTACTGCGTTGAGCCGGGTGAAATCAGTCGATCACTGGCAAAAAATCCGGTGCGCATCGCCGAAGGTTACGCCTGGTTACCGGGCGAGCCAGGCCTGGGCGTCGAACCCAATGAGGCCGTGATCGAGAAGTTTCTTGTACGTGACTGAGTGACACTGCCGCCAGCCTGATCTAGCGAAACGGGCGACTGAGGAGCTGGCGCAGAAGGATGAGTAACGCCTAGGGCAGGCAGGATAAGTCTCTGTTCATCCGCGCGACGCACAGAGATATACAGGGGCGGCAAGGCCCGCCCCTGGCATGCGGCTAAGCCGAATGTTCTTTCACCCAGTGCACCACGTCGGCATGCGTAGCGAACCAGGCGCCGGAGGCTTTCCCCAGCCGGATAATCTCTTCCAGAATCCATATGCGCGATCGCGGCGAAATAATGTGCGGATGCATGGTCAGCTGGAATAAACCGCCTTCCCGCTGCGCATATTCCAGCTCCCGTCGGAAAATATCGAACACCGACTCCGGCGAAGTATAGGGGCGCAGCGCCTGAAAACGATTCATCATAAAATAAACCGCATCATCGCGTATCCACTCTACCGGTAGCTCTACAACGCCGCTCTCCTCGCCATCCAGTAGCAGCTCATAGCAGTGCTCGTCAGCCATTAGCGACGAGTCATAGAGTAGCCCCATCTCTTTTGCTATTCGCAGCGTATGCGGGCTGAAATCCCATGAGGGCGTGCGCATGCCTACTGGACGGCGGCCCGTTACTTTTTCCAGCGTATCGGCAGATTTCAGCATCAGTGACCGCTCATCCTCATAAGACAGTACTGAGTTTAGCTCGTGGATCCAGCCGTGCAGCGCGATCTCATGGCCCTGAGCCTGGAGTCTGACCTGCTCCTCAGGATAGAGCAGCGCGCAGACGGCGGGCACATAGAAGCTCGCCGGCACGTCGGCCTTGCTGAGAAGGGCCTCAATGCGCGGAATGCCGACGCGCGTGCCGTACTGCCCCCAGCTCATGCGGCCGAATGAGTTACCGCCTTCGCGTAGCTCGTTAGTTTCATGATCGCTGTCGAACGACAGGGCGATGGCGAAGGGCGCGTTGCCGGGCCAGCTACGCGGCTTCAGTGGCCTGCCGGCGCGCACGTGACTGACCTTCTGCTGCCAGATTTCATCCGGCCACTGCCAGGGTTGCTGTTCAGAATCGCTATGCTGCATAGGTTTAACTTCCCCCATCAACTGAAATAATTTGTCCATTGATAAACGACGACAGATCGGAAGCGAGAAAAATCGCCGCGTGCGCGATATCTTTGACGCTGCCGAGGCGGCGCAGTGCAATGCTCTGTAACAGCTGCTGCTGACGCGCGTCGCCGAAATTTTCCCACTGCTTTTTAGTTGCTTCGTTGGTAAACACAAAGCCGGGCGCAACGGCGTTAACGTTGATGCCGAAAGGGCCAAGCTCGTGCGCCAGCTGACGCGTCAACCCGAGAACGGCATGTTTCGCGGCGCAGTAAGCCTGCACGCCGGTCAGCGAGGCTTTCAGGGCGGCACCCGAACTGATATTGATAATTTTCCCCTGGCCCGCCTGTTTCATCAGAGGGGCAACGGCGCGGCTCAGTGCAAAGGTGGCGTTCAGATTGATATCGATCACGCTGTCCCATTCGGCATCGCTTACCTGCGCTATCGCCTTGCCCTGCTGGCCTGCTACGCCGCCCGCGTTATTGATCAAAACGTCAACCGCCCGCGTGCCCTGCCTGCTTACCGTGTCGATCCATCCGGCGGCGGCCTGCCTGTCACAAAGGTCGACAACATGGGTTGAGATACCCGCGTCGGAGAGATCCTGCATCGCCTCGGCCCGGATATCGCAAACATGCACCTCCGCCCCCAGCGCCTGGAACTGGTGCGCCATCTCCCGACCGAAGCCGATAGCGCCGCCGCTGATGGCAACGCTTTTACCCGCAAATGAAAGCATCATGGCAATAGCTCGTTGAGGTTATGGTCGGACAGGGGACGTTCCCCAGCCTCTATCTGGTGGATCATGGCGATAAGCGCCTGTAGGGTGGGACAGGAAATGTGGCGTGCAGCGGCCATCGCGGCCACCACGCCCAGCTGCCCGTCTACTTCAGTGGGCCGCCTGCGGATTGCCAGATCGCGCCAGATACCAGAGTGGGTTTTGCTGTTGGGCCGGTTGAAGGCCACCATCTGTTCGAAGGTGTGATCAATGCGGTCTGCATCCGCGCTGCGGCGAAATGCTTCGGGGTCAAAGCCGTTAAAGCCGCGCAGCGGGATCCCATACGCGTCCGCCACCTGTACAACCTCGCCCGCCAGTCGGACCAGTACCGGACGGATGTCGCGGCGCGCCAGGCAGTCGGCTATCCCCTTATCGCCGGTCGCCTGCGCAAACAGCAGCGAGCCGTAGGCGAGCTTGCCCCACAGCCACGACTGTAGCGCCTCTGACTGTATGACCTCTGGTTCGAAATGGCGCAGATCCTGATGCAATGCCGCCAGTCGAGGCGTCATCTCTCCATGCAGTTCGCCAATCACCGCCGCGCCGCGGTTGGAGTAATGAATTTCTCCCGGCCCGATCCAGTCAGCATAAAAGTTGATAAAGGCGCCGATGATGCGATCTTCACCCAAAATATCGGCAAGAGTTATCTCGCACAGCCCATTTTGCAGGGAAAGCACATATCCTTCTGGCTGCAAAAAAGGAGCAAGTTGTCGCGCGGCTTCCGCTGTATGATGTGCCTTCACCGCCAGGAAAATACGTCGCCAGCGTCCGCTGAGTTCTGTGGGCAAAAACGCTGGCGCCGTCACGGTAAAGTCTTCCATGCCGCTGATATGCAACCCGGCTTCGGGATCGTTAATGCGGCTGACGTGCGTGCGATCGATGTCGACAAAGGTGACGTCATAGCCTGCCCGCTTTAGCCATGCCCCTACAGTGCCGCCAATCGCGCCCGCACCCCAGATCAAAATATCATTGCTCATTACGCCTCCTGTCATTTAACGCAGCGATTCGCGAGCGGTTTCACGCAGCCGCATAATCACCAGCCCGGATACTGCGCCTGCCAGCATCAGGTAAAAGGTCGGCGAAATGGCCATGCCGGTCACATCGATCAGCCCGGTGGAGATAAAGGGGGCAAAACCGCCAAAGATCGCCGTTGAAAGGCTATACCCAATGGAAAGCAGCATGGTGCGCGAAGCGGTAGGGAAAATTTCGCATAAGGCAGCTGGCGCGGCGCCGGAGAAGGCAGCGATAAACAGATTGAAGACAATCTGCACCGCCAGGACCACGTAAAAGGTTTTTGCGGACAGCACCAGATAAAACAGCGGATAAGGCAGGATAACAAAGGCGGCGCAGCAGGCCAGCAGCAGGGGTTTGCGGCCGATGCGGTCCGAGAGCGCGCCGAAAAAAGGAATGGTGGCCACCATAATCGTCAGGGCAATCGCGTTAGAAATTAGCGCCTGGGTCTGGCTGAAGCCGACCTGTTTATTAAGAAAGGTGGGCATCCATGAAAGCATGACGTAATAAGAAACCGTCCAGATAATGGCGAAGCCGAAAGTCTGTCCCATCATGCGCAGCGCGGCGTTAAGCGGCACTTTTTTGCTGGCCGAAGAGGTTTCCTGCGCGGCGATAAAAGCGGGCGTCTCCTCAAGATTACGGCGCATATAGACGCCGACTGGCAGCAGCACCACGCCAAGCAGGAAGGGAATGCGCCATGCCCATTCCACCATCTGCTGCTCGCTAAAGATGACCGTCACGATTGCCACGACCAGACTGGTAACCAGCTGAGCAGAGGCGATAGCGGCCTGCCCAAGCGCGCCGAACAGGCCGCGTTTTCCTGCTGGCGCTGATTCCACTACGAAGGTGGTGGCCGTTCCCCACTCGCCGCCTGCGGCCAGCCCCTGAATCAGGCGAATGATAACCAGCAACACAGGGGCGATAATGCCGGCCGTCTCGTAGGTGGGTAGCAGGCCAATGCCGACAGTGCCCAGCGCCATGCCGTAGATAGTGATTTTTAGCGCGACGCTGCGGCCATATTTATCGGCGATGCGGCCGATAACGGCACCACCAAGAGGCCGGGCGAGAAACCCGACGCCAAAGGTCGCAAAGCTGGCGAGCAGGCCCGTTGAGCCGTCTCCCTGGTAAAAGTTGCGGGCGATCAGCGAGGCCATATAGGCGAAAATAATGAAGTCATAGTATTCAAGTACGTTGCCTACCATGGCGGCAAACAGCTGGCGACGTTTGCGACGGGCAGGCGTCTCTGCTGAATAATGATCTAACTCCTGGGTGAACTGGTCTTGGCTCATAGTCGGGCTCTCAGTCAGGGCGGCAGGAAAATTCACGCTTTGTTCACATATATGAACTTAAGTTTTCATATATGAATTTAACCTGACACAGTTTTTCCCCGGGGTCCAGAGAGCGGATTCCGACAGAACAAGGGTGGTCAGACAGCAATAAATGTCGTTTTCATAGCCGAAGTACAGTTCAGAAATAAAGCAGAAGAGACAAAGGAGCGTTTTTTAACCAGCAGCAATGCGCTTTGCGCTATTAGCAACGGGCTATCAAACAGGCCAAAGGCGTGAGCTTTTAGCTAAAAATAAGAAGTTCGTATCATGAGGAGGGGTAGCGGTAAGGTCAGGCTGACGCCTTTGCCCCTCTTTACACCAGAAGATCTGAAAGCTGCTTACCCTGCTCCAGCACCGCTTTGATAATGAGATTTTTTTTATCACTGAAACGTGCAGAAACGCATGAGACATTAAGCATTGCGAGCGGGGCTCCACTGGCGTCAAGAATGGGGGTACATACGCCCGTGCCGCCAATATCCACTTCGTCGGCAGAAACAGAATAGTTTCTGGCAGCCGCCTCATGAATTAATGCTTCCAGCTGCGCAAGATCGGTCACGGTATATTTAGTCCAGGGCGAGAGCGGATAGCGTGCCAGCAGCGCCCTGCGCTCTTCGGGCGTCTTTAACGCTAAAAACATTCTGCCCATGGCTGTGCAGTGTATAGGTAGCTGCGTGGACATCGGCATTTCATAACGAATCGGCTGGGATGACAGCGCCTGATGCATAAGGCGAATTTTACCTTCAGCGGTCAGAACGCCAAGCGTGATAGTTTCTCCCAGCTCGCTGGCCATTTGCGTCATGACAGGACGTGCCAGGGTGAGTAAACGGGTTAATCTGGCGCCGCCCCAGCTGAACCCCTGGAGACGGAACGTATCGTTGAGCTGGTAATATCCCTGCTCATCTTTTTCCAGATATCCGCGCGCGCAGAGCGTACGCAATAGCCCCAGCGCACTGCTTTTTGGCAGGCTGAAAGTTTGAGCTATTTCGGCAAGATTAGTCTTTCTCTCGCCATCGCTAAAATATTCCAGCAGATCCAGCACGCGTGCTGCTGAACGTACAATTTCGCTCATTATCATCCCAAAAAGAGCAGGGTTCATATATGTGAACTATATGCAAACTGATTCAGAAATGCACTTCTGTTTTCGGCTTCGCTTAGTGAAGCGCTGCTATCTACGGCTACCCAGGGCTATTCCCACTAATGGGTCAGTAAGCATAGCCGCGCTGACCTGTTGCAGAAGCCCGTCCGTTAACGCCATCGGCACAGCGGATACCACAAGATCAAGGTGAACTGATGACGATTGCATTGCCGCCTGAACAGAAAGGTCGACGGGAGGAGGGATTTGAAGTGCAGGAAGCCAGCCTGAAGATTGCCCGCTATCCAGGACATCAGCGCCTGGACCCTCTGATGTTTTTTTAACCTCTCGTTTCCCGTGATAGTTTTTTATCCACAGAAAATGGGGATAGCCTGTGTACGATTAAGTATAAAAAGGCGGCAGAAATTTGCTGGCTTTACGTTGCGTAAAGACTTTCAGTTCCGCCTGGTTTTAACGCTTCAGCCTGTCCGCAGCCTTACGCAACTGTTCATCTCCGCGCCGGTCATATTTCTACGTGGTGGTGACGCTGTCAGCCCGGCGCTGGCCGACAACAGGGTCAACCGCCTGAGGCGTCAGTCGCTGAAAAGTGACGTCGTCACCGCTGCGTATGCGGGTTAAGCGTGGTCCCTCCTGCTTGCCCCGAAGGTGCTTTTAGTACGATAAAAACAGCACGCGCGTTCTAAATAATCTCGACTAACTCTATGTGACAACGATCCATTAATCTCTCAGATTGGGCAGGAGTGAGTGACAAGGAAATCCAGGTATGTCCTGCGTATTTATCTGTGTCTGATAAAGAAATAAAAACAGAGGCGTGACCAAAGTGATTTATCGTAGAAAAGAGTTAAGGATTGCGCTGAATCTCTTACACCCGATGAAATGTTTAAATTTCTACGTATTTTCAAGGTAAGCGTTTAGCTTAAGCTATGCATCCTGCTGGGTGCTTAAATAACATTATTTTGAAATTGAATAAATTTGCCCCAGGTTATCTGGGGCATTGTCGTTAGAACATGCTGTACAGCAGCGCGGAGACAGTGAGTATGCCACCTGTAATTACGGTGATTGTCATCCCGCCTCTCAGCGTTTGCAGCTCTTTCCTGGTATAAATGAGGTAAGAAGGGATAGCGAAAACAAAAATAGCAATCAGCGGCCCGCATACCGTTTCAATTAGCGCCATCACGTCAGGGTTCCAGTAGGCGACCGCAAACGACACCGCAAACAGGATGGCGAACCCCATTGCTTTTGCCCGCTGACGGCCGGTTTCACTTTTTAAGCCAGCAGCATCGCCGATAAGCGTAGAAAAGGTTTCCGCAACGGGCAGGCAGACCCCAAGGAAAGATTTAGCCATAGCGACAATGGCGATAAAAGGCGCAATTAAAAATAACAGGCCAGCCTCCCCGTTTCCTTCCATAACTGAAAGTACATTCAGGTTTTGTGCCTTTGCATTAATAAACACGTCATGCGGCATGCTGAGCACGCAGCTCAATACAAAAAAGATAACGCTGAAAAAAATTGCGCCATAAGCCAGGCAGATAACACGTACGGCTTTAGCCTCACCGCCTTTTCCTTTTTCGAGATAATAAGAGGAGAGAGGCGAAATCATCGGTGCTGAGCAAAAAGAGAAGGTGATCAGCGGCAGAGTCAGCCAGAGCGCTTTAAGAGAGAGGCCGGAAGGTGCACCACTGGTTTCCTGCATGACCGCAGTCAGATTTGAAAGACGCCATGAAGGGATCTGCATCACCGCAATCAGCAAGAGGGAAATTGCAAAGGGTATAGCCAGCGTGCTCATTGTGCTGACAACCCGGTCACGCCCTTTGCTTAGCACAACAAACAAGCATGCCACGACGATGAAAGACAGCACCGCGCGGTTTACCGCAGCGAAATGCAGGTGGGCAGTCAAATAATTATCCAGTGCATTAACCAGTGATACGGCGTAAACAAGCGTGACGGGGAAATGGGCCACGCAGAAAAAGAGTTTAATACCCTGGCGGCCTTTCGGGCCGAAGAATTTACCGAAGAGCGGAAGAGAGGCATTGTCTGCCTGATTATCACGCATAAAGATGCGACAGATCAGGACATGCGGTATCAGAGACAGCGGTAAAGCCAGTAACAACATCATTAAAAAAACCCAGGGTCCCCGCGTCCCAACCTCTACTGGCAAGAAAAGCGTACCCGCGCCCACTGTCGTACCGTATACCCCCATCATCCAGATCGTATCTTTAATCGACCATGAGCTTCTGTTTATTACTGCATTTTCCGTAGTTTCTTGAAGGTTCATTTTCTACACTTTGAGTTGCGAATTTTTTGATGCTGGTATTGCAAGAGCAATCGTTCTTTATCGGGCCATGCACATATTACAAAGCGGCAGATTGTCTGGTAAAAACACGGGCAGGCCAAATGATTTTGGTCAAAAAGGGCGAGGTGTGTACCAATGACATGTTACAGAAACATTATGATAACGGCGCCCAGCACTTTCTGTTTGAGTCCGGCCGGCATAATCGCTGCTAACTGCCGGGCAAATATGCCCTGCGGGGCATCCCGGTTACAGACGCATCAGAATCCTGATCTTGACGGAACCCGCTGGTTTTCACGGGTTCGATTTGAATATGAAGAATGCGTTTATTGCTAAATTGCGAGACAGCAAGAGAAGAGATAAATCACGCAGGTACCCAGGGGCCCTGCACCTGCACCTGGGGGAAGCCCGCTGTCAGAATACGCAGTTCGGCATCGCGCGGGGTGTTATCGCCCTGCCCCTGAATACTGACGATATCCTGCGGGCAGGCTGAGAATGCCACAAAGCAATCCATCTCGGCGCGCAATACAATGTAGTCGCCAGGTCTGGTCACTACCGGCAGCGTTTTCAGCGTGATGCCGTCCGGCTGTACCTGAATATTCATGAAAATATTAAATGACGCCAGATTGCCATGCGGCAACGCCACGCCCAGTTCGCGCATGCCTTCAAACAGGTTGTCATGGCAGTTGCGATGCGGTTCGGTGCAGCCCAGTAGTTCATAACGGCGCGCATCGCACGCTGCCATAAAGGTGTCATGCACGCCTGGCGAGGTATCGGCGACCAGCGTCAGAATCGGATGACGCTGGCTGGTGATAAAGCTGTCGCCAACCCTCGGGTTAAGGCGCTGATTCCACACCCGTGTGGCTTCCATGCTCATATGTTCGCTGACGTCTTGCGCGTTGTACGCCCAACAATCCACCACCTGGGTGCCGTGCAGGTTGATAACCTGCACCGCTTCTCCTTTCTTTAAACGCACCGCTTTGCCATAGCGCGCGGGAAGGGTTATCGCTTCACGATGCTGAAATTCAGCTGACATGTTGTTCTCCTGATTAATGCTGCATACCGCGACGATAGCGCGTCATGCGAGATTCAAGGCTGCGGGCCAGCCAGTCGATGAGACTGTTGAGCAACCAGTAACAGAGCGCCACCGTGAGATAGATCTCCAGCGGCGCGTAGGTATCCGAAATCGCCTGTTTAGCGGCGTACATAAACTCCTGCACCGAGACAATCGACAGCAGCGCAGAATCCTTGATTAAACCGATCATCAGCCCGACCAGCGGCGACAGCATCTGCGGCAGCGTTTGCGGCAGTACCACATCGCGCAACTGCTCGCTGCGGCTCAGCCCTAAGACCCGACACGCTTCCCATTGTCCTTTGGGGAGCGCATCAATGGCCGCACGGATCACCTGAGCGATGTAAGGCGCGTAGTAGAGCGTCAACGCCAGTACGCCCACCACCGGGGACGACAGCGTGATGTTGTATTCCGGCAACACAAAATAGAGCAGATAGATCACCACCAGCAGCGGCAGCGCCAGGGTTAATCCGCTGTAAAGATGGAGCAATCGCAACCAGAACGATGAGGCACGCATCAGCAGTAGCGCCATCAGTGCGCCCCAGACCAGCGAACAGAGTGCCGCGACAATGCACAACTGTAGCGTCGCGAGCAGGCCGTCACCGAGCGAGGGCAACGACGAGAGAATGGCCTGCCAGTCCATTACGCTATCCTCCGTTTCGCTTCCAGACGTCTTGCTGCGGCAATTAACGGCATGGCGATCAACAGATAACCTGCCGCCACCAGCAGCAACACCTGGGTTGCCTCATAGGTACGCGCAATGACAATCTGCCCGGCATAGGTGAGTTCCGTCAGCGCCACCACTGACGCCAGCGGCGTGGTTTTCAGCAGAATGGTGAACTCGTTGACCAGCATCGGCAGACTCGCACGCATCACCTGTGGGTTAATCACATACCACCAGGTTAAAAAACGGCCTAAGCCCAGCGTACGCGCCGCTTCCAGCTGTCCGCGCGTGACCAGCGAGCGGTTGACGCGCAGTATCTCTGCTACATAAGCGCCGCTGTTGAGACCAATGGCGATCACCGCAGCCAGCATCGGCTGCCCGCCTAGTCCCAGGCGCGGCAGGGTGAAAAACACCACAAACAGCTGCACGATGGCAGGCGTGCCGCGCATCAGGCTGACGTATAACCGGCCGGTAGCGCGCCAGATCCAGGCACGGCGCAGTTGCAGGAAGCAACCAAGCTGCCCCATTGCCACGCTGACCAGCGACGCTAACAGGGTCAGTACCAGCGTCATCAGCAGGCCGTGTCCGAGCTCCGGCAGTGCGGCCGCTACCTGTTGATCCAGCCCCATGCGTTACTCCGCGTTAAAGTCGTGCAAGTTTTCCGCTACCGATAACAGCAGCGGTGCAGGACGATCGTTGCCCTCAATCCCGGTATTACAGGCAGAGACGATGAACTGCGTGTCCATCACTACGCGACAGGTAATGCTGTCGCCCGCTTTGGTCAGGTTAGGTTCAGGCAGGATGTCCCCGGCGCGCGTCAGTTTGACGTGCATAAACAGGTTGATCGGATCCGGCAGCTTCGGCACTATCCGGCCCAGGCGCGCCAGCTCCCCACTCACCGCTTCAAGACAGCCTTCTCCCTGATAACCGCGCCCGGCAAGAAAGGCGCGCGTAGAGGCGGGCAGTAACAGGTCGTGACGCTTGACGCTGTCTTTGCCCAGCACCATCATCGGGCGACGACGGTTGGTCACCAGACGCATACCGGAACCGAGCAGATAGCTGTTGCTAAAGACGCGGGTGTGATGCACAGACAGCCACACCGCAGGATCGGCCAGGCTAAAGCCAAACAGTGACGCTACCGCACCGTCGCCCTGCGCGGTGATACGCAGCAGCTGACCGCGCAGCACCCTGATGGATCCTGCGCTGCCTGGCTCGACCATCACGGATTCAGCCAGGGTGCGCAGCGCGGTCTCTTCATGACTTTCACGCATTAACAGCATGATTCATCTCCTCAGCGTGAAAACGGTCGCTCACCACGATATCGATCGGCGTGACCTGTAACCCGTTGCCGGGAATGATATCCTGCGGGCAGGATGAGACCGCGCAGATCAAGTCGCACAGCGCTTCAAAGGTGATGCTGTCGCCTGCCTTACTGTTGGGATCGGTCACTTCCATACGGCCATCGGCCGTCACCGGGCCGTTCTGGAACAGGTTGAACGGCTCCGGCAGCGAGAAGTAAGTCACGCCGAATGCCTTCATGCCTTCCAGCAGGTTATCCACGCAGTTGCGATGTCCCTCAACGCCGAAATCAACGCTGAAGCGGGTTCGATCGCAAGCGGGCACGTTGGCGTCGTGAATGCCGATACTGTCAGCCAGAATGCGCAGCATAGGGCGGTTTTCACTCGACCAGAGCGCATCGCCCGGCTGAAAGAACAGCGAGCGCAAATGCTGGCGGGTATGCACCGGCGACAACTTTTCGTTCAAATCATCGGCGTTAACCGCAACAAAATCAGCAGCCTGCTGCCCTTTACTGTCGATGACGGTAATAAACTGGCCCTTACGCACGCGAAAGGTTTTGCCGTGGCCCGCAGGCACCGTCAGGTTGCACTGGCACATAATTACTCCTGAGGAATGAAATCGCTGGCGGGCACGGTAAAGGTGGTGCCGAGATACTGTTGCTGCAGTTTCGTCAGCTCGCCATTTTTCTGCATGGCCAGAATGTGATCGCTGATGGCTTTGTTCAGGCTGCCGTCCTCTTTACGTGTTGCCCAGCCCATCCACTGCGATGGCCCCACTTCGCCCACCTGCGCCACTTTACCGGCATATTTTTTCGCGACCGGTGCGAGTACCGAGATATCGTCATAGACGAAGTCAGCGCGTTTGGTCATCAGGGTGCTGACGGTCTGATCCAGCGAGTCCACGTTGATGATAGCGATCGGTTTTTTGCCCCCTTTTTTCAGCTGCTGGTTAAACCCTTTCAACAGCTGCTCTGGCACGCTGGAGGTTTTCACTGCGCCACGCAAACCAGACAGGCTTTCCGGGCTGAGGGTTTTACCGCTGAAATCCTGCGCCGCATCTTTACGCACCAGCACGCCGTTAACGGTTTTGCTGTAGGGCACGGTGAACAGCACTTTTTTGGCGCGCTCAGCGGTGAGGTTGAGCGAGGAGCCCTCGGCATTGAACGAGCCGGAGATCAGGCCCGGCAAAATGCCGCTGAAGGCGGTTTTTTGAAATTCCAGTTTTACACCGAGATCGCTGGCAAAGGATTGCATAATTGCCACGCTGTAGCCGGTG
>Ga0157360_1000599_pt1 | contig 13667 bp, 13 predicted proteins | sample AttlaeALBM1_FD_111483 | JGI IMG/M metagenome (GOLD analysis project Ga0157360, IMG submission 111483) | Fungus gardens microbial communities from leaf cutter ant in Ribeirão Preto, State of São Paulo, Brazil - Atta laevigata ALBM1 | ecosystem: Host-associated > Fungi > Mycelium > Unclassified ... | reverse complement strand
GATACTCTACATTATATACATCCCTTGGTGTCAGGGTCAGCAGGATTGGAGCTAAACTAGTGTGTTTAAGTACCACTAGTAAACAAGCTAAGGTAGCTCCGGAGTGTTGTCATGCCGTTCAGGGGTGGAAATGAAGGTGTCCCTTTACAAGAGGGGAGTTTTGGCCTTGCTCGCTGTTTAGATGGAGCAGCCAGCACAGGGGAGGGAGGTGTAACCAGAGGGGGAGACACAGGCATCGGGGGCAGAGTGATGGTTGACGCGGGAGTGGAGCTGGTCATAAGTTGGGTGATTTGTTGCAGTTGAGCGGTCAGGGCTGCGAGAGTGGTATTGATAGCATGTTCCAAAGCGTTCTGTTGTTCTGTCAGCTCCTGGAGATGGTGCTGTAGGTAGCCCAAGGCATCGGCTACGCCTGGGGGGTGTCTGTGGGCAACGACATCGTCCTCGGAGCGGAGTAATCAGAGGGTCAGAGTTTGTCAGCAGGGGGCGACCGGAGGGCGGCTGTCCACTGAGAATCCCTAAGGCTCTGGTAATAAGATCTAATTCTGCTGTGAGGGCGACCAGAGCAGAGCACTCCAGGAGATTCCTCAGTTTAAATTATGCTATAGAATATGTTACAACTCATCTCCAGGAGATTCCTCAGAGAATTAGATGAGGCTCCTGGAGAGAATAATCTACAATATATACTAAAATGTCCTTGTATTCCATTCTTCGGTAACCAGGGGCTGCACAATGAAATTAGGTTGAGAGGCAACAGGCTCCGGAGTTATGTGTGAGAGGTCCCCTTACAGAAAGTGTCATATCACAAGTGTCATGATCACATGATAGGAAGTCACAGAGTGATGTCACATGATGTCACATGATGAGTGTGGGAAAACAGTGCACAGACCATGTAGTAGTTGTATAAGTAGTATAGGAAATCTAATAGGAACTCCATCAAGTTCTTCTTGTCAACTCAGATAAGAAGTAGAACTAAGTTATCTCAACTAAGCCTTTACACCAGAGTAGACCATAAAGTAGCACTGTGTTCCTACAAGATAGTGGCAAATATACAGCATCTTACTAAAATGATCCTAGAAGGGATTTATAGTATGTCTGGCAAGCTGTATTACAGTAAATGCTATATCTGGGCATGTGCCAAGCATAAGGTATAATAAGAAGCCTATTATCATCTGGCAACACTTTTGTAAGTGAGGCTCAACTGGTTCTTTATGCTTTTGTGGGTGATATCTAGTTAGAAATGGGGTAGAAGTAGAACACATATTTTCTATCTGGAAATGTTGCAATATTTTCCTTAGGTAATCAGTTTGATCAATAAAAATCTTCTGGTCTTGACAGATTATGTGCATTCAAAGGAACTCCAACAGCTCTCCTAAGTCTTTACATTCCTATTTCTTTATAAACTTTGCCTTAATTTCATTTAGTAGTGCTATATCTGGTCCACAGAAGAACATGTCGTCAATGTATACAATGCCTATGATGTTGTTGGTTTCTATTTGGCAGTAGCTGAAAATTCTGGTCTTAGACTTGAGTTACTCAAACCTAAGTTCTTTCATAGAAGCATTAAGCTGGCATCACTAGGCAAGCTGTAAGAGAACCTCTCATACATGACTCTGGAGCCTGTATTAGTCCTCTGGAGTAACTCTGCAGCTGATCAAATATTACTTAGTAATATTTGGTCTTACCCCCATCATTCCAAGAGCACTCCGTTACCTCCTAGCACACTTTCATTGTTCAGACCCTAGTTACCAAATGCAGGGATGCAAGGACACTGTAGTATATATAATGTAGATTATTCCCTCCAGGAGCCTTATCTAATTCTCTGAGGAATCTCCTGGAGAGTGTTCTGCTCTAGTCACCCTTACAGCAGAATTAGATCTCATTACCAGAGCCTTGGAAATTCTCAGTGGACAGCTATCCTCTGGTCGCCTTTCGCTGACAGACTCCAATCCTCTGATCACTCTGCTCCAAGAAGAGATGTCACTGCCTCTGGACACCCTCCCAGGTGTAGCTGACACCCTGGGCTACCTACAGCATTATTTCCAAGAGCTCACTGAGCGACAAAATGTTTTAGAACACACCATCAACACTACCTTCATGGGCCTGACGGTCCAACTACAACAACTCACCCAACTCATAACCAGCCCCACTCCTGCACCCTCTATTTACACCTAGCCCCAGAGCAGTTCAGCTGCGATGAGGAGAAAATCCTCTGGACCCTTGCCTTCTTCAAAAAGGGGTAAGCTATGAGGTGGTTGTAAGGGGACATCTAGTGTCGCTTAGATAACCTAGTAGGGTTTGCATAGTCTAGCGTTCCCATGGATCCTCAGAGTCCGCAGTACATAGTTCCTATTATCCTCTGGTTCAGGTCTCCATCATATGTACTACATAACTATATCTGGTAGTGTAGTTATTATTGTCCGGTGCATGTGACTATGGCACAGTGCACAGACTGGCTAGTCTAGTATATATAGCTAGTGATGTATAGTAAAATACCTTACCTCAACAATGATTGAAGCTCCTGGGCTATCCATCGCTTCTTCTTAAGATGCCTGCTCTACTATATTGCAGTGTGACTGGTGCCTCACTGAGTGTGCCCTTACAGTAGTCTGAGAATCTCTTTCGCTAGGAGGTAGACACCAGTATCTTTCCCATTAGATCCTGGACTAATTTCGAACAACAGTTCCAGAGTCAATTCTTTCTGGTCAACGCAAAGGCGGATGCTATCAATACTTTGGAAGGGTTCTCGTACTATCAAGGAAACTGGATGGTAAACAATTACCTGGACAGTTTCTTGATCTTGACCTTGGACCCCAGATACACGGACCCCCAGACCCTGGTTGTCAAATTCCACTGAGGCCTCAAATTGAATATCCAAAGCCAAATCACCACCATGTCCTTCAGACGACCTACAGACACCGATCTAGGAGCTTGGTACACAGCTGCCTGGAGGATCGACTAGGCTTGGTGTAAGGGGATGCTCTAGAGTAGCTTAGGTAACCTGGTATGGGTGAGTATTATCTAGCTTGCCCTTGGACCCTTGGAGCCTGCTATTTATAGTTCCCTTTCCTCTTGTTCTTGTTGCCATGGTTAGTACTATATAGCCTTATTAGGTATAGTAGTTATTAGTGTCCTGATCTGTGTTCTCTTAGCAACCAGTGCACAGACCAGCTAGTCTAGTATATATAGCTAGTGATATATGGTAGAATACCTGACCTCAACATTGATTAGAGCTCCTGGGCTATCCATTGCTCTCACTTAAGATGCCTCCTCCACTAATGACGAGTGTGTTCTGGGATGCCTCCAAGTGACCCCTTATACTCTTCGCCAACACCCTTGATGCCCACAGAATGTCCATCATCCTCCCTATAGAGATCAGCACCACCAACACTAGCGAAGTGCACTCCGTCAAGGCACTTTTAGACTCTGAAGCTATGGGCAACTTCATAGATAAAGACTTTGTATCACAAATGGTCACTTACTTGATTTGTGATTGATGAGTTGATATTCAAAAGTGCTTAAAGAGCAGAGTTTAGACAGTGACAAGAGATGTTGTTAAGTCTGAGGTCTAATCCTCAGACCATGAGTTCTTATATACATGAAAGTGATGGTCTGTGCACTAGAACAGATCATCACATGCTACTACCTATTGTTCTACATATAGTAGTGCCTTTGTGCTAGAAATAATGATAACCTAACCATATGGAGGCTATCCTTTGTTCTAAGAAAAGGACAGATGACTATCTATGGGTAATTAATGAAGTCTATGTGCAAACATTGAGGCCTTCATATCTCCACAGATACTGATTGCCTTGAGGTTGTTCTAGGCTCATTCTGGGTGGTATAAAGAGGGCTTCTGATGAGCCTAGAACCAAAGCTTAGATCGTGGCGGTTTCCAAGATATTGGTGATTTAATAAACGGTACCATGGTGGTTACCAGTTGATCTGCCTAATATCTCGGCCAATACTGATTGCCTTGAAACGTGACTGGTATTGATAAGAAGGTCTTTTCAAGGGCTTTCCATAGCCATTGAGAGCGTGAGAATTGTCAAAGAATTGGTGGAGATATAGCTGAATGAAGTTTGTGACAGATGGAAATAGGGGTGTCCCCTTACATATATCTTGGAAGGCAAGACTGATGAGCTAACATCAGGTTTCTCAGATACAGATTATCAATGTTAAAGCTCTAGAAGTCATAGGCTCAGAGATATCCTTGGAATGTGAGATAATCTCAATCTAGAGTGGACTTAGACTAATATGACACCAAGATAACAGATCAAAAGTCTATTAGTGACTAGTAATCCCATTACTGTTGGGCTCAGACAAGAAACAGACATGCCACCAGACAACAATTGCATTGCTGATGCTCAGACACACTATTATGTGTTTCTAGACCATATTTGGAGTAGACGGAAGCCAGTTTGTGGTTCAGGGAATGATGGGCAGAAGTGAAGTATGGAGGTAGAGCAGTATCACATAGTCATGTCCTGGAGGTATGGAGGACAGGAAGGTAATGGCTGTCATGGCTGCATGGTGGTGTTCTAGAGAAAAGACACAAGGGAGAGTGATAGAATGAAGGATTTCCTTTTTTATTTCTTTTTAATTGAGTCTCTAACATTTGTAATATTCTAATATATTTCTTAGAGTGGAGATTAATGAGGAGAGCCTTCTTGGCCCTTGCCTTCATCTCAGAAGCTCTTGAGGTTGTAAATGTGATTCTCTTGAGGGTGTAAGAGATGATCTTGGTGAGAAGTTGAGTTAGTGAATGTTTCCTATCCTATATTCTATTCTTTCTTAAGACAAGATGCAGCAGTCACTTGGATAACCTTTTATGGAGTAGTAGGCCTGAAAAGCCTGGCTAATCATCAACTCAGATTGTATTACACCCATAAGATTTGGTGTGGGGGTACAGATGAGGGTTTGATTGAGTGTGGTAAGGCCCATAAGTGGTTTACTGACTATTCTACTAGTGAGCTTGTTATAGTGTGTAAAGGTGGAAACCTTAGGGACACCATGCAAGGCAAGTCTAGATTGAACCTACAATTATTTTAGCTATTTTTATATTACAGATAAGCTATGCTTTTCATTTTTAATTTCTTTCTGATACCCCCACTTCCTCCTTCTCCCCACGAATCCTTTAGCATGCAATTGGGAACTGTCACTGCCCATTTCTACTTGCTAGCCACAGTTAAATTCTCTTTTGCCTCTTTCACTGGTTGTGAGGTTGGTTGCTTATTTCAGAGTAAAGAGAAGTCATCAGAACAGAGGTCCTAAGGAAGTAGAATAGGAACCAGAGTGAACAGTGATAGGATTAGGACTAAATGATGTTAATTTACAAACTGAGGAAATATACTGTAACTACTCAGTACTTATAGAAAGTCCATATTTCTTTTCCATCCAACCACCATCATCTCCCCTCTTGAGTCTATGGGGGAACCCCTATTCTACCAAACCTCTACCACTAATATTGTCATGATTTTACCTTCCATCTTTATGTCTGCTTCATTTGTTTATTTATGTCTGACTCGTGATCATCATGACATGTGTTGGATGCATTGTACCAGTTGAGGCTCTTGTTGGTGAAGCTTTTCTTGCTTTAGTCTCCTAGAGAGCAGCATCCAAAACACAGATGGTAGTCCAAAAGGATCATGCTGAGTTAACACTGCTGTCCAGGTGATTTTGTAATCCCCTAATCAAAAACCCAATGGTAGAGCCCCAATGCTTAAAACATAGGTAGGCTACCTTCACTTCACCTTTACCATTGCAGGAAGTCACATAGGTTGGGCTTTGATGAAGAATGAGGAATGTGCCATTGATAGAATGAACTGATACAGGCCCTTCTCATAGAGCTTCAGCTCACTGAGAAGTCACCAGTACTTACCTGAAAAGGGATCTAACTGGAGTATCTGTTTCAGTGTCCATTTACAAGTGTTATGTATGAGGAGGGTTGGTCCAGTTGCAAGGTATAGGAGGCTAGGGAGAGGATTGAGACATTGGCAAGAGCATATTTTGGACACTATAAGGGTGACTAGGCACAAGACTCCAGGAGAATCCTCAGTAATATTACAGCTTGTGGTTATGATACAACTCACCTCCAGAAGAATCCTCAGAGATTAGGATGAGGCTCCTGGAGGGATCCTTTACATTATATATATCCCTTAGTGTCAGGGTTAGCAGAATCAGAGCTAAACTAGTGTGTTTAAGTATCACTAGTAAACAGGCTAAGATAGCTCCGGAGTGTTGTCAAGCCATTCAGGGATGGAAATGGAGGTGTCCTCTTACATTCATCCCCCCTTCAAGATTACTATGTCTTGGAGCAATGGACTTGGAATGAAAAATGTTGTCGAACTCCGCATGTTGGACGTGTCTCAGAGCTCTGGGGTATTTGCGATGGAACTCTGCTGTGAGTTTGTCATGACTTGGCAAATCAGCTAAGTCATTATTTCCTTTTCTTTTTCCTTTTCTTTTCTTTTATTTTGAATATTGTTTTTCTTTTCTTTTTCTTTTCTTTTAATATCAACAGATGCGCAAGAGCAAGTTGACTCATAGGGAAGCATGGGATAAAAGGACAGGGTTAGGGTTACTCTGCTTGTATAAATAGTGTACAGAATCTAACGGGAACTCTATCAAGTTCTCTTTGTCAAATGCTGAACAAAGAGATAGTTGGCTTAATTCCAGTCATCGGACTTTAGCTGCTGACAGAGTTCTGGTGCAGAAACTTCAGAAGCGGACTCCCAGGAATTGTGTTCACAGCCATATCCCTTCCACTTAATGAGGTACTGGAATCTTCTCCGATGCCAATGACTGTCGAGTATTTCCTCTACTTCCCACTCTGTAAGGGGCACGCTTGGTGAGGCACCCAGTCACACTGCAGTATAGTAAAGCAGGTGTCTTAAGTTAGAGTGATGAGTAGCCCAGGAGCTCAAACTATTGTTGAGGTAAGGTATTCTACCATACATCACTAGCTATATATACTAGACTAGCTGGTCTGTGCACTAGTCGCTATAGTCACATGTACCAGACAATAATAACTACACCGCCAGATATGGCTATCTAGTATCTATGATGGAGACCCGAACTAGAGGCAAGGGTACGAGGTACTGTGGATGTCCGAGGATCAATGGGAACGCTAGATGATGCGAACCCTACCAGGTAATCTAAGCAATACTAGAGTAGTCCCCTTACACACTCTGCTTCTCCATCAACGACTATGGGCGGTGGGTGGTCCTCCATTTTGCATCCTGTAATTGGATCGTCTGGAGCTGGAGTGAGCTTTACTACATTGAACACTGGATGAAGCAACTCCATCTAGTGTGGCAGCCTTAAGCGATAGGCCATAGGTCCGATCCGCCGTTCTACTACAAAAGAGCCAAGCTGTCGGTGCAAGAGTTTCTGTGAGGGGTGCATAGTGTGAATATCCGATGCGTCGAGGAAGACCTTGTTGCCCAGTCGGAACACCGGAGCCGGAGTTCTTCGACAGTCGTAGTATCTTTTCATGTCGTTCTGTGCCTTGCAGATTGCGGACTTCACTTCTTCGATTGCCATTCTCATCCTTTCCGTAAATTCGTTGACCGTCTCTAAATTGGAGTGGTTCTGTTGGGGTTCGAAGCACATGCAAGGAATGCATCTGGTGTCGAGTAGGAACAGAGGCTGTTGGGTAGCGGAGTGGACATGATTGTTGTGCTGGAACTCCACCATGGGTAAGAGGTCATACCAATTGTCTTGCCGTTTGTTTACAAATAGCCAGAGGTACTGGTCCAATTCTTGGTTGACGTGTTCCGTTTGCCCGTCGGTTTGGGGATGCCAAGCTGTGGAGGACGCCAACTTTATTCCTAGTAGGCGGTAAAGCTCCTTGGTGAAACGAGCAATGAACTGAGGTCCACGGTCTGAGATTATGCACTTCAGAAGACCATGGAGTTTCCAGACTTGATATAAGAAAAGTCTGGCTATGCCTTCTGCTGTCACTGTTGTGTGTGTCAGAATGAAATGTGCCTGTTTTGACACCGAGTCTACCACTGTCATCACTGCGTTGTGTTCAGAGGAGAGAGGAAGTTCCACAATGAAATCCACACTAAGCGTGTCCCATCGCGAGTCCAGGATCTGGAGGGAATGCAGTTCACCTACCAAAGCCTGCCTTATTGGTTTCATCCTAAGACAGAGGTCACAGGTGCTGACGTACTGTCTGATATACCTGGACATTTGGGGCCACCAGTAGTTCCTAGATACCAACTCCAGTGTTTTCCAGCATCTGGGATGTCCAGCAACCTTTATATTGTGGCACAGCGAGACTATCTGCCTTTGTAAGTCCGAATTCCGGAGAACGTAGATTTTGCCTCTGAACCAGAGTACTCTGTCATCTTCTGATCACTTCGTGGAACGGACCGTCTTACTCAATGCTTGCCGGAGTTCTCTTGCTGCCTTTGCTATGGGCTCTTCCTGGTCGCCTCTTTGGTTTCCTTGACAAATTTCTCTAAGCATGTCTCGCTCTGGTCCTTTCAGGTGAAGTCCTTCACAGGCTCGGACTGCTATGAGCTCTGGTCATAGAAGGACCACGTCTTCGTTGTTGGAGGCTCCGTTGCCATGGTCTGGTCTCTGCAATAAAGTGTCTGGCTTCTCCATAGAGCGTCCTGGGCAATAAACTAGCTTGAAGTCAAAGCGAGCCAAGTACAGAGACCAACAGGCTTGGCGACGGTTGAGTTTCTTAGCCGTCATGAAGTACTCCAGGTTCTTGTGGTCTGTTCAGATTTCTACCGGGTGCTAGGCTCCTTCCAGAAAGTGCCTCCATTCTTCCAGTGCGCAGATGATAGCAAGCATCTCCTCATCATGGATCTTGTAGTTCCGTTCTACCAGAGACAGGGATTTGCTATAGAAAGCCACTAGGTGCCATTTTTCTTCTCCAGGTAGTTGCTGGGGGAGGACGGCTCTGGAGGCGAAATCTGAACTGTCAGCCTCAATACGAAAGGGTTCTGAGTCCTGGGGTGACACTAGGATCGGAGCAGTGGTCACTGCCATCTTGAGACGTTTGAAGGCTTCCTGTTCCTTGGTACCCCAGTCCCAGGCCTGATCGGAGTGTGTGAGGTCAAAGAAGGGTTGAGCTATGGTCGAAAAGTCTTGAATGAAGCGATGGTAGAAGTTGACAAACCCTATAAAAGCTTGTACATCAGTCCAGTTCTCCAGGATGGGCCACTTGTGGACTCCAGCGACCTTAACAGGATCCATCGCGACCTTGTTCTCCGAGATGACTAGTCCAAGGTATTCAATCTGCTTCCAGTGGAACTCGCACTTCTCTGGACAGAGGAATAACTTATGTTCCGCCAGTATTTCCAAGACCCTCCAGACCGCCCGTTCATGCTCCTCTTCCATCTTCGTAAAGATCAGAATGTCGTCCAAGTACACTACGACGATCCCTTCCACTATGACGGTTCTGAAGACGTCGTTCATCATAGTCTGGAAGGTGGCAGGGCTGTTGGTTATTCCGAAAAACATTATGAGGGGTTCAAAGAGGCCACAGTTGGTATGGAAGGCCACCTTCCATTCATCTCTGGGCTTGATGTGTACATTATTGAAACCCCAGCAGACGTCCAGTTTTGTGAAATACCGGGCTCTGTGGAGTTGGGAGACGAGTTCAGAGATGAGGGGGAGAGGGTATCTGTTCTTGACGGTTACAGCGTTCAGTGCACAGTAGTCTTGGACTAGACAGAGCGAACCATCTTTCTTCTTAATGAAGAACATGGGGGCTGCGATAGGGGATTTCGAAGGTAAGATTCATCCGGTGCAGAGGTTCTCTTCCAGGAAGGCATCCAACTCCATTTTCTCCAGCGGAGACAGGGGGTACACTTTTAAAGACTTAGGCTCTGCTCTGGAGATTAGCTCAATCGCGTGATCCCATTTGTGGTGCTCCAGTAGTATATCAAAGTCCTCCTTAGCAAACACGGACCGAAACTCCATGACATAGGCAGGTAGTAGAGTGGCAGTGGCCTGTGTTTTTGTGCTGCGTCTGGCTTCTTCTGCGAGGCGTTGAGATGCCATGGTTGTGGCTCGGAGGTCAACTTGGCTGGGCTCTGGGAGGAGACGTGTGAGGAACAATTGGTCTCTAAGCTCCTAACTCAGGTGGTGCGTTAGCGGAGGCTCTTCCTCTGGCTCTAGCTTCTCTTGGAGCAGGGGTGTGGGTCCGTCACAACAAGACTGGAGGGCTCGGAGTTCAATCCTCTTCTGGCGAGTCTGTTCCTTTCACAGGGTGTGTCCTCTCTCACAGCAGAGGGGATAGCGAGTTATTTCGACCTCTCCTTTTTCCCAGTCAATTTTGGGGTTGTGGTCCTTGAGCCAGTCGTAGCCTAGGATTAGACTCTGTTTCCCAAGTCCAGAGATGGCCAGGAGCATCCTTTCAGAGTGAGTCTTGTACCGGAGGACTACGTCCACCACTTCGGAGATTTGTCCTGCCTTGTTAGGAAAACCATCAACATTGAAGACGGGGATGTTATGTGAGAGGGTCTGGGTGTTCATCCCCTTCAAACGGACGGAATCTCTGTCGATGAGGCTTCTGGTTGCTCCGCAGTCTAGGAGAGCTTCGACAGAGTGTACTTCGCTCATGTCCATAGTTCCGATTTCCACTAGCAGGAGTAGGGAAGTCCCTTGTGCATCCAAAGCACTGATCGAAAGGAGCTTGGGCAGTCTTTTCTCCCACTTGGGTCTGCAGAGCAGAGCCGAGATGAGGGGGATAGGGGGGGTACATCTACTAGTTCACTGTCAATTGTATTGGGGTCCTCTATAGTCAATACAGTGAACTTATTTACTGGCGACCAGGGCACACTTATCGCCAGCTGTGCTACACAAAATCCTCTTCCTCCAGGGGACAAGACTCTTCTATCAGAACTGTATCTTTCAACGCCAACAGATCTTCAATCAATTCCTCCTACTGCTCCGTGGTGAGTTGATGGACGTCCATTCAGTGGGGACAATCCCAGACTACATGGTTTGCGTCTCCGCATCGGTAGCACCCTCACAGAGGCAAGGACCTTGCTTTCCTAGTGGTGTCTACATCTATGGGGACTCCCATAGACAGAGTGACTGGAGGGGGCGGAGCAAGAGATAACCTTGCCACAGGCAATGGTGGGGGTCAGGCAGAGATGGTTCTGAGCAATGCAGAAGGGGCAGAATGTGACACGGACTGGAAGGCTTCATTTGCGAGGTGCACTTGGTCGATCCTCCGTGCTGCTCTGTACTACACATCGGGGTCGGTATCAGCTGGCCATCCATAGGGCATGGTGGCAATCTGGTTTTGGATGCCTAGTCTGAGACCTTGTCGAAATTTCACCACTACTGTCCGGAGATCCATATAACCAGTGTCGGAGACCAGGGCTTGGAAGCTATCCAAATAGTCATCCACTGTCTGATTTCCTTGGTAGTAGGAGGTCCCTTCCAAAGCATTGATCGCGTCTGCTTCTGTATTTACAGGGAAGAAGTGCAGCTGGAATTGTTGTTCGAAGTCTTCCCAGGTTTGGATGGGGAAAACACTAGTGTCCGCTTCCTGATGAAATACATTTTCAGACCACTTGGTGGCACGACCTCCTTTGAAGAACGTGAGAGCCCAGAGAATCTTTTCCTGCTTGTTATGGAACTACTCTGGGGCTAGGCGTATATAGAGAGAGCAGAAGTTCAGGAATGCGTAGCCGTTGTGACGTTCTCCATTGAAGTCTGGAGGACAGGAGAGCTTAGGACGAGTTCGTTGTGCCAGTGGAGCGGGGGATGGAGACACCAGAGGAGATGGTACAGGTGGGGGAGATGTGTTCGGTACAGCTAGAGGAGGGGGGTTAGCCACTAACTGTGTGAGCTACTGTAGCTGTGCAGTCAGGGCTACCAGAGTGGAGTTAATGTTGCTTTCTGAGACATGTTATCTCTCCGTGAGCTCCTGCAGATGGTGTTGCAGGTATTCTAAGGCGTCGGCTACATCTTGAGGGATGTCTGAGGGCAATGACATCTGAAGAGTGGATTTTTCAGAGGGTTGGGTATGGCAGGAGAGGGCGACCTATTGGGTGGCTGTCCACTGGGATAGTCCAAGGCTCTGCTTTAAGATCCTAATCTGCTGTAAGGGCGACTGGGCACAAGACTCCAGGAGAATCCTCAGTAATATTACAGCTTGTGGTTATGATACAACTCACCTCCAGGAGAATCCTCAGAGATTAGGATAAGGCTCCTGGAGGGATGTTCTATACTATATACTGGTTTTGCATTCAGGGTCTCTGTAATTGGAGCTATACTAGTGTGTTTAAGTATTACTAAAGTAATACTTGAACAGGCTTAGGCTGCTCTGGAGTGTCGCTTTGCAGTTTAGGGGTGGAGATAGAGCTATCCCCTTACAGAAGTTGTAGAAGTTTGGGCTATGGCCGATCCAGTGCTACAGTTTTCAGAAAAACTAAGTCCTGAAGAACAAGACTATCAGGTGTTTGTAATAGAAGAAAAAGAGAAAGTAGAGAAATCAGCTCTTGATATGGCCCACCTTAAAGTTGTGCTAACCATTGTTAATAGGGTCTGTCATGACTTGGCAAAACAGCTAAGTTATTATTTATTTTTCTTTTCTAGACTTACTACACAAGGATGGAGTGTGAGAAAGTATCATGTGACTAAGTGTCACAGAGTCACAGGGTTACAAATCACAGTCAGGTGATGTCATATAACTAAGTCACATAGGAACTATGGGAAGGTAGTGCACAAACCATATAGTAGTTGTATAAGTAGTGTAGGAAATTTAATGGAAACTCCATCAAGCTCTCCTTGTCAACTCAGATAAGGAGTGTGTCTAAGTCATCTCAGACTAAGTCACTACAGGGTCAGCAAAGAAGAAGTGTTACTCAATAGCAGATCTCAGATTATGTTAATGACCAAGAAGGTTGCTACTGCAAACAAAGTTGTATGGGACCCAAATCTTAGCATACAGATGCAGAGTGCAAATGGATCTCTTTCTAGAATGTGTGGGCTAGCTAGGAATGTGCTATTCACTTTAGGAGGGGTGACAGTACTGCTACAAGTCCATATTATAGAGCAGGTGCCTTATACAGTATTAATGGGGCAGCCATTTGACTCTATCACAGAAAGTAGAATTATAAATGATTAAAAAGGAAACCAGACAGTGTGTATCACCTGTCCAAATACTAGAGTGATGGTAATGATACCAATCTATAAAAGAGAGGTCTTATTTAGAAGGGTAGATGGGCTGGCAAATTTTTGGTAAACCTCGAGGAGTCTGAGATATCCCACAGAGGAGAGGTGTTAGGGAGCCAAACTCCATGCTGGAATTAAGCCAACTGCTCTTTGTTCAGTGTTAGACAAAGAGAACTCGATAGAGTTCCCATTAGATTTTCTACACTACTTATACAACTACTACATGGTCTGTGCACTATTTTCCCACACCTATCATGTGACATCACACTTTCCCGCACTTCCTTCTGTGTAATAAGTCCAAGATAAAAGAAAAGAAAAGAAATATAGATAATGACTTAGCCATTTTGCCAAGTCATGACACCACCCCTGTAAGGGCGACCGGAGTAAAGCTCCAGGAGATTCCTCAGAGAATTAGATGAGGCTCCTGGAGGGAATAATCTACATTATATACTACAGTGTCTTCGTGTCCCTGCATCGGTAACCAGGGTCTGAACAAGAAAAGTGGGTTGGGT
>Ga0157360_1000598_pt1 | contig 13673 bp, 16 predicted proteins | sample AttlaeALBM1_FD_111483 | JGI IMG/M metagenome (GOLD analysis project Ga0157360, IMG submission 111483) | Fungus gardens microbial communities from leaf cutter ant in Ribeirão Preto, State of São Paulo, Brazil - Atta laevigata ALBM1 | ecosystem: Host-associated > Fungi > Mycelium > Unclassified ... | reverse complement strand
TTGGTACTTTTGGCAGAATTTGGGATCACACTGCTTTTCATTTGGTTTAAAGCTAAACTCAGATGGCAGTGGAGTATGAGTAGGATTAGTTGCAACATTAAAGCATGCCAGTACCTTCTCCAAATACTCACATTGATCAATAAATATCTTTCAATTTTTATAATCATGGCTTATGTGTATGCCTAGGAATTCTGTGGTCTCACCAAGGTCATGATATTCCCATCTAGCTATAAATTTCTGCTTCAACTCATTGAGGAGCAGGGAACCTTTAGTACCCATAAAGCAAACATCATTAATATAGACAATGGCTATAACTAGCGCTTTAGTCTTTTTGTCATGATAGTAATATACACCAGCATTGGATTTACATCTCTTAAATCCTAGGGCAAGCATTGACTTGGTCATTGTGTGCCACCAGAATAAGCCAGCTTGCTTAAGGCCATACAATGCTTTGCAAAGTTGCTAGACTTTGTTTTCTTTTCCAGGTAGTTTGAAACCTTCTGGTTGCTCCATATAGATTTCCTCATCCAGATCGCTATATAAGTAGGCTGTTTTGACGTCAACACTTTGGATATCTAAATCCTCAAGTGCAGCAACAACAAGAAGCAGTTGCACAGTTTTATAGTGGACAACTAAAGAGAATAATTTATCAAAGTCAATGCCTTCGACTTGAGAAAATCCTTTGGCAACAAGACAAGATCAATAACAACCATCAGGCTTGATATTAAATACCCAGCAGTTCTTAACTGCTTTTCTTCTCTTAGGGAGGTCTATAATTTCATAAACATCTCTGTCTTTGAGCAATTTCAATTCCTCAAGGTAGGACTCAAGCCATTTTTTCTTAGAGTCAGCTGGTAGTTTAGCAACATCTTTAAAGGTTTTCGGTAGAACATGAGTCTCAGTTGCTTTGAGTGCCAAGAGAAAGCAAATATGCTCTGCTCTCCTTTCTCTTGCAAGGCGTACTATATGGTTGGTAATGGCTGTGGTAGCTGACTTGCCTGCTGGAGATGGAGTATCCATCCTATTTCCCTTTATGTCAATTATAATAGGTCGTTGTCCTACCCAATCAACTTCATAGCAGATTCCATTTATTTCAACGGTATTGTTCCATTAACTATATGAATAGTATACTCCTCCAATTGGAATAGTTTCAGGCTGCGCTTGAATATGTCTATGAGCATTCTCAAGCATTCTGCATGCCATATCTGGATCAGCCTCACCAGGATGTTGTCACCACTCAGGGCACCTCAAGACATCTGTGGGATAGCGATTCTCTCCATATATATTGCCTTCTCTGTAAGGGACTCTAGTCTCATGGGTTGATCTCCTCAAGCCATATCTCAGAGAAGAAATATCTTTTCCTAGTTGTGGGTCACTACCTCATTTTTGAGGTATTACAGTTCAAACCTGAGAAGGAGTATACTATGAGGGACCAGCTTTAGGAGGAGAGAGGCTTGGGGAATGCATCTCAACATCTTTATCTTCATCATCTTCAACCTCTTCAATTTTTACTGAGGACCATTTAGGTGGTGTCAGTAGAAAAGAGGGAGATGGAGATTCTGAGTAAGTTAGCAAATTAGGAGGGATTGGAGGAGTAAAGGGTCTAGGATGTGCAGGTGTTGGTGAAAAGGGTGTTGGAGCAGGTTCATCTACACCAAAAGGTTCAGGTGTTAACGACTCTATCTCTGGGGTTAGTCTACCAGGAGGTATTTGCTCTCTGGAGTGAGAAGATGGACATCTAGGGAAGTGTCCTTCATCAAAGATAGCTTGGGTGGAGTGGAATATAACATTCTCTTGTGTGTGGCAAATAAATCTATAGCCATTATCCTCATACCCAATAAATATCATGAGTTCAGAGCGTGGTATAAGTTTATTTGTGTAAACTTCATTAGGGAGATACATATATACTCCACAGCCAAAGACACAAAGGTGTGATATTTTAGGTTTTTCACTTGTGAAGATCTCCTGAGGTGTTTTCCATTTGAGACGTTTAATGGGAGTACAGTTATAAACATGGGTAGCAGTTACAAAAGCAAACTCCCACTAGGAATCAAATAAGCATGCTTCAAGTCACATAGATTGCGTCTTTTCTAGCAGTGTCTGATTCAACTGTTCTGCCTGACCATTTTGCTGATATATATATGGTGTACTTATCTCATGGACAATTCCTTGCTCGTATAAGAAGGATTGTAATTCCAATGTCATATACTCTCCTCCATTATCAGTATGCAGGCGTTTAACAGAGTGGGAAGTAGTATTCGGTCACAGCCGGAAAATAGCTTTAATTGCTTCTGCAGCATCTGATTTTTTGTGCAAGAAAACAACTCTGCAGTAGGAGGAATAGTCATCAAGGAATGTAATCACCCACTTATACTTAGAGTATGATAAAGTAGAGAGCTCAAGGAGGTCTGAATGGGTCAATCCAAGAGTCTCACTAGAACGTTTAGGGTTCTTAGGGAAACTACACTAGTGCAGCTTTCCTAAAGCACAACCATGGCATATATGCTTCTTATTAGGGAAGCAGATCTTTTTAGCACCTTCAACATTGTCTGAGATATGTCTCATGGCTTCATCAAAGATGTGCCCAAGTCGGCAATGAATTGTCTCATAATCTGGGTGCCTTGTAATAAGGCTCACAGGATTAGGAATATTGTTCTTAATGATACATGTTCTCATAACCTGGATACTCCCCCATAGATTAGGTAGGGCAGAGAGAACAGCATCACCAGATAAGTCATGAAAGGTTAAACCATCCATTGTATCTTGTATACTCAATCCAGATTGGAGTAGCTGTTCAGTGGAGAGGAGATGCATGGTTATACCAGGAACACAGTATACTGGCTATAGTTTAGAGATAGCAATTCTGGTTGTCCTATTTTTAGGATCAATGATTTTATGTTCTATAAGAATAGTTCCTATAGCAACCATAAAAAGAGATGCTTTAGAATTGGCTGTCTCAATGCGACCATAATTTCCTTGAGTCATAAAAACAAAGTCAGACTCAAAAGGAATAAAATGGGCAAAGGCACCAGAGTCCAAGAACCATTCATTATTATAAGAGTGGCCATATGGTGCTTTTTTACCCTTGCATGTAGTGCATAGTGCTCTATCACATCTTTGTAAATTCTTAGCTATAGGCGATGTAGGCAACACAAATTTATTGTTACATTGAGCTATACAGACTACATTACTTAATACTACAAAGTTCCTAGTTGTAGCCATTACATTGGTGCAGGTTGCAAGGAACTGAGCTGAGATAGTTAGAGAGTAGTAAAAGACAGTGGGAGAATGCACATACAGGTCATATCCAGAACTTTGATTATTCAAGCCCCAATCCTCAGGGCTTCCCAAGGATACTACATCATCAACATTAGCTGACTCCCCTAAAATAGATGTGTTTGACACTGAAGGTAGATCAACATTCATTTTGGATGGACTATTTTGAACCTGGGGGGGAGGAGCCTTTGAGAAAGGCTTAGTGATTTTGGAGGCAGATGCCTCAACAGGAGTAGGATCAGGGAATTTCTTAGCCAAGCGCTCATCATATAGTTTTAGTGCTCTATCTTGTGCACATGCCAATAGGCCATGGATTGGACTAATTTGAGAAGGGCATTGCTCAGAGAGCCAATCAGCGAGCTTAGGTGCTCTAGCTTTTGATTGAGGCTTGGGAGGAAGAGAATAAGCAGGAGGGATGATGGTAGCTATACTTGCAAAAGCAATGGCACTAGAGGCTTGGTACTCGTTATCATTAACAGATTTGGAAGAGCCATCTGCTTGGTGTGCTTTACCACTATGCTTTCCTCGACCACGCTTTTTCTTTTGCTGCTGGGAGAAATCCCCTTGTGACTGCTGCTGCTGCTGCCCTTGAGGGTGCTTTTGCTGCTTATCCTAGGGACTCTTCTTCTAAGAGGGAGAATAATCACCTCTAGGAACACCTGAGTGATGAGCAGTATGAGCACTAGTTGATCTTTGGGAGAACTCAGACTAAATAGCTGAGCTCACAAAATCCCAAGTCAACTGGATGAGCGAGGTCTGGGAAGTGAGGATAGAGGTGGCCAAGTTATCCCAAAATTGAGGAATAGCAGATAAAAGTATCATTTCAAGAATGAGAGAGGAGGCATTACATTTGTTTCCCTTTAGCCTAGTATAGAGAGTATTGAGTTTTGCAATCTGGGAAGCAGGGTCACTATTCCCAGAAATCTGGAAATGTCTAGTATGCTGATAGTCTACAAAAACAGAAGCAGGCCTATGAGAGCCATACTTATCATGCAAATAGTTCTAGAGAGACTCTGCATTCTCTTTTCCATGCATAAAGATATTATGAGCTAGGGATGAGTTCATTATCCCAAGAGCCTAAGAGTCAAGACTGCTGTGTCTAGTGCACTCATCTTGATCTGTAGTGGAAGGGATAGTAGAGGAAGTGAGCATATCCTTGACATTATAAGAAGAACTAGGCATAGTGATTATGGCAAGACAGGACTGCACACTGATTGCCCAGAATAGGTAAATAGAAGGGCCAGAGAGATAAGAAATGGTAGAGATTAAACTTGTCATAGCTATCATCAAGAAATCAGCTTAGTTAAGGGAGCAGATGCAGTAATGAATGCATAGTGCTTCATCCTAAATAGCCATGGGCCATAGCATCTGCAAGGAAGCAGAGGATCCTGTGGGCATGAGAGGATTAAACTGGGAGATCATCTCAATCCCCAACAGATCAGCAAGCCAGTCAAGTCCTTTCTATCAACTGAGGCAGCTTGAGAGTGCCAAAGGAAGTCAGGGCAAACTGGGACCCATAACCTGTTAGAAGGATAGAGAGCAGCAATTACAGTAGGGACAAATGATGGCCTACTCACCGAGTTATTCAACAGATAAGAATAGATGACCTGATAGGAAAGAGAGATCTTGAGAGAAGTAGAAAGACTTCGTGACATGATAGTTGAGACAAAGAAGCACTGTGCTTAGATAAGTACAACTTGCATATTAAACTATAGAAATACACAATATAATAATTTATTTAATATTAACAAGTAGGCACTGGGGAGATAATCAAAACAATAGAGAGCTCATATGAGGAAAATAGGAAGGAAATACAAAATAACCAAGAGAAAACTAGAAATAATTGTTTTTGAATCTACTCAAGGATACTCTTACTATAGTAGGATCTCAAAGGCATGCATTTGTCTTGTACCATAATACTTCTGCTCTTACCTAGTCTAGCAGCCTAGCTTACTGTTGATATAATAGTACTACCTAGAACTCCTGTGTTCTCATGTAAGCTGTGCTTCAACTGACCATACAGTTGGAAGCCTACTCTGAAAACACATAGTGAGTGGTTAGCTCCTAGCATAAGTGAATGTCTGAGTCTGTTGATGTTTAAATTTTTCTTCAAGGGAAGGTTTTTAGCATTTGAAAAGTAGAGGAAAGCTTCAAATAAAAAGCTCAATCACTCAAATAGTCTTTCAGCTCTAAAGCAACAAAGAGAAATAATAGGGGAATAATATGATGATGTTCCCCCTGTGCCCTGGAGTATTTCATTAGGATTACAAAGCAAAGATACAACAAAAGAAAAAAGACAAAGAAAACTTCCAAATTCCCAAAGATAGTAAGAGTAATGAGGTAGTATCTCTTCCAATCACTAGGCTACTACTTTCTACTTCTCCAATCCTCCTCCTGGGGTTCTTTCCTGAACAATCTATGACTCTTGAGCCTCTTGAGGGATAGTAAAGAAGCACATCAATCTCAAGCTGACTTACTCTTGAGTGCATTACCTTTATTAATCTCCTTTTCTATTTCTCTCCTTGACTTTTTTAGCCCTTCTTCTACTCCTGCTATAACTCTTCATATCTTTGAGCCTTAGTCTTCTCTGGTTATGTTTGCAATGCATCCTTTGAGTGGACTTTGTCTTGTTAGTCCTATTTTAATTAGCTATCAGCAATAATAGCTCTGATATGATGGTAACCTAGCCACTATAAATAGGTGATGATTGCCAAAACATGATATCATTCTCTTAGAAGAGAACTTCCTAAGGTTCTCTGATCTCAAGAGTACTTCTAGAGGAAGTTCTGGGTTAGATCTATTATAAAATCCTCTAGGCAATTCTTATGAGGTCTGCAGTAGTAGTCACAGCCACTACTCTGCTACTCAAGTGGTATATATAAGTCTATGAGGAGGCTTTCAGTGGTTATCTCTATGAAGTTAAACTTGTCTCTTGAGCTGATTATTATAGTTAAATAAGTAAAAAAAGTATCACTTATATTACCTAAATAGCTGTCCAGCATAATAACAATGAGGTTTTCATCTGGGCCTCCAGCCCTTCTTGAACCCTCTACTAATTCTGTGTTATCAAGTTTGTGTTGAAGTCAGTTCACTACTCTCCCTTTCTACAATGGTCTATGCAACAGCAGATAGTATTGTTTATTAGGTTACTTTGCTCCCTTCCAATAACAGTCTGTGCAGCTGCAGATAGTGTTGTTTATCAGGTCGCTTTGCTCTATTCTAACAACAGTCTGCATCATAGTAAGCAATATTGTGCATTAGGTCACTATGCTCCCTTCCTTCACTGGTAATTTGCACTGTTGTGTGTCAGGTCACTCTGCTCCTTTCCTACAACAGTGAGGCCATAGTTAGCTTGCTTTTCTCACTGCCTGTTCCAATTTATTCCAATTTATTCTGAATTTTGTAGAATTTTGTAGAATTTTTGAGTAAAAAGAGAGCCATTAGGTAAAACTTAGTCATGATTAGGTGAAGCTTTGTCACGCTCACTCAGCTGCCATCACTCACATATTTGATGTAGTATACATACTAGACAAGGTTTTCATCCAGGCCTCTGGCCTGGCTTGTGAAGTTTATGTTGAAGTTAGTCCGCTATGCTTCTTTTCTACAATGGTCTGTGTCAGCAGCCAAAGTCCAATGACTGGAATTAAGCCAACTGTCTCTTTGTTTAGCATTTGACAAAGAGAACTCGATGGAGTTCTTATTGGATTCTGTATACTACTTATATACATTTGTAATCCTAACCCTGTTCTAATGTCCCACACTTTCTTATGAGTTACTTTTATCTCATGCATCTGTCGATAAGCAAATAAAAAAAAAGAAAATAGAAAATAGAAAATAAATATTGACTTAGCCATTTTGCCAAGTCATGATACTACCTCTCTCTTAAGTTTTCTCGTCTCGAGAAGTTTTCCTACAATTTGTAATATGGGTCTACTATGCTGCCTATCTCGTTGTTGTCTTCTTCTGTCCACTCTTTAACTCCTGATTTTTCTCCCTTAACTTCTTCTTTTTCTGTAATTATTTTCATTCTTCTTTCTCCTGATCGTTTCCCTTTCCGTTGTCTCCAATTTCTTTCTAGCCTTCCCTAATATTCTTGATCATACCTTTTATCTAACCATCTGAACAGTTTTCTTGCCATAAATCTTCCTGGCAATTCTCCTCTTTTAAAGGTTCCTTTCTCTCATTTTTGTCTTACCATATCTCACCAGTATTCTTTCTCAAATTCCTCAATCACTTCTTTCATGTTTTCTAGATTTTTACTTCCCTCTCAAGTGTCTGACTCTGCTGTGAATTCTTTCTAGCATACCAAGTATTTATCCTTGTCCCTTACTCACCACTTATTCAATATTCTTTTTACCTCCTATTCTTCTTCTTCTTCAATTATTACTGGAGTCAGTTGCTTCCTTTTCTGTCTCTCTACTTGCCCTACATATCTATGTATTCTACTAACATTTACTACTGGATATATTTTTACTGTATTTGGCAATTCTAGTTCTACTGTGTTTAATGATACGATCTTCTTTACTTTGTAAGGCCTGATAAATCTCTTTGTCAACTTTTCTGTCCTTCTCCCAACCATTTGGTACTTCATGTCTCTAGTACTAAGCATCACTAAATCCCCTACTTTATACTCCTTGACTTCTGCCTTTTTTCTATTTGCATACTTCTTCATATCTTTTTGTGCTTTTCCTAGTGCCGCTTTTGCTTCTTCTTGTATTTTTCTCATTCTCTCTATGAATTTTTCTGCCCTGGCATACTTTCTTCTTTTTTTCCCTTTGAACTTCACCCTCAGATCCTGTCCATAATTCACTTTAAACAGTGATGTCCTAGTACTTGAGTGCATCTTGTTGTTGTAGGCAAATTCTGCTGTTCCTAACTATTCTGGCCATTGTTCCTGTCTATGGTCAATAAACATCCTCAAGTATTGTTCCAGCTCTTGATTTACCCTCTCTATTTGTCTATTTGTCTGAGGGTAGAACGCTGTTGACAATTTACTCTTGATCCCCAATATCTCATTCAATTCTTTCATTATCCCTGCTATGAATTGTGGTCCTCTGTCTGATATAATACTTTTGGATAGACCGTGTAGTTTCCACACATTTTCTCTAAACAACTGTGCTAGTCCTTCTGCCAATGTGTTCTCTGTAGTAGGTACAAAGTGCACCATTTTTGTTAACCTATTGACTACTACTAAGATCAAATCATATCCTTGAGCTAAAGGCAGTTTAGTGATAAAATCCACTGATATATGCATCCAAGGTTTCTCTAGGATTGAGTTGGGCATTAATTTGCTAGCTGGTTGTTCTGTACGATTTTTATTCCACTGGCAGGCATTATACCCTTCTATATACCGCTTTACTTCCTTGGTTACTCCTGGCCACCAAAAATTACAAGTGACCAATTCAACTGTCTTTCACTGCCCTCTATGACCTCCTACTAGTGTATTGTGATACAGCCTAATAATTTCTACCCTAAGTTTATCATCTTTCAGTACATACACTTTTTCTTCTTTGTATATTACACCATTAATCTCTTTTCACTCTTTATCTCTTAACATCTTTACCTCTGCTCATTTCATTTCTTCCATAGCTTTTATCACTTTATTGTCTTTCACCTTTGACTTCCTTACTTCCTCTAGTAGATTTACTTCATTTACTATGATTTCTATCACCTCATTTCTTCTCCTTTCTAACCATTCTGGTTTTACCAACATTTCGTCCTCGTTGTCCTTTTCCACTCCAAGTTCCCAGTCCAGCCTTCTGCTTAGACTGTCTGCTTTTCCCATCTTACTTCCCAGAACATGTTTTAGTATGAAATTAAATCTTGATAGGTACAAAGCCTATCTTGCTTATCTCCTATTTAATTTTTGTGCCTTCATAAAGTATTCGAGGTTTTTATGATCTGTCCAGATCTCGAATTTTTCTGTTGCTCCTTCCAGGAAGTGCCTCCATGCTTCTAGACATCTAATGACTGCTAATATCTCCTTATTGTGTATCTCATAGTTTTGTTCTGTATCACTAAGAGACTTGGAAATAAAGGCGACTGGTCTCCACTTTTTGTCTGAGCACTTTATTGATAGTACTCCTCTAGGAGTATAGTTTGACACATCGGCTTCTACTCTAAATTCCTTGTCTAAGTCCGGTGCTACTAATACTGGTTTCATCATGAAAACTTGCTTTAACTTATTAAATGCTTTTTGCTGTTCTTTTCCCCACTACCACTTCTCATCTTTTCTCATCAGCATATTCATTGGCCTTGCTACTCAAGCAAAATCCTTAATAAACCTCCTATAATAATTTGCGAGGCCTAAGAATGTTCTAATATCTTTTATATTCTTGGGTTCTGGTCAACCGAGTACTCCCTCTACCTTTTCCACTTCCATTTCTATTCCATTAGGTCCAATAATGACCTCCAGGAATTCTATTTTTCTTGTCTTCTATACACATTTTTCTAGCTTGACATACAAGTCATTCTCCTCCAGTCTCTTTAGTATTTCCTCTACAATTTTATTGTGCTCTTCTTCTGTTTCTGTTCCCATCAATATATCATCTATAAACGCTGCAACTTTTCCTTCATTTATTAAATTCCTTAAGATTTTGTTTATCATTACCTGGAATGTGGCTGGCAAGTTCATCATCCCAAAGAACATTACTGTTGGCTCAAAGGAACCTATGTGCATTATAAATACTCCCTTCTACTCATCTCTCTCTTTTATCCTTATGTTATTAAACCCCCACCTCAGATCCATTTTGGTAAACACCTTTTTGCTACCTATGTTGTCGATTAACTCTGTAATTAAGGGTAGTGGGTAATTGTTTTTCACTATCTGGTCGTTTAGGTTACAGTAGTCTATTACCATCTGCTTATTCCTATTCTTCTTGCCCACAAAGAAAACTGGCGATGTTTGAGGGGATTTTGATGGTCTGATATACCCCTTTCTCAACTGGTCTTCTACAAAATTCTGGACTTCTTCTCTCTCATTTTTGGATAGAGGATAGATCCTTCTCTTTCACAGTTTGAATATTTCCTTGAGATCTATAGCATGATCCTAAACCTTTCTTGTTGGTATTCTCTCTGACTCTACTTTTCCAAATACTTTCTTTCACTTTAAAAACTTCTTTGGGACCATCTCTTCAATCTTTCTATGGTTTTCCTTGATTTCTTCCTTTCTTCCCTAATCCTCTTTATTGTCTATCACCCACCTGATGATTTTCTCTTCTTCTAGGATTGCTACCCTCTTTCCCCTTTTTTTCCCCTCTTCCTCTTTTATTCTTATTCTACTACATAGGAGTGGACACCTCGTCATTTTGATCTTTCCTGTTTCCCAATTTATTTCTGGGTTGTGTGCTGCCAACCACAGTATTCCCAAAATTACCTCTGTCTTCCCTAGATCGCATATATCCATCCTTATTCTTTCTACATAATCTTTGTAGTATATGTTTGCCTCTACCTGGTAGGTGATTGCTCCTCCACTGTTATTTGTTATATTTATATTTCTAACTGCTATGGGTCTCTCTAATTTTTGCAGCTTAAACCCATGCCTAGCTGTCATCTGCTTATCCATAAACATTCCTGTGGCACCACTGTCAAAGAGTGCCTTTACAGTTATGTCTTTATGTGTATTCAACTTTTCTACTCCAATATTCATTCACACTTCTCTTAGCATTTTGAACGTTCTCCTGATATCCCTTTGGCTACCTCCCTCTTTGGCTGCACTTTCTGATCCTCTTGATCATGCACCACTTTGCTACACTTTTCCCTCTGTGGGACATACTGCTTTCTTTTTCTTCTTCTTTTGACATCTACACCATCTCTGCTTATCCTTAATTATTCCTGCCTCCTGTTCTCTTTCACATGACATCCCTTTTCTCTATACCTTTCACACTACATGTATGTTACTATTACTTCCTCCATGCACCACTCCAGTTCCAGTAGGTGTGCTTCCTCTGGCATTCCTTTACTATAATGTTCCTCTGCTCTCCTCCTCAATTCTTCCACTGAACTCCTCTTCCATTCTTGCTATACTTCTCATGGCTTGGCCATGCATACTATCTCCTTCTCTTCTATCTTCCTCAACTTTCTTTCCTGTACTTCTTCCCTTACAGAACATGCTGGCCTCTCCTTTTACTATGCCTTTTATGGCCTTGCCATATGTGCCACTTTCTTCTTTCTCACCCACAATGAATACTCCTTGCATTTGTGCCCCTTTTTCCTATACTTGAAGCACTCAACCTCTACTATTCCCATTCTCCTTATCGTCTTTTCTTCCACTCCACACTGCATTATTCTACTTTTTAATACTTCAAACTTATTTTTGGGAATCACTTTTCCCTTTCCTTTCTCTTTCTGCTTCCTGCTTATAGCTCTAATATTCTCTTTCTCTCTTTTCTTCTAGTCTTGCCCTTAATAAAGCAAGGGTGTGCTTTTCTTTGAGCAAGTTGCTCATAAGGGAGTTATATTGTTGTAGAGACATTATGTTTACATCTCTACAGTAGTACAGAATTAATATTGTAATGTTGAGTCTTACTAGTTACAACTATATCTGCTGGGACACAAGATCTTCACCCAGCCAAATACCTACTGCCCTACTAACTACTGCCCTAATAGTACTTTGTCTATTACCCAACAGATGGGATCCCTAATCTAGATGGCCCTCTAAAGGTAGCTGTCACTCTTCTACATATACCAACTCACAATGGAGTTGCAGCATAAAGTTTATACTGAGAAAAGATATAAGTATACTATTAAACACTACTTGTTTGTAAGGTCAGGTCTTAGAAATGATACCTGAGTTTGGTACCACTCTTCCACCCACTGTCCCTAACTAACAATGAAGTCCCCTTAAGCCAAGGGCCTAGATATGTATGGAGGTGGCTACTGATCATGATGATCAGCAACCGAGGGTCGATTAGTGATGAGATACAAGAGTAAGCAGAGTCCAAGGTGGACAGTGCTCTGAAGTGAATCAAGTTCCAGTGTCAGCAGCCAAAGTCTAATAACTGGAATTAAGCCAACTATCTCTTTGTTCAGTATTTGACAAAGAGAACTTGATGGAGTTCTTATTGGATTCTGTACACTACTTATACACATTTGTAACCATAATCCTGTCCTAATGTCCCATGCTTTTTTATGAGTCACTTTTATCTCACACATCTGTTGATGAGAAAATAAAAAGAAAATAGAAAATAAAAATAAATATTGACTTAGCTGTTTTGCCAAGTCATGACAGTCTGTGAGATTAAAGTTTGTTTAATTTCTGTAATATTATGTTATTGAGTTTGTGTTATAGTCAATCTACTATATTTTTTTATAATAGTCTATGGAATAGTAGATAGTATAGCCTGAAAGGTTGCTATGCTTCCTTCCAATAGCAGTTTGCTCTTTTTTCATCTCTTAAATCATTAAAAATCAATCTCAAGTCCATTGTTAGATATATACAATCCATAATCTAATGCTATTGAATACTTCTTTATATCAAGTGTCCTTCTACTCTTTTGGCTCTGCTCTGGAAGAGGTACTGAGATGTTCAGAGGTGAAGTACATCTTGAAAAGGCCACATAAAGTTGTCCATGGAAGAACACTAATATTTGCAAATTAATCCCCACATGCTCCACTGACTGTCCTTGAAACTTGTTAATGGTTATAGCAAAGGCCAGCCTGACTGGGAATTGAAGTCTCTTGAGTAGCACAGGCAATGTCTCTGCATTAGGTGATAACCTGATCCTTGGAATCAACACTGCCTTGCCTCTAAATCTCCTGTCTTTGCTGATAATCCTATACTGGAGTACCTTTCTTCTCATATTCAACACCACCATTCTTGTCCCATTACAAAGTCCTTCTCCTGGATCCAGGTTTCTTAATAAAATAACTGGAGAGCCAACCTTGAGACAGAGTAAAGCAGGAGGCAATTCACCAGCATTGAGTTGTTGAAGAAACTCTGCAAGATAAGCATGGTGCATTCCATCTTCTTCAGACACAGAGTCCATACTTCTTAGCATATGGACCTCTGCATTTGGGTTGAACTGTTGAAAAATAGCCTCATTGATATCATGGACTTGAATCATTTCTAGGACAGAGAATAATGCAATCCAAAAAGTACTGGTCATCTTGAGCCCTTGAGTTACTAATCCCTGGATAGATCCTATTGATAAGAGCATTGAGATTAGCACAAACCATGGACTGAGGAACTTGAATCATCTCATTATCATCCATAGTTGACCCAGCACCAATCTCTAGCAACTACTGAGCATGTTGATTGTCAGCTTCAAAGTAACCCAAGCATATATTCTGTCTAAGATGCAAGAACTTGATATGTCCCCATAAGTTTCCTTTGCAAAGAGATGCTGCTACTACTTGTTGACATGTTCCTTTGGGCACCACAGGCAAAGTCTGATGAA
>Ga0157360_1000597_pt1 | contig 13677 bp, 17 predicted proteins | sample AttlaeALBM1_FD_111483 | JGI IMG/M metagenome (GOLD analysis project Ga0157360, IMG submission 111483) | Fungus gardens microbial communities from leaf cutter ant in Ribeirão Preto, State of São Paulo, Brazil - Atta laevigata ALBM1 | ecosystem: Host-associated > Fungi > Mycelium > Unclassified ... | reverse complement strand
TGCCCGGGTGCTGAACAAAGCGCTGGAGGATAAACCGGCCGATCTGACCGTGGGTCTGCATGTCTGTCGCGGTAATTTCCGCTCAACCTGGATCTCAGAGGGCGGTTACGGACCGGTCGCTGAGATCCTGTTCGGCAGCGTCAACGTAGATGCTTTTTTCCTGGAGTATGACAATGCCCGTTCCGGTGGCTTCGAGCCCCTGCGCTTTATCAAGCCCGGTCATCAGCAGGTGGTGCTGGGGCTGATCACCACGAAAGTGGGAGAGCTGGAAGATCCGGCGCAGGTGAAATCCCGGCTGGAAGAGGCGGCGCAGTTTGTGAGTCTGGAGCAGATCTGCCTCAGTCCGCAGTGCGGCTTTGCGTCGACCGAAGAGGGCAACAGCCTCAGCGAAGCCGAGCAGTGGCAGAAGATTCGACTGGTTGTCGATATCGCGAAACAGGTCTGGTAAGGCTGTAACGTTGTGCAGACAGGCGCGTAAAACGCGCCTTTTGTGTATCTGCCGGTGCGTTTATGCGGATATTTCCCACCGTCTGTCTGTTTTTCAGGCACATCATCTTGTGTGCCTGTGCCAAAAATCAACGCTATCCTCTGTCATTTGAAAAAATGGCGGGATAAGCTTCTGGTTTTCCGATCCCGTATTGCCTTTCTCCGCTATAAACGTTTTACTTAGCGCCGTTGTCGATCCATCCCTCTGTGAACAGAATAAAAGCAGCTCAAATCACCTGCACTTTTCCCTGCGACGAGCATAATGCGCTGAGACACTCAGTCAGGTCGCGGCTTATATGCAGCGAGGGGGACAACACAAACCCAACTTCCACCGCAACATCAGTGACAGGCCGTATGACACATCGTTTAACTTCGAAGGACATTCTCGCGCTGGGCTTTATGACATTCGCCCTGTTTGTTGGCGCGGGCAACATCATTTTCCCTCCTATGGTGGGTATTCAGTCTGGCGAACACGTCTGGACTGCCGCTATCGGATTTCTGCTTACCGCTGTCGGTCTGCCCGTGATGACCGTGATCGCGCTGGCCCGTGTCGGCGGCGGCGTGGATGCGCTCAGCAGCCCGATCGGCAAGGTGGCGGGCATCGTGCTGGCCACCGTCTGCTATCTGGCGGTCGGGCCGCTGTTTGCCACCCCGCGAACGGCGACGGTCTCGTTTGAGATGGGCATCGCCCCCCTGACCGGTGAAGGCGCGCTGCCGCTGTTTATCTACAGCCTGATCTACTTTGTGCTGGTGATTGGCGTGTCGCTCTATCCCGGCAAGCTGCTCGACACGGTAGGGCACTTCCTGGCACCCCTGAAAATCGTTGCGCTGACCATACTGGGCGTCGCCGCGCTGTTGTGGCCGGCAGGCGGGACGATCACCGCCACAGCTGATTATCAGCGTGCGGCCTTCTCCAGCGGTTTCGTCAACGGTTACCTGACCATGGATACCCTGGGCGCGCTGGTGTTTGGCATCGTGATTGTTAACGCCGCCCGTTCGCGTGGTGTGGACAATGCCGCACTGCTGACCCGCTATACCGTACTGGCAGGACTGATTGCCGGTCTGGGCCTGACGCTGGTCTACCTCTGCCTGTTTAAACTGGGGGCGGGCAGCGGCGCGCTGGTGGATCAAAACGCTAACGGCGCAGCGATTCTGCACGCCTATGTTCAGCACACCTTTGGCAACATGGGCAGCTTCTTCCTGGCCGCTCTGATCTTCGTCGCCTGCATGGTGACCGCGGTGGGCCTGACCTGTGCCTGTGCGGAATTTTTTGCGCAATACCTGCCGTTATCGTATAAAACGCTGGTGTTTATTCTGGGTCTGTTCTCTATGGTGGTGTCGAATCTCGGCCTGAGCCACCTGATTCAGATCTCCATCCCGGTACTGACGGCGATCTATCCGCCCTGTATCGTGCTGGTAGTGCTGAGTTTCACCCTCAACTGGTGGAACAAGAGCAGCCGGATTATCGCGCCTGCAATGCTGGTAAGCCTGCTGTTTGGTATTGTCGATGCGATTAAAACGACCGGGTTTAAAGATTTGCTGCCGGCTTTCAGCCAGCATCTGCCGCTGGCCGACCAGGGTCTCGCCTGGCTGCCGCCGTCGCTGGTGATGCTGTTGATTGCCGCTGTGGTTGATCGGGTGAAAGGGCCTGAACAGGTGACGGCTCACTCGTAACAGTCAGCACGGTTTTTTCTTTAACCACGGGCTTGCCCGTGGTTTTTTCATTTCACAGGTACAGGTTGTTATGCAAGAAACCAATAAGCTCAAACGCGGACTGAGCACGCGCCACATCCGCTTTATGGCGCTGGGATCGGCGATTGGCACCGGGCTCTTTTACGGTTCCGCTGACGCGATTAAAATGGCCGGGCCGAGCGTGCTGCTCGCCTATATCATCGGCGGGGCAGTGGCTTACATCATCATGCGCGCGCTGGGTGAGATGTCGGTCAATAATCCTCAGGCCAGCTCCTTCTCCCGTTACGCCCAGGACTATCTGGGGCCGATGGCCGGATACATCACCGGCTGGACCTACTGTTTTGAAATCCTGATTGTGGCGATTGCCGATGTGACGGCGTTTGGCATCTATATGGGCGTCTGGTTCCCGGAGGTGCCGCACTGGATCTGGGTGCTGAGCGTGGTGCTGATCATCGGGGCGGTTAACCTGATGAGCGTCAGGGTGTTTGGCGAGGTGGAGTTCTGGTTCTCCTTCTTCAAGGTCGCCACCATTATCGTGATGATTCTGGCCGGTTTCGGCATGATTATCTGGGGGATTGGCAACGGCGGGCAGCCAACCGGTATCCATAACCTCTGGACCAACGGCGGCTTCTTCGCTCACGGCGTGGTCGGCATGCTGCTGTCGCTGCAGATGGTGATGTTCGCCTACGGCGGCATCGAAATCATCGGCATCACCGCCGGGGAAGCGAAAGAGCCGGAGAAGTCGATTCCGCGCGCGATCAACTCGGTACCATGGCGCATTCTGGTCTTTTACGTCGGCACGCTGTTTGTGATTATGTCGATCTACCCGTGGAACCAGGTGGGGACGTCGGGCAGCCCGTTTGTGCTGACCTTCCAGCATCTGGGGATCGCCGCGGCCGCTTCGATTCTCAACTTCGTGGTGCTGACCGCGTCACTTTCGGCGATTAACAGCGATGTCTTTGGCGTGGGCCGTATGCTGCACGGCATGGCGCAGCAGGGCCATGCGCCGAAGGTTTTCATGAAGGTTTCCGCACGCGGCATTCCGTGGGTGACGGTCATGGTGATGATGTTCGCCATGCTGATCGCGGTCTATCTCAACTACCTGATGCCAGAGAAAGTCTTCCTGGTGATCGCCTCGCTGGCGACCTTTGCTACGGTGTGGGTCTGGATCATGATCCTGCTGTCGCAGATCGCGTTCCGCCGCAAAATTGGCAAAGAGGCGGCCGGTAAGCTGCTGTTCGCCTTGCCGGGCGGCAGTTGGACCGCTGGCGTCGGCGTCGCCTTCCTCTGCTTTATTATCGGCCTGATTGGTTATTTCCCCGATACCCGCATTTCACTCTACGTGGGTATGGTGTGGATTGTACTGTTGCTGCTGGGCTATAAGCTGGTGCGCAAGCCACGCTAATCTTCCGTTCTGCTCTCCCGATTCACGGGGGAGCAGAACCGGCAATCTCCCCCCTTCATTCTCTTTTCCTCCCGCCTTAATTTCTCAAAGGATACGCAGTCAGCGCAGAATAAAAGTCATTACCCGGCAGACGGCGTCAGACAGGCCTGAATGGCCAGAGAAAGGGGAGAATAAAAGGAAATAAAAAACGGCGAAACCAGTCGCCGAAAGAATCTAAATATTACAGGAAAAAATGTATAAAGGGATGATTGACGGGGCTATCGTAAAACAAAACGCGGGGCGCTGAAAGCCAGCCGGATTTAATTAAGAAAAGGGCGGAATAGCGCTAATTAACAGGGATTAACATTATTCAGACCGCGTTTTTGTTGCGGCCTGAATATGATTAGCCACAGACTCAGGGCAATATAACGGAAACCGGCAGCGTGGCGCTGTTGTCGATGTTTTTCTGCAGTTGTGTCAGCGTGGATTGATAAGGGCAGAGCAGGCCCACACTGGTATCCCTGCAGCCAGGCTGATGCCACGCCTGATGTAATAACGGGTGTTTTTCATCAACCGGTTGCAGCCGGCGGAGATCATCCAGGCTTTGCGCCTGAAAGTAGATCTGTAAAAAACGTTCCCCGCTTCGCGTGTCGCGCCAGCGCTCCAGCACCAGACTGCCGCCTGGCGGAATATTCCCGCGTGAATAGCCTGGCAACGCCCAGTCAAAGCCCATCAGCGTGCGCACCATGGCAATATTGGTGTCGTGCGCCACCAGAATTAACCAGCGGGTCGGCGACGTGTCGGAGCCAATCGCCTGCAACATTGCGCTGAGCAGGATCGAGCCACGCCGCTGAGCCAGATAGAGGATATCGTTACTGAGGTCGTAGTTTGCGGTCAGCAGTGGCAGCAGCGAGGTGACCTGCGCCGCCGAGGTGATGTGTCCCCAGGCGAGCTGATTAGACGGCAGATTTTCGCTGTAGCCCAGGCGCAGCGTCTCCACCATGCTGGCCATCGCGCTCAGCCCCTCAACGTAACTGCCGCCGTTGCGGGTCTGTCTGAACTGCCAGGGGCGATCGAAGAACGTGCAGCGGGACGCAGGCGGGCAGACCGCCGCTCTGAGCTGCTGAATTGCCGGTTGCAGCTGCTTTTGCCGCTGTGCCAGATCGCCTGCCTTCTGCTGCTTAGCCGCCAGCGCCCGGGCGGGATCGATGTGGGTGAGCGGCAGTTTGTCGCTCTGAAACAGGGGATCGACCTCGCCCGCGACGTGATGCACCGGCACGCCGCAGCCGGGAAAGGCGCCGTCAGTCAGTGCCGCCGCGGTGGCGCGGGTGCGCTGCAACGGACTGGCCCGCACGTAGACCTGCGCCGCATCGGGGCAGCCCGCCGCCAGCAGGCCGAGCTGGCGATAGTGTTCGCCCTGCCAGCGCCCCTTATTCACGACCGCGCTGTAGCCATGTCCGGTCAGCTCCCCATCGGCGGTGGTCCACACCGTCCAGGATTGCTCACTGGCCGCCTCAATCTCTTTGCGGTTTCCCGGCGTCGGTGGCCGCACGCCGTGGCGGCTCAGCTCGACCACCTTCTCCAGCTGATACTCAGCCGCCTGTGACGTCGTGCTCAGCAGACAGAGAGCGGTAAGAATAAGGGCGCACCGACGCAGCCGTAACCGGATCATCTACTCATCCAGAGCGGGATTACCCGCCAGCGCTTTAATCTGTGGATAGAGGGCCGCATTGGCCAGCAGAACCGGATTACCGTTTTTCAGCCCATCGTTACGCAGGTAGTCGTTGGTGACGCCGCCCGCTTCGCGCATCAGGACAATGCCCGGCAGACTATCCCAGGGATGCATGTGCGCTTCGTAATAGCCTATCAGGCGTCCAGCAGCAGCCCAGGCGCTGGTCAGCGCGCCGGATCCCACCCGAATAAACATGCCACCCTGCTCAATCAGGCCGGTGATGAGGCGCGAGACGCTTTCGCCGCCGGTGCGGCTGGAGTTGCTGATACCCAGCAGTCCCTCGTTAAGCCGCTCTGCCGCATGGACCTGCAGACGGCTTTCGTTAAGCCACGCCCCGTGGTTTTTGCGGGCATGAAACAGCTCCTGATGATTGGGGTCGCAGATCACGCCGATCACCGGTTCGCCCTCGCAGACCACCGCCAGCGACACGCACCAGTTAGGCAGGCCGTTGACGAAGCAGGCGGTGCCGTCGATGGGATCGATGACCCAGACAAAGGGGGCGCCCTGAACCTCGCCACCGCTCTCTTCGCCATAGACGGCATCGTCAGGAAAACGTTCAGCGATTAATGTTTTAAGCAGCGCTTCCACGTTGCGGTCAGCCTCGCTCACCACATCCTGTAAATCCCTTTTGTGTTCCACCACCAGTGTCTGACGCTGCTGATACCATGACAGGGCCCGGCTGCCCGCCGCACGGGCGATGTCGCAGGCGTAACGGTAACGCGCGTCAATTTCAGATTGCGAAGCGGATGACATCTTTTCCTCTTATGATTTTGTGCCATAACGAACGGAAGGCGCGCCTGAACAGGCGGTCTGGCTGTGCTGTTAACGTAACTATTGTTAAGAAAGGCTTCATTAAGCCGCAGTTAGCGGGCAATGGCAAGATGGCGCAGGGGCGGACGACGGGCTTTTTCAGCGGGCAGGCGCCTGCGCCCGCCCGGCGCGGCAGCAGAGGATCGGGTTTTACAGGGTGCGGCTGGTCGCCAGCGCCATTAAACGCGGATAAAAAACAAAAAACAGCGCTTCCAGCTGTTCGTAGTGTTCAGTGAAATCCTGGTAGGAGTCGCGCAGTGCCGCCAGACGCGGACGGCGGCTGGCCATGCCGTGGAGAACCCGCTCCAGCCGCGCGGGCTGGGCATAATGCTCAAACCAGCGCTCGCGCCACATCACCGCGTTAAGTTCCTGAAAATCGACCGGCGTCTCCGCGAGGTGCGGCACGATTTCGCGCTCGGCGGCGGCAGAAAACTGCGCCAGCGTCTGGCCGGGCATGAACTGCTGCCAGTGACGGGCCAGAAAATGGTCCCAGATGACGTCCAGCGTAATCGGGGCCACGCGATAGGTTTCAGCACGGAACAGCTGACGGGCGCTGCGCACTTCCGGCAGCGTGTCGGTCATGACGTCAAGACGCCGGTGCATGAGGATGCCGTCTGCGACAGGCGCAGACCAGTGCTGGTGCGGGTTACCCCGCACAAAGTCAGCCATTAAATTGCCGAGCAGGGAGCTGTCGGCCAGCTGAGCCAGATGGAGATGAGCAAGAAAGTTCATGCCGCATTATAGGCTGAACTGCCTTTGCGCAGCCAGCTGTTCAGAATTGGTCGATTTTCCGCTAAACTGTGCCGCCTGTTTTTGCCTGAGAAAGAACACTTCAATGCGTGTCGCCGATTTTGCTTTTGAATTGCCCGAATCCCTGATTGCTCACTATCCCCAGGCGCAGCGCAGCGGCTGCCGTCTGCTGTCGCTCGACGGTCCCAGCGGCGCACTGACGCACGGGGTCTTTACCGACGTGCTGGATAAGCTGAATCCAGGCGATCTGCTGGTGTTCAACAATACCCGTGTGATCCCGGCGCGCGTCTTTGGCCGCAAAGCCAGCGGCGGCAAAATCGAGATGCTGGTCGAGCGGATGCTCGACGACAAGCGTGTGCTGGCACATGTGCGCGCCTCAAAAGCGCCGAAGCCGGGTGCAGCGCTGCTGCTGGGCGAAGATGAGAGCGTGAAAGCGACCATGGTGGCCCGCCACGATGCGCTGTTTGAGATTGAATTTGATGATGAGCGCGCGGTACTCGATATTCTGAACAGCGTGGGCCATATGCCCCTGCCGCCCTATATCGATCGGCCGGACGAAGAGGCCGACCGCGAGCTTTATCAGACCGTCTACAGCGCCCGTCCGGGGGCCGTCGCGGCACCCACAGCCGGTCTGCATTTTGATGAGCCGCTGTTGCAGGCGCTGAAAGAGAAGGGCATTGAGATGGCGTTTGTGACGCTGCATGTCGGGGCGGGAACCTTCCAGCCGGTGCGTGTCGAAACCATCGAAGAGCATCACATGCACGCGGAATATGCCGAAGTACCGCAGGAGGTGGTTGATGCGGTGCTGGCCTGCAAGGCGCGCGGCAATAAGGTGGTTGCGGTGGGCACCACCTCCGTCCGGTCGCTGGAGAGCGCAGCCAAAGCGAGCCAGGATGCCCTGATCGCGCCATTCTTCGACGATACCCAGATTTTTATCTATCCGGGCTATGAGTATCAGGTGATCGACGCGCTCATCACCAACTTCCATCTGCCTGAATCGACCCTGATTATGCTGGTCTCGGCCTTCGCCGGGTATCAGCACACCATGGCCGCGTACCGCGCAGCCGTGGCTGAGCAATATCGTTTCTTCAGTTATGGCGACGCGATGTTTATCAGCAAAAATCCGCAGGCGCCGCTGGAAAAAGTGGGCGACTGATTTATCAACCGATAGCCGGAATCGCGCTCTGCGTGACAGAAGGCTATCTGCATCGGACTGTTTCTCCGATGTATCGGTTTCCAGCGGCTGCGGAAACTAGGTTAATATCATTTCAATACATCAACTTACGAGAGCTATCCGGCCAGATTCACTCTCGTAATTTCCTTCCTGTGCCAGAAATGTGACAACACCGCTAAATCTGCTCAAATGTTCACCACTCAGATGCGCGTATTTGTTCACCATCTCCAGCTTCTCCCATCCTCCCAATTCCTTCAGAACCATCAGCGGCGTTCCGTCCTGAACATGCCAGCTCGCCCAGGTGTGTCTCAGGTCGTGAAACCGGAAATCCTTTATCCCTGAAAGCTTCAGCGCCCGGGTGAAATCACTTCGCACGAAATAGTCGTGAAATGTTCCATCGGAAGAAAAAACATATTCGAAATCGCGGGGGATGCGGTTCAGAATCTGCACTGCCTCATCACTCAGCGGCAACTGCCTTGCCCGCCCCGACTTGGCAACCTCCGCTTTCACCACTGCACGCCGCCGCCCTAAGTCGATATCCTGCCACGTCAGAGAGAGAATCTCACGCAGTCGGGCGCCGGTCAGCAGGGCGAATGAGCACAGGTTTTTCATCCATTCATGCTGCAGGTTGCCTATGAGCGATCTGGCGTCGTTCTTATCGAGCCACCTTACGCGTACCTTTGGCTCGCGCATTGTCTGCGCGTAGGGTATCTGGTCAATCCATCCGCTTTTATAGGCCAGAGAGAAGCCCCGCATTATGAATGCCCTGTACCGGTTTTTTGTCGCGTTAGAGAGACGCTTGTGGGTTATGCGGCTGTGGGTGGGAAGATTTTCCGTAATCTCTTCGCCACTCACAGATGAAACCAGTCGACCCTCAAAAAGACCATGCCAGTAGCGGGCATAGATTTTGATGTTCTCGATGTTGGCGTTATCCTCTGCATCGCGGAGCGCCAGCATAATCAGGTCTTCAAACAGGCGCTCCGGTCGCTTATCCAGATTCTTTACAGCCCACGCTTCGTGCTTCAGCTTGTCGTGCAGCTGCTGTGCCTTCTCTTTTTCTTTGGTGCCAGCAGAGCGTCTAATTCGCGAGCCGTCTGGCTTCGATATATCAATCCAGTACGTGTTACCTCGTTTGTAGATCGGCATTTCCTTTTCTCCTTACCGCCTACAACAGCCAGCCGGAAAACATTGTTGTCGTTTGCTGCCTGTTGTTCAAACTTTTTCATGCTCTCTGAATTGGCACGCCAGCAGCCGCCCACCTTGAACATGTGGAACCGGGCCGGGTCGCGATAGATAGTTGACGCTGACACCCTGATAAGCGCAGCGTACTCTCTGACTTTCATGAATGCCTCGTCCGGCATATCTACTCCTTATACGGCCAGCACAGAGCCAGCAGGATGCAAATTAAGATGGCGAGCCATGTGAGGAACTCGCCGGGGGAGATGTCGTGGATGGCGCTCATTTGCGGTTTCGCCGCTTTTTAGAAAGCCTCTTCAGTGCTGCAGCGTTAGTTGACTTGCCTCCGGGAGCGGAAGGGTATGAGTGCCAATGATATTGAGGTGGCGTCCAAGCTTTTGCAGCAAATGCCATTGAGGCGATAATGGCCGGAGCGAACATTCCGATTCTGGACATAACAACTCCTCACGCAGAGCGCGATAGTGAATAGGGTGGGTGGTGGTTACTTCAGGGTGAAGTGGTGGTTTTGAGCTTGTCTAGCACAGCTAGCCATTCATAAATAGCTTCACCAAGATGCGCATGATCACCATCTGTAGACTTCAAAAACCCGCTGATAAAGTTATTGAGGCTTGCAATTCTGTCATCACGCTTGCGCTCTTCTTCAGAGCGGATGGGGCGGAACCTGAAAGCTGATAATGTGGATGCATACTCGTTACCGCTCTCCAGCATTTGATAAACGATAATAGCGCTGGAGGCATAATTAATTCTGCACCGTGACCACCCGCGTGGAACCTCTCGCTCACACTCACACCCAACTGGCGGCAGGCCTTCGCCATTCCATTCAATACTCATGCCACTCTCCTGTGCTGCTTAGAGCGCTCAATGCGCTCATAGTCGCTGCGGCAATCCTCATCGCAGAAGCATCCGGCCGCTACCGCCTCTTCGCAGTAATAGCAGGCACCGGTAAGTGTCATTTCCGGGTGCCTGCGGTTTGCCAGGGCAATCTCAATCATCTGCTGCTCAAGCTCTGCAGCTTCATCTGCTGGGTCTGGAAAGTTCATAACTACCTCCGATATTCAGGCGTAAAAAAACCGCCTCAGTGGGCGGCCGTTGCAGATTTATTTATTTCGTAATTTCGTCGTATTTCAATCATCCTGATGAAGAAGTCATAAAGCTCTTTGTGCATGCGCTGCTTCATTTCATCAGGCAAAGACTCCTGTGATCGCTTCCATTCATCCAGTTCAGGCTTGCAGACAACATAGGCCTTATCAACGACTTCTTTCGGCGGAACTTCCGACTTAATAAAGGGGATTGTGTGGTCATTGAGGCATCGAACTTCTGGTGCCTCATATGACCTTTCATCTGCCAGCACTGCGGCAGAAAGCAGTACTCCGGCTAGTAAAATCCATTTCACAGCTTGCTATCCTCTTTAAAATAAACCGGGTCAGTGCCGCGCGGAAACTGCAGCGCAGCGTTCCTGTAATGCTGCAATCTCTCCCTGAAGTATTCGCGCTGGCTCTCAGGCTGCTGCATCTCCACTTCATGCGGGATGACAGGCTGATTCATACGTTCCTTGTATGCGACTCCTGACGCGGCTAAATCCACGTTAATCCTGTCGCGCTCTTCTCTGCTGCGTGCTGCTAAGTTGTGTGACATGGCTCAACCCTTTTTCTGAGATTTTTCATGTGAGCGCTCTACTGCCCAGATGATTTCACGAATGTCGGGTTTCAGTCTTGTTGCATCATCGGCGCTTTTAAAAGACATGGAGTAAGTTCGGGGTTCACCCTCAATTATGAAAATAAGCTCATTGTTACGCTGCTCAACTATTACTTTAGACATGGCGATGTCCTCCTGTAGGAAGTATATCGCTATTTCTTCGAAAGCTGCTCTAATGCCATCTCTAAGGCGATGGTGTAATCGCTGGCATATTCCTGCATCATGTCCAGAAGCATCTGAAGCTGAAAAACGAGTTGCTCTCTGTCGGTTTCAGCATCGTTTTCAGCCAGCATAAAGCAAAGCTGGCCCACAATGCGGCAGGCTTCCTGATAGATACTCTCGGACAGCTCATCGTAATCAGACATAGCGACACCTCCGGTCCGGAGTATATCGATTAAAAATTAATCTGAGAATGATTGTGTTGAATAGAGGGGAATCACCTCTGGGTCGAGCTGTGGATTCGGTACCCACTCAATCTTGCCGCTTGCCTGAGTGACATAATTTCCGCCCTTACTGTATTGAGATGCTTTCTCATGACTCCGGAACAGGCAGGTTTCGTTTATCAATTTATCGGGCTGGCCGTGGTGGTTCTTGAAACGCAGTGCGTACAGCACCGGCTGCGCGGTCAGGGCGGCGAGTGCGATTTGCATAGACTTAAGGACATTGCCGTTGAAGCCATATTCTTCTGAGCAGGCAATCCCTTCCTCAAGCCACTTAATCAGCGCCTGATTCTCCTCTGCGTTCATGGCAGCAACCCCTTTTTACGCATCTCTTTACGCGCTGCTAGCGCCTTCGATTTCGTTGGATAGTTTGGTTTTAATGAGTTATTCCAGTCATAATCCTGCCCGCCAAAGCGGTTTGAATATGAAGGAACAAGCCACCAACCACCCACATGTGGTCCGCTAACTCCACCTTCTAAAATTGCAGTGCCTCTGCGGCCGTGCCAGTTGATAGAGTGGGTATATTTTTCTTCACTCATGATGGCTCTCCGGTGCGGAGTTTGGCGGCAAATGATGTGGCTCGCATGGCAATACCTTTAACCGCCTGCCAAGGCTTGCCGCTTGTTTTCAGAGAACTAAAAAGTTCTGCCAAGGAACTAACGAACATCTCCACACCCTCAGCCCGCACAGAGTTTAGGTAGGCGTCATCAACAGCAAGTTCGCGATCATCTGTTAAGCGAACACTCAAGCACTCAGAATCAACCCAAGTGCCTTCATCGTGGTCATATCTATCACAACAAAATTCTCCATCTGAATCGATGGTTGGGATGGTGTAGCTGTCATATGGACCGCCGTATGTCGGCACCATGCCGCCTGATGGATGCTCAATCCACAAAAAGAATGGGCGATTTGTTACTGGGCAATGCTCTGGCTTCCACCAATTTTTCTCAGCCGCCAGCGCGTCACGCTGTGCTTTGAGTTCGGCGATAGCCCTGGCAACAGAGCCTGTCCCATCCTCGCCAATCGCTGCCATCATGGACTTTTCCCAGGTGATAACGTCCTGCTTGTGAGCGTCATGCGCGTCCTTAAGCTCAGCGAACTTGCGAACCAGATAGGCTGGCAGTTCCTCATTCACGCGCATATCACCAGGCAGGCATTTACCGGTCAGCAATCCACGCATTTCATGTTCTGTGATGTTCATTCTCTTACCCCTTATGCCGCTGTCAGGCTCAATGCCGCGGCGAAAATAGTTAGTCCAGGCAGCCCTGATACCAGCCACGCTTAATGAGACGCGCACGCTTTTCGGCTGCGATGATGTTCTGCTGGCGCTTATCTTCGCCACGTTCTGCGAGAGAGCGGCGGCTGATAAGCATGGTTTGCGGTCGGGCTGGTGTGATGCGGCTGGTACTGACCAGCGTGTAGGTGTAATCGGTGCATCCATCGACCGGTACCGGATTCGTTGCCTCAATCACCGCCGTCTTACCGCGAAGGCATCCGCGCATCAGCCCGTTAAACTCACCGATCGTCATATGAAAAAAGGCGCTCAATTCGCGCCCTGTTTGTGGTTTTTTGGATAGCTGGAAGGTGACTTTCTCTTTGAATCCGCCGTTCGGGTGATTGTTGCGCCGGTACTGAGCGAGTTTTCGCATGGTTACTCTCCCTGCACCGGATCCTGATTGTCTGCCGGTGCATCATCGACCACCTCGTACTCACCAGTGATTATCGATGAGTTATCCTGTGGAATATCTGCTTCGGCTTTTTCATCCAGGTTAACGGCGCGCTGCAATTCAATGCTGACTGGCAGGTATTTGAAGAGTCGGCGAATGGCCGTTTTCTTTGCCATCTCTTCGTAGTGGTCGACCCACGGCCCTTTGTCACCGGATTTGCTGAGCGCCCGAACTTTATCGACGGCCGCTTTACTCATCACCTCAAACTGAACGCCACCATCTTTGAGGCGAGCCACTGCATATACGTGGGTCAGCGCGCCCGGATTACCATCCTCGTTCGGCACATGCTCCAGCTTCTCATCGAGGCCGTATGCATAACTGAACTTGTCGTTTTCAAAAACTGCACGGGCTGACAGGCTAACAATCTGACCAGAGCGACGGGCAAGGTCGATCATCCCGCGATAGCCAATAATCAACTGCGTTTCGGTAGCCACAGTTACCCACTGGCTTCCCTGCTTCTGCCGCTTATCGAAGGGAAGTAGATAGGCATGGCCGAGCGCGCCGCCCGGCTCCAGACCAAGTTGGGCGCACTGCATGATCGCACCAAGGAACGACATCTGATCGCACTGCATGAGCTTTGGCGTTTTGCG
>Ga0157360_1000596_pt1 | contig 13687 bp, 13 predicted proteins | sample AttlaeALBM1_FD_111483 | JGI IMG/M metagenome (GOLD analysis project Ga0157360, IMG submission 111483) | Fungus gardens microbial communities from leaf cutter ant in Ribeirão Preto, State of São Paulo, Brazil - Atta laevigata ALBM1 | ecosystem: Host-associated > Fungi > Mycelium > Unclassified ... | reverse complement strand
TGGCGGTCTCCGCGCTCTGGCGTTTACGCACCTGCTCATCCAGCTCCGCCTGGCGCACCTCTTTCTCCATCTCCAGACGCTGGATCAGCATCTCCTGATGGCGGATCCAGAAGGGTTGCACCGCCTTGCGCCAGAGGATCCAGGCGATCAGCGCCACAAACAGATAGCGCGCGCCGGAGAGCATCAGCTTGATAAATTCAGGCTGTTTCCACAGCGGAACAGGTGCTTCCTCTTGCTGGTCGGTAAAGAGGGTATTGACGACATTCAGCGTGTCGCCGCGTTTGTCTGAGAAGCCCATCACCTCTTTCACCAGCGCATTGATCTGATCCAGCTGCGCCTTGTTGAGTGCGACCGGTTTGCCATCTTTGCCCGGCATATAGTTCACCACCACGGCAACGGAGAGGCGCTCAAGCACGCCGGTGTTGCGCTTAATGTGGGTCAGGGTTTTATCCACCTCGTAGTTGGTGGTCTCATCGCTCTGCTTGTTGTACGGTGTCAGGGCTTGTGCGGGAGCCGCTGCGGCCGCCGCGTTATTGCCATTTGCGCCGCCCTGCCGGTTAGCCTGCTGCGCCGCAGGATCTTCAATCGGCGTGGAGACCGGGGCCGGTGGCTGGTTGCTTAACGCGCCCGGCACGCCGCCGACTGCATTTTTACCGCCCTGCTCGTTGTTACTGCTCTGACGGCTGCGAATCGCCATATTTTCCGGGCGGCTGTTCGGCTGATACTGCTCCGCCGTCTGCTCATGCTGGGTGAAGTCCACCTGCGCGGTCACCTGGGTTCTGACGTTCTGCGTGCCGACAATCGGTGCGAGGATTGCCTGAATGCGGCGCTGATAATCGGACTCCATCTTGCGCACATATTGCAGCTGCGTGGTCTGGGTAGCCTGCGCGCCGTTTTGCGACATCATGTGGCCGCTCTGATCGACAATTGTTACCCGATCGGCGCTCAGTCCCGGCACAGCGCTGGAGATCATGAAAGTAATGGCACTCACCTGCCCGGAATCGAGGGTTCTGCCGTTAATCAGATTCAGCGTCACCGAAGCGGAAGGCTCTTTGCGATCCTGCAAAAAGAGCGACGGCTTCGGCATCGCCAGGTGGACGCGCGCCGAGCGTACTGGCCCCAGGGTTTCGATGGTGCGTGACAGCTCGCCCTCCAGCGCGCGCTGGAAATTGACCTGCTCGTTGAACTGGCTGATACCAAACTTCTCCTGGTCCAGCAGTTCAAAACCGACCGAGCCGCCCTTCGGCAACCCTTGCTGCGCCAGTTTGAGACGCACTTCGTAGATCTGCTCAGACGGGATCTCGATGGAGCCGTCATGCTCGGCAAAACGGTACGGCACCTGCATCTGTTTCAGTTGGGTAACAACCGCACCGCCATCCTCTTCGCTAATATTGCTATAGAGCACGCGGTAGTCTGGTTCTTTTGCCCAGAACATCAGCGCAATAACAATAGAAATAGCGGCCGCAGCCGCGACAAAAAAGAGGATGCGGGGGTTAGCCCGAATATTTTCGAGCACTGCCTTTACATCGACAATGCCTTTCTTTTTACTACCGGTGATTGTGGCAGTCATGCCAATGTCCTGTAAAAGTGAATGCCGGAATTAAAAATAAAAATAATTACGGCTCGGCTCATCTGGTATGCAATTAATAAACGCAAATGTATTTCTCAGGAAAATTCCCGGATGCGTATTATCTACAGAAAGCCCATTTTTCTAAGTGGTAATAAGGTGAAATTTGTGTCAGCTATTCACATTATGTTGTTTTTCAGACCACATGGTAAGCTTGCGGCCAATAACTCTTAAGGTCATTTTTATGTCGATGAATACATTGGGCGGCGTATTGGATAAGATTCAGTCGCAGGCCAGACAAGTCTCAGATATCAGCGCGTTAAATCCTTTTAACTCAGCGCGCAAAACAGAAAATAGTTCACAATTTTCTAATATTTTACTTAACAGCATTAACAATATTAGCGAAATGCAGACCTCTGCTAAGCAACAGTCACAGGCTTATCTCTCTGGTGTTGAGGGGATCGGCCTGAATGATGTGATGGTCTCGATTCAAAAATCGTCGGTGGCGTTAAACCTGGGTGTACAGGTGAGAAATAAACTCGTTAGCGCCTATCAGGAAATAATGAGCATGCCGGTATAACACCTAAGCAATATCTTATTCTCGATTAACGCGAAAATAGTGCTGCTATTTTTCACGGCCGAATAAGTCCGGCTGTTTTATGACTGTTAATAAAATAGCCGGCATATCGCCGGTGATTCATTTTAGCGTCACCAGCAATGTGCGTTCAAAAAACCTGTGGGTTTAAACCAACACTTATGACAACGAGCCAGAAAAATAGATTTTCATCTGCCGAAAGCGCCTCGCCCACTCCGGGAACGCTGAGCGGCTATGAATTAGAAAAAATCAGCGCGTTGATTTACCAGCGCGCGGGCATTGTGCTGACGCCGCAAAAAAAAGACATGGTGTTTAACCGCCTCTCCCGTCGCCTGCGCGAGCTGAACCTGCGCAGGTTCGACGACTACATTGCGCTGCTGGTAAATAACCCCACCAGCTGCGAGTGGCAGGAGTTTATTAACGCCCTGACCACCAATTTGACCTCCTTTTTTCGTGAGGCTTACCACTTTCCGACGCTGGCGAAACATGCCCAGTCGCGCACGGGGATCTACAGCGTCTGGTGTGCGGCGGCCTCGACCGGCGAAGAGCCCTGGTCGATCGCCATGACGCTGGAAGCAGCGTTAGGCCGCAGTATCAGCGGGCCGCGCGTGTTGGCGACCGATATCGACACCGATGTGCTGGCGAGAGCGGTACAGGGCGTTTATCGGCTGGCGGATATCAACAATCTGAGCGAACAGCAGAAAAAAAGCTGGTTTTTACGCGGCACAGGTGAGCAGGCAAATATGGTGAAAATCAAAAGCGAAATGCGCAACTGCGTGCAGTTTCGCCAGCTCAACCTTATCGAAAGCCAGTGGGATCTTCCCGCCCCTTTCGATGCGATTTTTGCCGCAACGTGATGATTTATTTCGATCAGAACACCCAGGAGAAGCTGCTTCAGCGCTTCGCGAAAATGCTTAAGCCAGGCGGGCTGCTGTTTGTGGGTCACTCTGAACATTTTCAAAATATGAACAGTCCATTTCGTTTGCTCGGACAGTCCGTCTATCGCCTCGCGGAGTGAGAAGGATGAAAAAGATTAAGGTGCTCTGTATTGATGACTCGTCGCTGATTCGCAAAATCATGACGCGCATCGTCAATGAACAACCGGATATGGAAATGGTAGCGACCGCCCTCGATCCCATTATCGCCCGCGATCTGATCAAGAAGCACAATCCGGATGTATTAACGCTGGATGTCGAAATGCCGCGCATGGATGGTCTCGATTTTCTTGAGCGCCTGATGCGTCTGCGCCCGATGCCAGTGGTGATGCTCTCATCGCTGACCAGCCGGGGCTCGGATATTACCCTCAGCGCGCTGGAGCTGGGCGCGGTTGATTTTATTACCAAGCCGGAGACCGGTCTGCAGGACGGCATGGCGCACTACAGCGAGATGATTGTCGACAAAATCCGTATGGCGGCGAAAGCGCGAGTGGCCCGCCGCGACGGTAAACCGCTGCCCGGACGCATTGCGCACGGCCCGCTGATTGGCAGCGAAAAGATTATCGCCATTGGCTCATCGACCGGTGGCACCGAGGCGCTGCGCCAACTGCTGGTGCCGATGCCCGCCACCAGCCCTGGCATCGTGATTGCTCAGCATATGCCGGGCGGTTTTACCCGCTCCTTCGCCAGGCGGCTCGACCAGCTATGTCAGATGTCGGTGCAGGAGGCTGAAGAGGGCGACCGTGTCCTGCCCGGCCATGTTTATATTGCGCCAGGCGGTTTCCATATGGAGCTGACGCGCAGCGGAGCGAACTATCACATCAAATTGAGTGATGACACGCCCATCAACCGCCATCGCCCGTCGGTCGATGCGCTCTTTCACTCCGTCGCGCGCTGCGCGGGGAAAAACGCTGTCGGGGCCATTTTAACCGGCATGGGCAGCGACGGTGCCGCCGGCCTGCTGGCGATGCGTGAAGCCGGGGCCTGGACCATCGCACAGAGCGAACGAAGCTGCGTGGTCTTTGGTATGCCGCGCGAAGCGATCGCCCTTGGCGCCGCCTGTGAAACGGTCGATCTGAATCAGATTAGCCAGCACATTCTGAACCACTCGGCCGATCAGGCGCGCAGAATTTAAACACCACCCCACTACCCGTTCCACTTAATGAGTTTAGGAAATAGAGATGGCCGACAAGAACTTACGTTTTTTAGTTGTCGATGACTTCGCCACCATGCGACGCATTGTGCGCAACCTTTTGAAAGACTTGGGCTTTAACCGCGTTGAAGAGGCGGAAGATGGCCTGGATGCGCTGAATAAACTGCGCGCTGACGCTTTCGACTTTGTGATCAGCGACTGGAACATGCCCAACATGGATGGCCTACAGCTGCTGACCGAGATTCGTAACGATGCGAATTTGAAAACCATGCCAGTGCTGATGGTAACCGCTGAAGCAAAGAAAGAGAACATCATCGCCGCCGCGCAGGCCGGTGCCAGCGGTTACGTGGTGAAACCGTTCACCGCAGCAACGCTTGAAGAGAAGCTGAACAAAATTTTTGAAAAGATCGGCTGGTAACTCATGACGGCGGAAAATACGCAACCTGAAGAGGATTTCAAAGGCATCTTTTCCCGGGTCGGACAGCTGGCGCGCCTGCTACGCGATAGCCTGGTCGACTTAGGACTCGATCGCACCATTATCGAAGCAGCCGATGCCATTCCGGATACCCGTGAACGGTTGAACTATGTGGTAGGCAAAACCGCGCAGGCCGCCGAGCGCGTGCTCACCTGTGTGGAAGAGGCGCGCCCACAGCAGGAGTCGATCGTTAATAACGGTGAACAGCTGGCGGCTCGTTGGGATGCCTGGTTTGCCGCACCCGTGGAACTCGCCGATGCCCGGGAATTAGTCACCGCGACCCGGGGCTACCTGACGCAAGCACCGCAGGCGGCACGCAAAACCGATGAGCATCTGATGGAAATCATGATGGCGCAGGACTTCCAGGATCTAACCGGCCAGGTGATTCGCCGCATGATGTCGCTGATTGAAACGGTCGAGACAGAGTTAATCCAGGTGTTGCTGGAGTACGTGCCTGATGTGCCGCAGGAGAAGCGCGAGAAAGAGGATGCGGTGACGCTGGTCAATGGCCCGCAGGTCGACAGCAACAAAGCTGGTGTAATGGCGACGCAAGACCAGGTCGATGACCTGCTTGATTCGCTGGGCTTTTAAGGCAGCGGGTGCGGCCCGTGTACTGAGCAGATCATGTCAGAAGAGAGCGACGTAGAGAAAACCGAAGAGCCCACGCCCCACCGAAAACAGAAGGCACGTGAAGAGGGGCAGATCCCGCGCTCGAAAGAGCTGAGTTCATTACTGATGCTGCTGGCCGGCTGGGCGCTGCTGCTCTCTGGCGGTAATCAGTTTGCACATAACATGATGCAACTGCTGCAAAGTGGGCTGGTGCTCAATCGGTTGCCGGTGATGGATCCGCATTCGATGTTTCATCAGGCGCGCTTTTTACTGGAGATGATGGGCAGTGCGCTGCTGCCCATCTTGCTGGGCCTCTTCGTCACCGGTATTGCCGGGCCGATGCTGCTGGGCGGGGTCAACTTAAGCGGCAAATCGTTGAAGGTTGATCTCAAGCGGCTGTCGCTGCTGCAAGGACTAAAACGGCTCTTCTCTGCGCAGGTGATGTCGGAAATGCTTAAAGGCTGCCTGAAGGTGGCGCTGGTGGCGTGTGCCTTTGCGCTCTACCTCTACAACAACAAAGCGCATTTCATTCAGCTGGTTAACGAAGCACTGCCGATGGCGGTCGCCCATGCCATGAGCATGGTGTTTGACTGCCTGCTAATGGTGATCTTCTTCCTGCTACCGGTCGTGGGCTATGACGTCTTCTACCAAATCACGAGTCACCTGAAGAAGCTGCGTATGAGTCGCCAGGAGATCCGCGATGAGTTTAAACAACAAGAGGGCGATCCGCATATCAAGAGCCGCATCAAGCAGATGCAGCGTGCGGCGGCGCGCAGCCGGATGATGGCCGATATCCCAAAAGCGGATGTCATCGTTAACAACCCGACGCACTACTCGGTGGCGCTCTCCTACAAGGAGGGCGGCATGAGCGCGCCGACGGTGGTGGCGAAAGGTGCCGGCGATATCGCCTTAAAAATACGCGAGCTGGGCGCGCAACACCGCGTGCCGATGCTCGAAGCCCCCCCGCTTGCTCGTGCGCTCTATCGCCACTGCGATATTGGCGAGCAAATTCCGGGTGAGCTTTATAGCGCTGTCGCAGAAGTTCTGGCCTGGGTTTACGGCCTGCGACGCTGGCGCAGTAGCGGCGGCATTCCGCCGAAGAAACCCGGGAACCTTCCGGTTCCTGCGTCGATGGATTTTGCAACTGAGAGTAAAGACTGATGGCTAATCTCGCCAGCAAACTACGCCTACCGGCGTTAAAAGAAACCGAGTGGCAAATTATGGCCGGACCGGTGCTAATCATGCTGATTCTCGCCATGATGGTGCTGCCGCTGCCGGCCTTTTTGCTCGATACGCTCTTCACCTTCAATATCGTCCTGTCGTTGATGATCTTGCTGGTGGCAATGTTTACGCAGAAAACCCTCGAGTTTTCCGCCTTCCCGACCGTGCTGCTCTTCTCAACCCTGCTGCGGCTGGCACTCAACATCGCCTCAACGCGTATTATTTTGATGGAAGGCCACACCGGTGCTGCCGCGGCGGGCCGGGTGGTTGAGGCATTCGGCCACTTCCTGGTGGGCGGCAACTTCGCGATTGGTATCGTGGTCTTCGCCATCCTTATCATCATCAACTTTATGGTCATCACCAAAGGTGCGGGGCGTATCGCTGAAGTGGGCGCGCGCTTTGTACTCGACGGCATGCCCGGTAAACAGATGGCGATCGACGCGGACCTTAACGCCGGGCTTATCGGCGAAGCCGAGGCCAAACGTCGCCGCAGTGAAGTGACCCAGGAGTCTGACTTTTACGGCTCAATGGACGGTGCGAGTAAGTTCGTGCGCGGGGATGCTATCGCCGGCCTGCTGATTATGGCGATTAACGTCATCGGCGGCCTGACCATCGGCGTGTTGCAGCACGGCCTCAGCGTTGCCGAGGCGGGGGAAACTTACACCCTGCTGACCATCGGCGACGGCCTGGTGGCGCAGATCCCGGCGCTGATTATCTCTACCGCCGCCGGTGTGATCGTCACCCGCGTCTCCAACGATGAAGATATCGGCGAGCAGATGGTCGGCCAGCTCTTCAGCAACCCGCGGGTGATGGTGCTCTCGGCTGGCGTTATCGGCCTGCTGGGGCTGATCCCCGGTATGCCGAATTTTGTCTTTCTGATGTTCACCGCCATTCTGCTGGGGCTCGCCTGGTGGATGCGTGGCCGCCAAATGAAAAAACCGGCGGGTGCCGGGCGCGGTATCGCGCGGGATGATAAAGATAGCGTCAGCGCGCAGGCTGCTAACGATCACGCCTCGGCGGAGGCATCATGGGAAGATGTCGAGATGGAAGATGTGCTCGGCCTTGAAGTGGGCTACCGCCTGATCCCGCTGGTTGATAGCACACAGGATGGCCAACTGCTGGTGCGCGTGCGCGGTATCCGTAAGAAGTTCGCCCAGGAGATGGGCTTTCTGCCGCCGCCGATCCATATTCGCGACAATCTTGATTTGGCGCCTGGTCATTACCGTATTCTGCTGAAAGGCGTGGAGATTGGCAGCGGCGATATTGAGTCCGATCGCTGGATGGCGATCAACCCCGGCTACGCCGAAGGGACGCTGCCCGGTACGCCGTGTGTCGATCCAGCGTTTGGTCTGCCCGCCTGCTGGATCGATGAGGTGATGCGTGAACAGGCGCAGATCCAGGGCTTTACGGTGGTTGATCCCAGTTCGGTGATCGCCACCCACCTGAATCATCTTGTCACGTTACACACCGAGGAGCTGTTCAGCCGCCAGGAGACGCAGCAGCTGCTCGATCGCATCACCAAAGAGATGCCGAAGCTGGTAGAGGATCTTATCCCGGGGGTCATCTCCGTGACGCTGTTCCACAAAGTGTTGCAAAACCTGCTCTCTGAGCGCGTCTCAATCCGTGATATGCGCACGATTATTGACACACTGGCAGAGTATGCGCCGGTACAGAGCGATCCGGATGAGCTGACTGCGCAGGTACGCGTGCGTTTAGGCCGCGCAATTACCGCCCAGTGGTTCCGTAATGATAACGACATCAAAGTGATTGGCCTCGACAGTTCGCTTGAGAAGTTGCTGATTCAGTCGCTGCAAAGCGGCAGCGCCATCGAACCGGGGATTGCGGAAAACCTGATGCGTCAGGCCGATCGCGCGATTACCGAGCAGCAGGCGATTGGCGTCTCGCCGGTGGTGTTAGTCAATCCGGCGCTGCGCACCATGGTGTCGCGCTTCCTGCGCCGCGCTTTCCCGCAGTTGGGGGTTCTGTCGACGATGGAGATCAGCCACAACAAAACGGTGCAGATGACCGCCGTGATTGGCACTAGCGCATGAAGTTCGCCCTGTTAATGAGTCTGCTGCTGGCGTTGCCAGCGGCGGCATCGCAGCAAGGTGCCTGGAGTGCTACCAGCGCCGGCGGCAGCGTCAGCATCGGTAAACAGGTGCTACGCAGCCGCCCGCTGCACGCGCCCGACGCAATCCCCTCCTCCGCAAATATCACGCGCATTGCCTGGCGCATCACGCTGCTTACCCCTCCCCCTTCGGGGTTACAGGTTAAGCTGTGTCGCATTGATAAGTGCCTGCTTCTGCCTGCGCTTGCCGGTACGTTAAGCGTTAAAATACCGCTCGCCGCAAAAGGTGAGTTTCGTTTTATCTATTCTATTAACCGTGCCGGGCCACTTCAGTCGCCGCTTAATGTGCTGCGTAATCAATTAACCGTGAATTATCGTTAAGGTAAATAATAAAGGCTCCAGGTGAGAATGAACCTACAGCCTTTTTTTATAAACTTAATGTAATGAAGGGGCTTGATGGAGGGTATAAAGTTGGCTGCACCGGGCACCACGATGTATAGAGGATAAATTCTGCTTTAACGTATCTAAACGCGCCCGTAAATTACGGGTGATTTCAGCTTCATTATCGAGCAACTGTTGTAACAGAGCTTTTAACGCCTCTTTTTCACTGGTCGAAAGCGCATCCGAACTGTTATTAAAAATATCCTGCTTCTTAATGACATAACGCGATGCGACCTCAATAAAATCATCCCAGCGCGCTTCTCTCGCCATTTGCAGAATCGCCAGGTTCATCTCATACAGCTCACGGTAGTAAAGAGGGATCATTTCAGCCATAGCGCACCCTTTTCTGTACCGGTTCAATCTCTTTCCACGTTTCAGCCAGCTTCACTAATAAGCCATCAATATGTTTTAACGGCGTCGGATCGTTATGCAGATTCGCTTCAAGCAGGGTACGCGACATATATTCATACATCTGCTCCAGATCTGCGGCAATACCTTTGCCGGTTTCATGATCGAGCGCGGCACGCAGCCCGTTATCGATAATATTGATCGCTTTAGAGATCATTTTGCCGCGCTGGGCGACATTGCCGTTTTCGAAATGAATCACCGCCTGCAAGATAGCGCTGTGCGCGCCATCGAACAGCATGGTAATTAACTGGTGCGGCGTTGCGCCAGCCAGTTTGCTCTGCAGCGAAACCCGGGCGTAGGCGTTAGCGCCTTGTGATGCATACATATAACGCTCCTGAAAGCAGGCCTGTTACGACCTGCTAAAAGTTAATAATTAGAGAGTGGAGAGCAGTGAGGTCAGCTGCGAGCTCATGCTATTGAGGTTCGACATCAGGGAGTCCAGGTTCTGGAACTGCACGCGGTAAACCTCCACCTGCGCATCAATCAGCTTCTGAGTCTTGTCGATCTGCGCCTGCACAATTTCAGTCTGCTCTTCCAGGCTTTCGGTCGCACCTTCGATAATGCCGTCGTTGTCACTCTTCGAATCGCCGAGGTAATCGGTCATGATTGTGCCAAGCGAGGTCGCCAGCCCTTCGTTATCGCCACGGCCGGTAAACATGGTGGCGATCTCTTCCGGGTTATCGGCAATCGCTTCGTCCAGCGTGTCCTCATCCAGCGTCATCTGGCCTGTTGCGGCATCGATAGTGATGCCTAAATCCGCCAGCGAACCGTAAGTCGCGCCCGCATCGCCATACACGCCGTTAACGGTTGAGCGCAGCTCGCTCACTAACCCGCGCAGCGTGGAATCCCCCATTAGCGAACCGTTATCTGAGTTTTCGGTCGCCACTTCGTCGTCGCTTAACTCGGAGGTATCCGCCGCGACATATTTGCTGGAGGAGGTGGTTTGCGTCAGCAACGCGTTGTACTGCTTAACAAAATCTTGCAGGCTGGTCTTGATCGCCGAGGTATCGTTGGTCAGCGTTAACTGCTCCGCTTCGCCATTTTCCGATACGGTTTTCAGGTTCAGCGTGACGCCATCAATAATGTCGGTGATGTTGTTGCTGGAGCGGGTGTAATCCGAGCCGTCGACGCGCAATTTGGCATCTTTCGCATCGGAGACCGAAATCATATTGTCGCTCTGGCCCGCGTCATTAATCACCTGACCCTGATCGTCAATATGCTGACCGCCGTTAGAGGTATCAAGCACCCCCGCCAGCGCGGCATCACCCTCCACTTTAACCGTCATCTCGCCATCAGTACCGGTGGTTTTCGAGCTCAATACCAGCTGGTAGCCATCATCGGTACGCTGTACCGAGGCGGTGACGCTGCCCTTCTCTTTATTGATCGCTTTTGCAATCTGGTTCAGCGAGGTTTCATCATCTTCCAGCTCGACTTCCATGGTTTTGCCGTCGTTCTGGGTGATGGTGATGGTGCGCGTCCCGCCGTTGGTATCGCTACCAAGAGTGGTATCAGCACTGGTTTGCGCCTGGGTTTTCAGCTTGTGCGCGGCGGCTAACTGGGAGATGGTTACCGAGTGGCTATCGGCCTGCGCGCTGCTGTTTGCTGTGGCGGTAAACGCCTCGTTACTGCTGACGTTAAACTTATTAAAGGCATCGCCGCCCATGGTGGTGATGCTTTTTTGCAGCGTCGACATCAGGCTGGAGATTTTGCCCCAGTCGGAAATCTGCGACTCATATTTGCTCTTAAGATTGGTATAAGGCGTCAGCCGGGTCTGCTCGGCCGCCTGAATCTGCTCCAGCATAGAGGCTGTATCAATCCCGCCGGTACCGACGCCTAGTGATGAAATACCCATTTTTTCTCCTGTCGGAAATCACGTTTTGCGGTGGTTCTCTATTAAGCTATCGGCGCAGAAAAATAAAAGATGAATTTTTTACCATTACCTTAATGGCAAAAATATATCCAAATCTTTTCGCTTTAGATTAATTAAAATGGTTTTCAGTAAGTGTTATGCCATTGCCTTTAAATAGCAGCAAAAATGGCTCCAGTTTGGCAAATTGTAACTTCCACGCTTTTTCTTCCTTATATATAAAGCATCACCAAGGTTTTTACTGATAAATCACCAGAAACCAAATGTTCGATATAACGCCACTCCTGCCAGCAATTCATAAAATGAACCATGGATTCGCACAAATAAGAAACAGAATTACGCAAAAACAGCGTGTTTAATCAAAAAAGAGCGGTCAGAGGGAAAAGTTTTTGCGGTGAAATATTTTAGTCATTTTTTAAAGGGCCGATTTATTTAGTATGCGAACGAAATAACGCATAACCATACTCCGTATAGTAAATAGTGTATAAGGAACTCCCATGTCCCAGGTTATTAATACTAACGCCCTTAGCCTTGTTGCTCAGAACAACCTGAACAAATCTCAGGACTCTCTGGGTACCGCCATTGAACGTCTCTCTTCTGGTCTGCGTATTAATAGCGCGAAAGACGATGCAGCAGGTCAGGCGATCTCTAACCGTTTCACCGCGAACATCAACGGTCTGACTCAGGCTTCCCGTAACGCCAACGATGGTATCTCCATCGCGCAGACTACTGAAGGCGCGCTGAACGAAATCAACGACAACCTGCAGAACATCCGTCGTCTGTCCGTACAGGCACAGAACGGCACCAACTCTGATTCTGACCGTCAGTCCATCCAGGATGAAATCGACGCGCGTCTGGACGAGATCAACCGTATCTCTGAACAGACCGAGTTCAACGGCGTGAAAGTACTGAGCAAAGATCAGAAGCTCTCTATCCAGGTTGGTTCTAACGATGGCCAGACTATCGATATCGAACTGAACCAGATGGATGCCTCTACTCTGGGTATGGACGGCTTCACCGTTGCAAGCGGTGTTGATGCTTCTAAACTGAGCACAACCACTGATATTAATGTCAAAATTGCCGTTGCTGATGATCTGAGCAACGTTACCGACTCTGCGGGCGGTACTGTTGCTGCAGAAGAAGTGGTAACCGGCTCTGACGGTAAAACCTATGTTGTTGGTGATGATGGTAACTACTACGAAGCGAAAGCAAACGCTGCAGGTACCGGTATCGAATTCGACACAACTACTGTTGCAACCACTACCGGTGTAACCATGAGCTCCGATAAATCAGGCTCTTCTGTTAGCGTAACTCAGACGGCTAACATGGGTTCTCTGACTGAAGATCTGGTAACGGATGGTGAAGGTAACTTCTACCTGCAAGATGCTAACGGCAGCGTATATGAAGCAACCGCTGACGCAACCGGCGCGGTGACCAAAGGTGAAAGACTTTCTACCGCTGCGGCAACTGACGATCCGCTGACCAAAATTGACGACGCGCTGGCGCAGGTTGATGAAATGCGTTCCGGTCTGGGTGCGGTACAGAACCGTTTCGCATCTGTTATCAGCAACCTGAACAACACCGTTAACAACCTGTCTGAATCCCGCTCTCGTATTCTGGATGCTGACTTCGCGTCTGAAGTGTCTGAAATGAGCCGCGCGAACATTCTGCAGTCTGCAGGCACCACCGTGCTGGCACAGGCTAACCAGGTTCCGCAGAACGTGCTCTCCCTGCTGGGCTAATCTCTGCTCGCTGGCAGGTTTCCCTGCCCTGCTCTTCAAACCGCCCCTCACCGGGCGGTTTTTTTTTGCCTGCATGTCGTTAGATAGCGTTGGTCGGCACCCATTGCCGGATGGCGGCTGCGCCTTATCCGGCCTACAAAACCGCTCCGGCCCCGTAGGCCGGATAAGCGGTACGCGCCATCCGGCGATATCTCCGCGACACCCATTGTCGGATGGCGGCTGCGCCTTATCCGGCCTACAAAACCGCTCCGACCCCGTAGGCCGGATAAGCGGTACGCGCCATCCGGCGATATCTCCGCGGCACCCATTGCCGGATGGCGGCTGCGCCTTATCCGGCCTACAAAACTGCTCCGACCCCGTAGGCCGGATAAGCGGTACGCGCCATCCGGCACTATATCAGCGACACCCATTGCCGGATGGCGGCTGCGCCTTATCCGGCCTACAAAACCGCTCCGACCCCGTAGGCCGGATAAGCGGTACGCGCCATCCGGCGATATCTCCGCGACACCCATTGCCGGATGGCGGCTGCGCCTTATCCGGCCTACAAAACCGCTCCGACCCCGTAGGCCGGATAAGCGGTACGCGCCATCCGGCACTATCACCGCG
>Ga0157360_1000595_pt1 | contig 13696 bp, 12 predicted proteins | sample AttlaeALBM1_FD_111483 | JGI IMG/M metagenome (GOLD analysis project Ga0157360, IMG submission 111483) | Fungus gardens microbial communities from leaf cutter ant in Ribeirão Preto, State of São Paulo, Brazil - Atta laevigata ALBM1 | ecosystem: Host-associated > Fungi > Mycelium > Unclassified ... | reverse complement strand
GCTGGCGCTGGACAGGCAGTGGTCAGGTGCTGACAGCCTCCAGGCGCGCCGCGATCTGGCCTTTCTGCACGTCGCATACGCAACGCTGCTGCGTATCAGTGAACTGTCGCGGTTACGGGTGCGCGATGTGATGCGTGCCGGTGATGGACGTATCATTCTGGACGTGGCCTGGACTAAAACCGTTGTACAGACCGGTGGGTTAATTAAAGCCCTCAGTACGCGTTCCACCCAGCGGCTGGAGGAGTGGCTGGAGGCATCCGGGCTTTCCGGCCAGCCCGATGCCTATCTGTTTACCGCTGTCCACCGCTCGGGACGCTCCCTCCCAGCCGAAAAACCTATGAGCACCCGGGCTCTGGAGCAGATTTTCGAACGCGCCTGGCGCTGTGCGGGAAAAACCGGAGGCGTGAAGGCCAATAAAAATCGCTATACCGGCTGGAGTGGCCACAGCGCAAGGGTTGGCGCAGCACAGGATATGGCAGACAAAGGCTACCCCATAGCCAGAATCATGCAGGAAGGCACCTGGAAAAAGCCGGAGACGCTGATGCGCTATATTCGTCATGTCGAAGCCCATAAAGGGGCCATGGTGGAGTTTATGGAACAGCATGCTGACGGCGCATTGCCTGATTAACGCTGACATAAAAGCGCGCTCAGCGTCTTCGGCGGATGAAGTTATCCACAGAAAAAGTGGACAGCCTGTGAGTAAACCGGTACGGGACAGCACTTTTCGGGCTTTATTCCTGAACCATCTCACTGATTAACAGGCGATTTCGCCGTTTCCTGACGCGTCGCCGCCATTGTATTCAGATCTCCGGCCTTGCCCCTGGTCATTAACTGACGCTATCACCGGGTGATCGGGTCAGGCATAACCGCCCTGCTTATCACAATTGCCGTGGCAGCCCTGACAACGCCCTCTCTCCTCCCTGAACATGATGGGGATGTTCTGCACACGGTTCCCTGCTTTGCGCAGTGCCAGCAGGATGATGACATTCAGCACCACGATACCTAAGATGCAGATTGCGCTGAATGCGGGATGACGGGCAAACGTGACCGCCTGATAAAAGAGCGTCGACGTGGTGTAGGCGATGTTCAGTCCCCAGAAAAAGGAGAACATCATCCATTTCTTGCCCGCTTCGCGTGCAATCGCCCCCATGACGGAGACACAGGGGACGTAAAGCAGCACAAAGATTAAATAGCTATAGGCGGCAAAGCCGCTGCCAAATTTATCCGACATCACATTCACGGGGCCGGAGGCCATCTCACCATCACCTTTACTGGCCTCAATGGGATGCGCCAGTGCATCGATCCTGAACGCAGCCGCTAAACCAGCCCAGGTGTCAGTCAGCGCCTCTTTTAACTCACCTCCCAGGTCAAAAGCCTGCGGATCGAACGGGCTGCTCTGAATCGCCTCGGTGGTGTAAAGACTGTTGAGTGTTCCCACTACCACTTCTTTCGCCATAATACCGCTCACCAATCCGACGGTGGCCTGCCAGTTATCCTGTGTGACACCTATCGGCAGCAGCGCCGGCGTAATCGCTTTACTGGTCGCAGCCAGTGCGGAGTGGTTAATGTCATTCACCAGCTGGCCATTGAATGCAAAACTGCTCAGTACGCCAATCAGCATGCTCACCAGGATGATGACCTGCCCGGCCCGCACCACAAACATTTTCAGCCGTTGCCACGTCTGCAGCAGCAGACTTTTGAGATGGGGCCGGTGATAGACCGGCAGCTCCATGATGAACGGTGAGGCTTCACCTCCCAGCAGGGTATGCTTGAGTATCAGTCCGGTCACGACAGCGACGACAATACCCAGCAGATAGAGGGTAAAAACCAGACTGGAGCTGTGCGCATGAAAAAATGCCGCAGCGAAAACCGCAAAGATCGCCAGCCGCGCACCGCATGACATAAAGGGTGCAATCAGCACGGTCAGCAGACGCTCACGCGGCGTGTCCAGCGTGCGTGTCCCCATCACTGACGGCACGTTACAGCCAAAGCCAACAATCAGCGGCACAAATGATTTGCCCGGCAGGCCCAGTGACTGCATCAACCGATCCATCACAAAGGCGGCGCGAGCCATGTAGCCCGAGTCTTCCAGAAAAGCGAGGAGCAGGAACATCAGGCCAATCTGCGGAATAATCGGCAGCACGGTGTTGATGCCAGCCCCGATCCCCTGCGCCAGAAACACCGTCAGCCAGGCCGGGAAGTGACAGACCGCACCCAGCCATTGTGCACCATGAATGAATATCGCCACCGAACTGCTGTCGAATAGCGGCTGCAGGGCGGCGCCGATATTGATAGAGAGCACGAACATCACATACATCACCGCCAGAAAAATCGGAATGCCCAGCCAGCGGTTCAGCACAACCTGATCAATCCGGCTGGTCAGATTCGCGGGCGCGGCCTGATCGCTATGACTGACGGCCGCACAGATTGCATTAATGGCGCGATAACGATAGTCGGCAATCTGTACGCCCGCCTCTTCACCCGCCTGCTGCCTGATTTCTGGTAAGTGGGCTTCCAGTTCCGGACAAAGCTTCAGGCTGTTGATATCCCCCTCCAGCAACTGTAAGGCCAGCCAGCGGCGTTTCTGTGGCGCTGTTGTGGCGGACATCTGCTGACTTAGCTGCCCGATGGCCGATTCAATCGCTGCCGGGTAGCATATCTGCTCCGGTGCGCGATAAACCTGCGGTTCATCGATTAACGCTTTAAGCTGTGCAATGCCGTCACCCCGGGTTGAGGTCAGTGAAACGACCGGACAGCCCAGGCGGGCCGACAGCGCCCCGGTATCGATATTGATATTCTGGCTGGCCGCGATATCCTGCATGTTGAGGGCAATAATGCAGGGTAGCCCGAGTTCCAGCAGCTGAAGCGTCAGGAACAGATTGCTTTCAAGACGGGAGGCATCGACGACGTTAATCACGATGTCGGCATGCTCCTGATAAAGGTACTGGCAGGCGATGCTCTCATCGATGGAGCTTTCAGCGGACAGCGTTGTCAGCGAGCGGGTTCCCGGTAAATCGACGAGCCGGACATCTGACTGAGCGGTGAAAAACTGTCCCTCTTTACGCTCGACTGTGACGCCCGCCCAGTTCCCCACCCGCTGACGGGCGCCGGTGAGCTGATTAAACAGCGTTGTTTTTCCGGTGTTAGGATTACCAATCAGCCCGATGGTTATCTTTTTCATCAGACGATTTCCTCCAGAATAATTGCGTCCAGGTCACCCTGCCGCACCGCCAGAGTGACACGACGGGTTGAGATCTGTACCGGGTCACCCAGGGGGGCGACACGAATAACTTCAATCACTGCGCCCGGCAGCATACCCATCGTCAGTAATTTCTGACGCCAGGTGGAATTGACCGAGGGTTGATAGCCCACTATCCGGTAGGAGCAGCCTGTGTTAATTGCCATACCCTGTTCTGCCTCTGAGTAAGAAGCACTTATTCTACAAATGATAAGCGTTTCGATTTTTGATCTGACATCGGACAGGCAGGGGAAAATGGCCGTCAGGGTCAACGGCAGTTCAACAGGCTGTAAAAGGGATAATTCAGCGGGATTAAAGGGACGATGAGGCGAACTCAGTGGCGGATTTGTGACAGTTCCTCTTCGGTCAGGCCGGTCATCTTCATGACGGTATCGCGGTCGAGGCCATTCTGCAGCATCGTCCGCGCAATTTTCAGGGTTGCGTCGCGTTCACCTTCAGAATGGCCTTTCTCTCTGCCAATCTGAATCCCTTCCTCGATGCCTTTCTCAATGCCTTTTTGCTCAAGTTGTTGTGCGATGGTCATGAGTGCGTCTCCGTGTTGCGGCACACGCTGTGCCAGTTCGCGAACAAAGGATTGGGCGTCGGATGTTTCGCCTGCCTGTAAAATATAGTGTATCAGCGATACGACCTGTGATGAAGAGAGATACCCGGCCAGCAGAATGGGTGTCAGCCGGTCTACCAGCTCGGCCAGATCGCGTTGCCTTATGTGCTTCTGCAGCAGTGTCAGCGCCGCCATACTACGATGCTCTGCAATCTCTTCATCCGGAATAATGGTGACATCAACCAGAGGAAAAGCGCGGCTGTAGAGCTTTTCTGCCAGCAGCGGATCATCAAACTCATCCTGCCACCGTGTAGAGAAGGGATAAGGTGAACGCTTGCCGGCATAAAATAGTACGGGAATGACCAGCGGCAACGTTTTATGTCCCGCCTCCAGATGACGCTGCATGGCCGCCACCGCATAGCGCATCAGACGGAAGGCCATATGTTTGTCGGGCGTAGACTGATGCTCAATCAGAACATGAATGTAACCGTCGCCAGCGCGTGTTTTAAGACTGTAAAGCACGTCGCTGAAATATTGCCGGAGGTCATCCTCGACAAACGAACCGGATTCCAGCGTGAGTGTGCTGAGATCGCATATTTCCCGAAGCTCTGCCGGAAGATGGATTTCCATAAAATCACGGGCAACATCTGGCTGGGTCAGAAATTGACGGAACATAGCGTCATGAGGTGTAGGGGTATAGTTTGTCTTCATCTGCCCTGACTCCGAAATAGGGACATGTTCACTACCACAGGCGCAAGAGCAACGATGCAGAGTTACAACAGGCGTTATTTAAACACAAGGCACACGGCTCAACGCGTCATGCTCTTCTTACTCACGTTCTGTTTACCTTTTTAACCTGCAATAAACCTGGTTCGTTTTTTTAAAGGGATATCGTGTGCCTGAAAAAATGTCAATCGAAGCAGTTCGATTAGCTATTCTCTTTGAAAAAAAATCAATCGTTATTCTGGCCTGCTAATCTGCTGGACCAGCAGCGTGAAAAAAGACTTTTTTGATAAAATGACGCCGCAATACCTATTTAATGTAACTTAAATGTTGAGGGAGTTAATATGCGCTTATTAAATATATCAGAAGCGAAAAGCGTCAGCGGTGCTGATATCGGCTACGCAGAGTTACTCGGGATGTGGAATGATGCTGGCCTGAATTCAGATTGCTGCTTCAATTATAATCGTGCCGCTAAAAGTATTAATGCTATCGGTCTGGCCAGCGCGACTGAATACAAAAGCTGGAACAATTCGTCTATGGGTGAAGCCGGATGGATGCTCAACGAGGCGGGCGAGAAAGTGACCTGGTTCAATAACGGTCTTTTTATTGCTTTTCAGGTCAGTTGATTCGGCCTGCGCAATGGGCGAATCGTTGCATTATCTGACCGCGTGATACCGGAAAAGGTTTCTGATACACAGGAACCTTTTATTTAAGTTAAACAGTGGGTTTACTGACTGGCCGCTATATCTGATCTGACATCCACCTTTGGGTTTAGTTACATCATACAGATACTACAGAAACAGCTGTTACGGCCCTCCGGGCCGTGCGGGGCGGCCTGTCAAAGAGCACTCGGAGTTTCAGAACAGCTCGATGATAATTGCCAGGGAGGGGCAGCGGGACGCAGGCTCGCCCGGATAATACTGACAGCTCTTATTGGTTGTTGTAACTAATATAAAGATTGATGACAAATAATCTGCTCTTTCTTTTCCGCTTGCACATTATGGCGCAGACTGTCGTGGCTTCCATTATCCGGTATAAGTGCCAGGATGCTGTTATGGATGCTATATCCTGCTCTCTGAATTGTCTTTGACAACGTAATCCCTCGCGGACTGTTAAGCAAGTAACATCATTAAATTCGCCCTGATTCGGCAAATACCTTCCCCTTGAGTCGGCTATAACGCCTTAATGACTCAGCGATTTATGTAAAAAAGAGCCACTCAGATGGGTGGCAAATATAGGGCTAATTTTAAATCCAATAGTAACCTGTAATTACATTGAGGCTTTATCCCGATGCGACATCTTTGCATATCGCCAAACATAATCTTGTGTGCTCTTTGGCGTCATTGTTCTGCCAGAAGTTAAAGTGGATTGTAGTGGCTGGATAAGGCTGCCGTTAAGAGAGGGGACTCGGCTTGTTATAAATGATCCAGATCAATTTAATTCACGTAAATTTTTTGAACGCCCTACTGTTATCACGTCGTTTAAGAATGCGAAAACATAATACGGCATCGTTTTAAACAGCAATATACGGGAACGGTTATGAAATCCTCAGCCTTTATCCACAGAAGTGCCATTATCCTTGCCATGATGCTCTCAGCCATGTCACTGGCTGCCTGCTCCGGGAGTTACATCATCTCAACCACGGATGGTCACATGATTACCACCAAAGGCAAGCCGGCTAAAGACAAAGAGACCGGCATGATTGCCTATAAAGATACAGATGGAAATATGCATCAGCTCCAGCAGCATGATGTTAAGGAAATTGTACAAAAATAGGCCTTTTCTGCACTGAGCAGAGTTACCTCATCCTCTGACTTCACGGAAAACAGGTTCGATGGAATGTCGTTTGAGCGGTCCTGGCTTAGCACTGTGTGCCTCTTCCTCTGCAATGGCGACAGGCCTCAACGCAGAACAGGGTAAACACTTCACCACCCTTGAGGCAGAGACGGGCCACTCATCCAGCGGTATCTATCCGGACAGTCAGTAGATAAAAAGACGATAGATGATGTTGAGGTTGCTCAGGCAGGAACGGGCTATCGCCTGGAGACTGGGCCAGAAATTATAACCGCCGACGTTAAAACCGCGTATGTCGGTGGCGGTATGACTTTTTAATAATCGCTGAGAAACAGATGATGAAACCTTTCCTGTTACTTTTCTTCACTCTCTGTCTGACCGGATGCGTTCAGTACAAATGGGTTAAACCTGATGCCTCTGAGCAGCAGGAGATGATGGCAGAAACCGCGTGTCAGGCTCAGGCGCTGCGTGAGTTGCCGCCTGATAACATTGTCAGTGGCAAATACACGTCTCACGACGACAAGCATAAAACAACGGATACCGACTACTCCACCAGTGACGCCAACGAAAGTCAGCGCGAAATCCTGGTGAAAGATTGTATGTTCAGACAGGGCTGGCAACAGATTGAGGTTCAGCAGTGATGATCTGATGACAGGCGTGGCCGGGAGAACGCCTTCTGGCCCGTTCTGTTTCACCGTTATAACGTTTTACAGAGGATCGTTCTCTGTTTGATCCCTGCGCTGTGCATGCGCCGCGCGTCGGCAGCGTTCAGAACAATATTTCACTTCCTCCCAGCATCTTTCCCATTTTTTCCGCCAGCTCATCGGTTTTTTGCACATTTGACAGTAACGAACCGGTAATGACTTTTTATTCCCCTTAAACACGTTACTCCCCCGCCTAATCAATCCTGACGCTGCTGTTAACCACTCTGTTCTCTGAGTGTAGCTCAACCCGACAGCGCAACGTTTTCCGGATCACCTGATCCATGATGTCATTGTCAGGCTCAGAACGGTCTCAGCTGTTTATAACCGTGTAAAATCTGACCATATTATCTGGCGAGACGGGCATATCAAAGCCTGAGCCGGTATCGACATCTGTACTCTGGCAGTTATATACAGCGTTAAACTGTACGCTTCTTAAAGGCAAATTAATTACATCAGGCAACCATCGGACTCTGTTAATGCCCGCTAAGGTTAGCGGATAGTCAGAGGCGCTATTTTGCAGGGTGTCATGCAACAGGCTGTCGATACCTGTGCGCTTTGCAATGTTTTTACGATGCTGATCATAAGTTCCTCACCCACCTCAGACAGCAATGATGTGCCACGTTTAATGCATCCTGTGCAATAATACCGTCAGATAATATTACGTACGATGACATTAGCGCCCCCTGATGCACTTAGTTGTCCAGTCTGTGCCTGTACGCAGAGTAATTAGAACCGTAAATAATGTCTGAAGAACGGATTAGCGTCGCATGATTCCGCTTCAGTTATGTCCATCGGTTTAAGCACGTATTCGCGTAACGTATTAAAGCCAAACGGCACAACGTTTAGTAAACTATCCGCATCCTGATTATGTTAACAGCACCAGGCCACTCCAAATGAAAATCAATCAAATACAGTGTTTTACAATTAATCCCGGGCTAACCAGTCGGCCTGGAATTAACCGCTCTGGCGTTATTTAATAAGGGTTTTCACAGCTTATCCCTTCCTGACAGGATAAGCATTCGCCGTTTATCTGACGCCCGATGTAAATAATTTTATCTTTTTCTGCTCATGTACCTAATCTGAGAGCACACGGCTTCGCTTGAAAAATGGCGAACAAGTCTGGTAACAGACTGAATTATCCGATGAGGGCTGACAGTTTTTTTTGACAGCGTACGTGAGAAAAGGGTAAAAATGCATAAATTTACTTTTGTTTAACGCTGATGCGCTAAATAGAGTTTCAACTCTCTCAGAAAGCGATTAATATGGCTGTGTTGAACTCCAGGTTCTGTATTTGATTCTTCGAAGGCAAGCATCCTAAAAAAGCAGGTCTGACGAAAAGCATCAGCGTGAACCCGCTCTGTATTTTATTATCTGAACATGACTATGGTGACTTTGATGAGTGACACTCTCAATAGCTTGAATAATATCCGTACCCTTCGCGCTAACGCTCGCGAACTTGATCTTGCTGCTTTAGAAGAAATGCTGGAAAAACTCTCCGTTGTCGTTAGCGAGCGTCGTGAAGAAGCGCAGGCTTCAGAAGCGGCTAATCGTGAAAAAGCAGAAAAACTGGCAAAATACCGCGAATTACTGCTGCAGGAAGGTATCGATCCTAACGAGCTGTTAAATGGTATGCAGACTGCGCCGACAGAGAAGAAAAAGCGTGCGCCCCGCCCTGCCAAATATCAGTACACCGATGAAAATGGCGAAGTTAAGCAGTGGACCGGTCAGGGCCGTACCCCCTCTGCGATTAAAGCTGCCATTGATGAAGGTAAATCGCTGGACGATTTCCTGATTTAATCTGGCAGGCGTTTATCAAAACCCGCCCGGCGTTGCCCGGCGGGTTTTCTGCATCCTGTTGTTAAGTGAAACGCGATGAAACTAACCCCGTCATGCATGTCTGTCATACCCTCCTGACATCACATTAGCTCCCTCAATGGATGATCTTCCGCGTTACTGCTCTTCACCCATGACCTGGTTTCGCCCTGCCCGTTTTGCACGATACAGAGCCTCGTCCGCGCGCGCTATCAACGCCTGAGGCGCTGACGGAGAGTCAGCCGCCAGGCTTACAGCACAGCCAGCACTCAGCGTGACATGCTTTTGCGGCAGTTCAGAAGTGAGGTGCGGAATATCAAGCTGATTAACGGCTTCGATGAGGGTTTCAGCGAGATGGAGCGCGGCTGACAGCGGCTGACCCGGCAGAATAATCGCAAACTCTTCTCCGCCGTAGCGTGCCGTGAGTTCGTTTTTACGCCGCGTGTTCTCTGCCAGCACGGCAGCAACTTTTTTCAGACAGTCATCACCGGCCACATGACCATAGGTATCGTTGTAACGTTTGAAATAGTCGATATCAAACAGAATCAGTGATACAGGCTCGCCGCTGAGCGACGCCTTCTGCAGGCTCTGCATCAGCATTTGATCAAAATAGCGCCGGTTGGCGACGCCTGTCAGGCCATCACTGTGTGCCAGATTTTCCAGGGAGCGGTTAGCAGCAGTCAGCTCATCGCGCAGTCGGGTCAGCTCACGCTGATACCGCAGCGTATGCCGTGCCTGACGCAGTACAAAGTTACCCAGTAAGATGATAACGGCCAGCAGGATCAGGCTCAGTATCAGATCCTGTACCCAGCCTCTGAGCCAGTGCTGAAACAGGGCGCGTTTGTCATACCCGGCGGCAACCACCAGCGGATAGCGCTGCGATCGGACAAAACCAAAGATGCGCTGTTTACCATCCAGCGCGGCGGTCCACTGACCGCTGCCTTTGTCGGCATTCGCCAGCATCTGCAGGAAAAGCGGACTCACCGAGAGGTTTTTGCCGATGTAGCTATCCGGCATTGGCCGGGCGTAGAGCACCGTACTGTCTGCCAGCATCAGCACCAGTACATCCCCTTCACTGAGTTCGTAGTAGCTGTAAAAACGGCGGAAATAATCCACCTTGATGGTAGCCAGTAAAACACCGCGAAACCCGTTATAGGCATCATTAACGCGCAGCGTCACCGGAATCACCAGTTCATGCGTGGTGCGACTGCGCAGCACCGGGCCAACATGCAGAGTGTTTCGCAGACTGGAGCGGTGATAAGCAAAATATTCGCGATCGGCGTTATTGATATCAGGCGGGATGCGATTCATGGAAGTTGCTATCCACTTACCGTGCGCATCATAGTAAAACAGGCCGTGAAGCTGAGGCAGACGGCTCTGCAGCAGGCGCATCGTCTCACTCAGCCCCTGGCCATCCACCCCGTTCGTCGCAATCTGCTTTTCGAGCTCGCGCTGTAATTCACGCAAAGAGAGTTCGGTCTGTAAAAATGTATCGTCCGCCTGGCGCGCCTGCGACAGCGACAGGTTGACCGCCGTATCCTCAACTTTCCTGACGGTGTTGTTCCAGTCTTCACGCAACGACCAGAGATCGGATCCAATCACCAGGACAGCAAGCAATACGCCTGACAGCGTAATGCTTCTGAGAAGGGGGGAAATCCCTGACGCTGTCTCATCATTTTTACGGCGAAACTTCATGCCTGTCCTTAATAAAACCTGTTGACTGATTTAAGCACAGTTATCCCCCGGCAAAAATGTAAATCCCGCAATCCCCTTTCGATAGCGATAATCGCTATTTTATCAGCAGATTTCGCTTTTATATTACGTCGGGTCAACTCAGGGAACACACCCAAAACCGGAAAAGCAGTGCATAAATCTACAGAGAGACTTCAAATGGCATGCGGGTCAGTGTTACCCTTGCCCGCTGAAAAATTTGCACTTTATTGATTAACTTGAGTATTTGAGAATTTTGTATGAATAAGAACCTGAACAGCCTGAATAATATCCGCACGCTTCGCGCCGAGGCACGCCATCTGACTGTGGCCACGCTGGAAGAGTTACATCAGAAATTAGAGGCCGTGGTGAACGAGCGTCGCGAAGAGGAAAATGCGCGGGCAGCAGAGGCGCGTGAGAAGGCGGAGAAACTGGCCTTCTACCAGGAGCTGTTGCAGGAAGAAGGCATTGATCCGGCGGAGCTGGTCAACAGCACCCCGACCCCGGCTCCTGGTAAAAAGAAACGGGCGAAGCGTCCGGCGAAATACCGTTACAGCGATGATCAGGGCCAGGTTCACTTCTGGACAGGTCAGGGCCGGACGCCCAGCGTGATCAAAACGGCCATTGATAAGGGTCAGTCGCTGGATGATTTCCTGATCTGATCAGGGTGAACGTACTGCCGTACGCTGGTTGCCCGCTGCAGCCGATCGCGGTATTCACGCATGACCAGGCCCTGTTCATGCCCCATCCCGCCGCGCTTTTTCCTCTTTTATCACTGACTGTGGGCCGCGGAATGTCCGGCGCCACTCGCTGGGCGAAACACCAAACCGGGATTTGAAACGCTGACGAAAAGAGACGGGTGATTCAAAACCCACCTTTGCTGCCACCGATTCAATGCTGTTACTGGTGGTTTCCAGTAACAGCTGGCTGCATTGCAGACGCTCCGCCATCAGCCACTCACCCGGTGACATTCCCGTCGCCTTGTGAAAGTGACGTGTCAGCGAACGACGACTCATACTGAGCGTCTCTGAAAGCGAATCAAGATCATGCGGCTGATGCAGATTCTGCCGCAGAGAGGCCAGCAGTGCATTAATCCTGCAGTCACGCGTGTTATCGGGCACTGGCCGTTCAATAAACTGTGCCTGCCCCCCTTCCCGATAAGGTGGCACCACCATGCGTCTGGCGACCCGGTTAGCGATGGCACTGCCATAATGCTGGCGGATAATATCGAGACAGCAGTCGATACCTGCTGCGGTACCCGCCGACGTAATCAGCCTCTCATCCCGGGTATAGAGAACATTGCTGTCGAGATGGACCCGGGGAAAACGTTCGCTGAAATCACGTTCAAATTCCCAGTGGGTGACAGCCTGATGCGTATCGAGCAGTCCGGCATAAGCCAGCACATAGGTACCCAGACATAGCCCAACAACTTCTGCACCGCGTTGCCAGGCGGCCACCAGCTTATCAAGCAGCACCTGAGCCGGTTTTTCAGCCGGATTGTGCCAGTAGGGAACGATAATGATATCTGCCCGGTCAAACAGCTCAACCCCCTGCTCGACCGTCACTGATAATCCCCTTTCTGAGATAACCAGCCCTGCTCTCTCCGCACAGATTTCCAGATGAAAGAGATCCTGTTGCGGCAGAGCTGACCCGAACATCATGCAGGGCACTGAAAAGTGAAACGGACTAAATCCAGCCGTTGCCAGCACGGCGACTGTCAGCGCAGCCATCTTCTCCCCTTTCCCTAAGAACGCAGATGTGAATCGCCAGCAAGCAATGGTGTCAGTTGCCGATCCGATATTCAGAAGGTCATCGATTCACCATCTTCAGGGATCAGTACCCGATCAGCAATACCCTGTTCCGTAGTGTAAGCACGCAGTTCAGCGCGAGTCAGTAAACAGTGGTTAATGGCTTCCATGTGCGAGGCGACCAGAGTAGTCTCCGGCAGAAAACGCAGGGTGCGTAGCGTATCCTCTTTTCCCATAATGATCGGTCCGTAACGATCGTTCATCGCGTTGCCGGTATTCATCACCACGACCTGAGGCGCAAATCGTTGCAGCGTTCTGACATAGGGTTTTACCCAGACCGTATCACCCGCAATATAGAGCGTTTTTTCTGACGGATGGGTAAATACCAGGCCGCAGGCATCGCCCAAAATATCGCCCATAATGTTGTCGGCATAGAGCGCATTACTGCCGTGCTGACCCTCAGTTTTATAGATCGTTAGCCCCTCAGTAAAGGGATTCGCGTCCTGCAACACCCTGACGTTATCAAACCCTTGTGAGCGTATCAGCGCTGCATCACTGCTGTTCTGGCTATAGAGAGTCATGCTTTTTGGAATCAGCTGCTGTGCTTCTTCATCCCAGTGATCGCTGTGCGTGTGTGTGACAATCACTGCATCGACTGCCAGCAGTTCAGAAAGCGTGAAAGGGAGATCGACCATCGGGTTTCTCAGATGGGAACGCGCATAACCGGCAAAACCGGGCCTGGCCTCTTTTTCAGCCAGCATCGGATCGATCAGGAACTTTTTGCCTGCATAATCCAGTAGTAGGGTGGCATTTCGAATCTGTGTCAGCTTCATTTATGGCTCCGTTAATCGTCTCGCGCGGCAACCAGGAAACTTTACGGCAGGACCCTGTCAGCGCGTGACAGGCTCAGAAGACAGGATTCGATGGAATCGGGCCAGACTGCGAGTTTTTACGGATAGCAGATGACGTCATCACTGCTGCACTGGAAGAAGGGTGAAGATAAAAAAATGCCGCAGCAGGCTGCTGCGGCATGACTATTCAGGCTTCCATCAGAAATCGGCTTTCAGTACCACACGGTAATTGGCTTTACCGGCACGAACATGGTCCAGCGCCTTATTGATGTCAGACATCGGGAAATACTCAACCTGAGGGGCAATGTCAGCCCGGGAAGCGAGGCGCAGCAGGGAACGCAGCTGCCCTGGCGAACCGGTGGACGACCCCGTCACCGCCTTATCGCCCATGATCAGTTCGAAAGCACTCACTTCAATCGGCTTCATCACAGCACCCACGGTGTGGAATTTGCCCTGAGGAGCCAGCGCAGCGAAATAGGGCTTCCAGTCAAGGTCGACAGCGACGGTGCTCAGGATCAGATCAAAACGACCCGCCTGTTTCTTCAGGGCTTCAG
>Ga0157360_1000594_pt1 | contig 13696 bp, 18 predicted proteins | sample AttlaeALBM1_FD_111483 | JGI IMG/M metagenome (GOLD analysis project Ga0157360, IMG submission 111483) | Fungus gardens microbial communities from leaf cutter ant in Ribeirão Preto, State of São Paulo, Brazil - Atta laevigata ALBM1 | ecosystem: Host-associated > Fungi > Mycelium > Unclassified ... | reverse complement strand
ATAAACGGTAACATAGTGGTTACTAGTTGATCTGCTTAATATCTCAGCCATTTTTGATCGCCTCAAGACATGACTGGCATCGATTGAAAGGTCTTCTTAAGGGCTTTAAGCTGGCTTTAAGACCGTGGGAATCGTCGAAGAAATGGTGGAGATATGACCAAATGAAGTTTGTGACAGTTCATATTATCAAGGTCTATCCCTATCTTATGATCTGCTTGTCTGGACAAGGGGTCCTCTGTCTGCATTGTCTTTCCTGGTTTATAATAGAGTACAAAGTCAAAACAAGTTATGAATAATGCCCATCTTGCTTGTCTCCTGGTCAGCTTTTGAGCTGTCCTGAAAAAGGTGAGGTTCTGATGATCTGACCAGATCTCAATTTTATGTGGGTATTCTTTCAAATGATGTTTGTACTCCTCTAGTCCCCAAATTACTGCAAGTAGCTCTTTGTCATAGATTTCATAGTTCCTTTCATGGACATCTAACAATTTGGAAAAGAAAGCCACTAGGTGCTACAGGTTAGTTTGCATATTTTTTTATGATAAGACTGCACCTGTTGCAAAGTCGCTAGCATCAGTAGATAACTTAAAGGGATCTTTGTCATTTGGTATTCTTAGGATTGGAGCTGTGGTAAAGGTCTTTTTCAGTGCCTCAAAAGCATTTTGTTGCTCAATGCCCCAATTCCAGGTACAATCCTTCTTGGTCAAGTCAAAGAGTGATTTTGACATCTTGGCAAAGTTCTCAATGAACCTATAATAGAAATTTGCAAAGCCTAAGAATGCTTGTACTTGCTTGACTTTTGTCGGTACTGGTTACTCTAGAACTTCTGAAAGTTTCTCTTTATCCATCTGTACTTTATTTTCCAATATTATTACGCCCAAATATTTGATGTTACTTTGTTCAAAGAAACATCTCTCTGCTTTAGTGTAAAGATCATTAAATTGAAGTCTTTTCAATACTTCTTTGACCAGTCGCCTATGTTCCTTCAAATATGTCCCAAATATTAAAATGTCATCTAAATACACCATTACTAATCTAATGCAAATAAAATCTCCAAGTATATCGTTCATCATACTTTGGAATGTCACTGATGTATTGAAGAACCCGAAATACATAACAGTTGCCTCAAAGAGACCTTGTCTTGTGATAAATGCTATTTTCCATTTATCCCCTTCTCTGATGTGAACATTGTTGTATCCCCACCTCAAATCAATTTTGGTAAAGATTGAGGCTTTGCTGAGTGATTCAATCAAGTCAGCTATTCTAGGGATTGGATAGCAATTTTTGATGGTAATTGTATTAAGGGCTCTATAGTCTATGACGGTGTCATGCCGGATAGCCATTTAGGTAATAAAAGTGATATTTTTCACCATAATCACAAGAATAACTAGCTCGAGAGATGAGTTTGGCCTCCCAGAGATGTTTCCTAAACACCCAGTTGTGGACTCGAGCACACCACTTGAGTAGCAGAGTAGTGGCTATGACCACTACTACAGAAACCTCATAGAGATTGTCCAGAGAATTTCATAACAGATTTATAACAGAGCTCCCCTCTAGAGTACTCTTGAGAGTGGAAAGGATCTTAGAAGATTGTTTTCTATAAGGATGACATCATATCTTGGCAGCAATCACTTATTTATAATGTTTAGGTTACCATTAGAGCAGGACTATCATTGCTGATGGCTAATTATAGCAAGAACTAGCAAGACGAGTCCTCTTGAGAGCTGTATTACAAACCTAACAGAAGAAGACTGAGGCTTGAAGATGTGATGAGGTATAGAGGAGTAGTAGAAGAACTAGAGAGATCAGAAAGAGAAGTCAGATAGAAAGATAGAAGAAGAGCTGTTTGATGAAAACAATGCGCTCAAGAGCAAGACAACTCAAGATCGCTGTCTCTCTCTATAGCCCAGCAAAAGGCTTGAGAGCCATCCAATGTTTAGAGAAGAACCCCCATAGTAGGATTAGAGGAGTGGGGAGTGGTAGCCAAGTGATTGGAAGAGGTGCCATCTCATCATTTCACTCTTACTATCTTTGGGAATTTGGGAGTTTTCTTTGTTTCTTTTCTTTTGTTGTATTATTGCTTTGTAATCCTAATAAAATACTCTAGGGCATAGAGAGGGAAAAAGACTTTCCACCCCCATTATCTCTCCCTCTATTGCTCTAGAGCTAAAAGGCTATTCTGAGTGATTTGAGGTTTTTCTTTTGTGTCTGCTTTATAAAAACTCTATAAAACTTCCCTCAAAGGGAGACTCAAGCCTTAATGGACCTGGGCATTCACTTACGCTAGGAGCTAACCACTCGCTATATGTCATTGGAGTCAGCTTCTAGTTGTATGGTCAGTTGAAGAAGAGCCCACACGACAGCACAGAAGTTCTAGGTAGTACTACTATATTGACGGCGAGCTAGGCTACTAGACTAGGTAAGGGCAGTAGTGTCATGGCACAAGATGAACACGTGCCTTAGAGATCCTATTATGGTGAGGGTTCACTCAAGTGGATACTAAAAATAGTTCTTTTCTTCTTAGGTTTCTATTTGATATGTTTTGGTTATTCTTTGGACTTTTACCTTTAGTAAGCTCTCTATTATTTGATTTATCTCCCTAGTGCCTATTTGTTTAGTACACAATTGTGAAGCAGCTTGGAGATTTTGCCTCTTTGACCTCACTTTTATCTTTGTTTCATGATCAAACCTTTTGATCCCTATCAACAGATCATAAGCTTCCATCATGTTTTTTTACAAAGAAGAATGGAGCTGCTATCAGGCTAGTAGATGGACAGATATAATCTTTTCTGAGTTCTTCATTGATCTATGTGTCAAGAGAGTTTCTTTCTGCTAGAGATAATAGATAGACCTTTGCTAGCTTAGGAAGCTTTGCATCTTTCACGAAGTCAATAGCATAGTCATACAGTTTCCGTAATGGCATTCTCTCTGACTTATGTTTTGAAAACACATTTCTATACTCATGTAACTATTCTAGTATATGAGCCTTCCAGGTCTTTGTGTTTTCACAATCTGAGTCCCCATATTGGTCTCAATTGTTGAGTATAGTTGCAATCATCATCGCCTGTTGATGACTACCTGGGTCAGTTGTGTTTGTCCAGCTAAGAATGTAGTTGTTGGGGTTCTTATCTCCTATGTTGTCCAATGAGGGGAATTCGCTGACATCCATTTCAAGGTGAAGCTCATTAGCTCCTGCTTCTACATCTTGTGTTTTATGGACTTTACTAGCATATGTATCCAGGCACCTGGTGAACTTCCATTGATCTTTTTGCCAATCGATATTTGGATTATGCTTATACAAGTATAAGTAGCCAATCATCATCTCCTTATTCCCTAGGTTGGTGACAAAGAGGTGTTGGATTGTCTTGTGAGATTCAATTTCTACATAAGCTCAGACATACTCTGTTATTTGTCCTGCCTTGTTGGGAGTACCATCCACATTGATTACACAATACAGATTTGCTAGTTTATATGTTACTAGGTTATTATTTTCCATAATGACTCTGTTAACAAAGTTTATGGTAGCTTTTAAATCAACTAAAGCCTTGGTGTGTACTTTTTTGCTGTATACCCAAAGTGTAACTGGAATTTTAAAGGAGATAGTCTTGTTGTGTACTATATTATTACAAGATTCCAGTATTACTTCCGATTTTTGCGAGCTAATTGAGGGCATACTATCCTTTGACTGTAGATCATAGACATTATACTCTACAGTCCCAAGGGAAAATCCAATTTAGGAGTCCTCTTTCTCTTCCCACTTAGAGGAACAGGATCGGGGATTTCCTCAATTGATGCACTATTAACACTGACGTCCTCAGAAGAAGATTTTAGGTCATCACTATCTTTCTCCAATAGCTTCATCAGCTGTGCTCTAAACAACTGATTTTTATTTTTACTTGGACCTAGTGGAGATGGTTTCTAAAAAGAGGTTTTATGAGGATGTTTGTCCTTATTGCTAGGCTTGTTGTAACAGTCTACAGTATTATGTGATTTTGTCTTATTTTTAAAGCCTTTTCCAGTGCATATCTGGCAGTATTGCAAGTTCTTCTCTTTCTTTTTCTGAATCTCATCTATTTCCATTATATCTAGGTCCTTCTTTCCTTCACTTTTCTCTCCATTTGCCTCTAGACTAAATATTGCACCCTAGGCCTTGTCTGGATATAAGGTCTTATATACTTACATTAACAATTTCAGATAGTCATCCCATATCTTGGGAGATTGATTTGTAATTTCATATATGACAAGTGTATTTTGTAGCTCATCAGAAATGACTTCTTTTATTTTGTTGATATGAACTTCGTCACTATAGTTGATAATCCTTGCCAATGTTCTGTATCATTCAGTATACTTGACAAAGTTCTTCTTTGCTAGGACTTTGTTGACCCAGAGCACCATTAATTCCTTCTTTGTTCTCTTCTTGTCATCTTATTGTCTGTAAATATTTTTTAGTTCTTGGACAAAGTTGCCCCAGGATTCAACACTTTGTCCTGCTTGCACCTTATCATAATACAACTTCATATATGTACTGGTGGAAGCACGTAATCTGGTGAGGGCACATATAATTTTCTGATCATCTACAGTGATACCGGATGCCAAACAGTATAGAGCAATCTGGCTCAACCAATTATGCAAATGCATCTTGTTTTCAGAGCCTGCAAATGTTGGTGGCTCTGGTACCTTAGCCTTTGAGGCAACGTTTCCTCCAGGGAGCCTTGTTAGCTCTTCTCAGAGACAGGTGACTTTTGCCTCCAAAGTAGCAATTCTATTATATGCAGTGGTCAAGGCACCATTATAGTGGTTGATTGCTCCATTGAGCATCTGATCAACATAGTTTTTGAGGGTATGGGTAGTGCCTCAATGGGCATTTTGCAGTATTAGTATCTTAACCTTATCCCAAGAGGTATTCTCAGGGTTTGTGCTATCCCTGACCAGTGCTTCCCAGTTTTCAGTGCTAAAGTCAGCAAAGGGAACAGTAATGGTGAAGTTGGTGAAGTTTGACATATCTATTCTAAGTAGTTAATTACAGTTCTCGAGCATGTTTTTAAGAGGATAAAAGGAAAAAACGCCCAATTTTAGCCTCTTAATGCCATTATGTTACACCTGAGTACCATTCCAATCATATTATGTCTATGGAATAGTAATATTGAGCTCTAGGAGAGCTTTACAAATTTCTGGTACTCTAGTAGCTAGTTTGGAAAAATCTACATTCTTGAGATACTTATAAGCGTCTTTTAATACTCTCTACTTTTTAGCTGTAAGCTTGTGACCAATCTCATCTAGCTCTATGATTATATCCTGCAGTCAATTGAACTATTTTCACAGAGAGTCATACTGTGGATCCTCAGCCCAGGTCTTGTTTTCACTCATTTTTGTGAAAAAAAATAATATGTGATCCAAGGTGGGTTCTAGGAGTTCTTTGTACTCCTTGATGCATAATAACTTCTTGTTTTTGCAAAAATATTGCTCTAGGGGATAGGATGAAAAGTAGAAGTCGTCTATTTTATGCTAGTAAAAGTCTGCTTCAATGAGTTTGTCGTATAATTTAGTAGATGGAGTGGGGTCCATTCCAATTCTCTCTAGCAATTACTTGTCCTTTACACTCTCCTGTTTCAGTGAGAGGCATTCAACAAGGGTCTTCTTGGTGTTTCTAATGGCAAATATGGCTTGGGGGCAAAAGTGAGCACAATATCCCTATTTCAGCAGATAAAGTGTGTGGGCAGAAAAACTACACTATACTACTCTAAAAGTATCCTTTCAACATCGATGAGAGGTTCTGTCTTGAGAGGATAGAGTCGACGTCATGTCCAGTTTCTCTCACTAGCTCATAGAGGAGGAATAGGGATCTCAGAGTGGTTCCAGCCACCTGCAAGAGTTTTTTAGAAATGTTTACACAAATCTGAAGTCTTTCAGGACTAGCTATGATACACAAGCTGGCCTGCTCTCATCATTCTGAGAGACAGACCTTCCTCTTAATGTCTAGGGTCTAGTCTACTATAGAGATAGGTCCTTGACAGAAACCCACTCTGAGCCCTCAGTAAGTCTTCTGTCCTTTTACAGAAACAGAGACACCCTCAATGCCCCAGAACCCTTATCTGGAATGAACACAACCCCTAAGTTCTTTATAGAAACTAGGGGGACAAAAAATAGTAGACTTAACAAACTATCACAAAAGGTCACTTACTATTTGTGATGGATGCTTTGATACTTTAAAGAGTTCAAAAATGTGAAGTTAGATGAGTGACAAAAGATGTTGTTAAGTCTGAGGTCTAATCCTCAGACTATGAGTCCTTAAATACAGAAAAGTGATAGTCTGTGTACTAGAACAGAGTATTACATGCTACTATCTATTGTTCTACATATGGTAGTGTTTTTGTGCTAGAAATAGTGATAACCTAACTATATGAAGGCTGTCCTTTGTTCTAAGAAAAGAACAAATGACTATCTATGGGTAATTAATAAAGTCTATGTACAAACATTGAGGCCTTCATATCTCCACTAATATTAATTGCCTTAAGGTTGTTTTAGACTTATTCTGAGCATTATGAAGAAGGCTTTTGCTAAGCCTAGAACCAAAGCATTGATCATGGCGGTTTCTAAGATATTAGCAATTTAATAAACAGTAATATAGTAGTTACTAGTTGATCTACTTAATATCTCAACTAATATTAATTGCCTCAAAACATGATTAGCATTGATCAAAATGTCTTTTTGAGGGCTTTCTGTAGCCATTGAGACCATGAGAATTGTTAAAGAATTGATAGAGATATGGCTAAATGAAGTTTGTGACAGATACTAGTACTAGTCTCATTATGAAAATCCCTTTGAGCTCATTAAATGCTCATTGCTGCTCTTGCCCCCACTTCTATTTCACATCCTTTCTTGTTAACATATTCATTGGCCTGGCTACTCGCACAAAATCCTTGATAAACCTCTTATAATAATTTGTAAGACCCAAAAATTTCCTAATGTCTTTTACATTCCTTGGCTCTGGCCAACTTAATACTCCATCCACCTTTTCCTTCTTCATTTCTATTCTGTTGGGTCCTATGACAACTCCAAGAAATTCTATCTTTCTTATTTTCCACACATACTTTTTTGGCTTGATATACAAGTCATTCTCTTCTAACCTCCTCAATATTTCTTCCACAATTTCATTATATTCTTCCTCTGTTTCTGTTCTTACTAAAACATTATCTACAAATACTGCTACCTTTTCTTTGTTTATTAAGTCCCTTAGTATTTTGTTCATCATCACCTAGAACATGGCCAATGAGTTTGTCATTCCAAAGAACATAACTGTTGGCTTGAAGGAGCCTATATGTGTCATAAATGCTCCTTTACACTCATTTTCTTCTTTTATTCTCATAATATTGAACCCCCACCTGAGATCCATTTTAGTGAATACTTTCTTTCCACCTATATTGTTGATTAACTCAGTGATTAACAGTAATGGGTAATTATTCTTTACTATCTGGCTATTCAGGTTATGATAGTCTATAACCATTCTTTTCTTCTCATCCTTCTTGCCTATGAAAAATACTAGCAATGTTTGAGAGGATTTTGTTAGTCTAATATACTTCTTTCTTAATTAATCCTCTACAAAGTTCTGGACTTCTTTCCTTTTGTTTTTGAATAATGGGTAAATTCTACCTTTTTGTAGTATAAATGTATCTTTGAGATCTATAGCATAATCCCAAACCTTTCTCATTGGCATTCTCTCTGATTCTACTTTCCTGAACACTTTGTTATCACAAAGCCTTAATGACTTAGGGACTACTCAAGGTGAGTGTTTAGGAAGAACTTGATGGAGTTCTCCGTTGGATTTGACTATCTACTTATACTACTTTACAAGTGGCTGTGTCCCTATTATTACATGATCACATGTCCTTCCAGAACATTCTATGATCACATGACCTGGTCACATGATATGATTACCTAATTTCCCATGCTATTTATATCTTGACCCTGTTATACAACTTGATGTTAGAGATTAGATGTTTGAATGTATGGGAAACTCTTTCCTCTCTAGGGCTCTCATAACATGGCCCCCCCTTCAAGATTCCTCATTCTGAGGAATTTTTCCAACGCTTCCAGTTTTTGTCCCATCTCTTCTCTCTTTCTCTTTCATATCTTTTTCTTTCCCAACCATATAGTAGTTTAGCTATAAATTCCCTTGGTAATTCCCAACTAAATTTCTTTTCTTCTTCTTCTAGCTCCTGTTGTCTAAGTTCTTCTGCCTCTTCCCTATACTCCCTCTCAAACTCTTCTACCAACTCTTTTGCATTTTCCAGGTTTTCCTTACTTTCCCATGTATCTCCCTCTACTGTGTATCCCTTCTATCATACCAAGAACTTTTCTTTTCCCTATACTATTCTCTTGTTCAAGATCTTTTTCACCTCAAATTCTTCCTCTCCTTCTATAATGACTGGTTTCAGTAGTATCTTCTTCTGCCCCTCTACCTGTGGTTTGTAGAGTCGTACTCTACTTATGTTTACTACAGGGTGTATCCTAATAGATTTAGGCAATTCTAACTCTACTGCATTACTAGAGATGATTCTCTTAATCTTATAGGGGTCCACGAAGCATTCCATCAACTTCTCCGATCTTCTCCCCTTCATTTGCCATTTCAAGTCCTTTGTACTTAGCAGTACTAAGTCCTTTACTTTGTATTCTTCGCCCTTTCCTTGTTTCCTATCTGCAAACTTCTTCATTTCCTCCTGCACTTTTCTCAGTACTGCTTTTGCCTCCTCCTGGATCTTTCTCATCTTCTCTATGAACTTCTCTGCTGCTTCATACTTTCCTTTCTTTCTTCTCTCAAATCCTATCCTTGGAACTTGGCCGTAGTTTACTTTGAATAGCAATGCTTTTTTTGCTGTGTGAATTTTGTTGTACGTGAATTCTGCCATTTTTAGCCAATCCAGCCACTGTTCTTGTCTGTAGTCGATGAAGACCCTGAGGTACTGCTCTAACTCCTGGTTCATTCTTTCTGTTTGCTTATCCATTTGTGGGTGATAGGCCATTGAAAGTTTCATTTGAATCCCTAACAAGTTATTCTACTCCTTCATTATTCCTGCTGCAAACTGTACTCCTCTGTTCAATATAATGCTTTCTAGAAGGCCGTGCAGCCTCCATACCTGGTCCTGAAACAACTTTGCTAGTCCCTCTGCCGACATTTTTTCCGTGGTGGCTATAAAATGTGCTATTTTGCTAAACCTATCGCATACTACCAAAATTGTATCATATCCCTGAGCTAGTGGTAACTTTGTGATGAAGTCTGCTGAAATATGACTCCATGGTTTCTCTGGGATTGTGTTGGGCATCAACTTTCCTGCTGGTGCTTTGCTTCAATTCTTGTACCTTTGACAAGTATCACATCTATCCACATATCTCCCTACTTCTTTCATTACTCCTAGCCACTAGTAATTTCTGGTAACCAGCTCTGTCATCTTCTATCTTCCTCCATGCCCTCCTACTGGGGTGTCGTGGTATAGTCATATTACCTCCCCCCTAAGTTCCCCTTCTAACATATATATTCTCCCTTCCTTTAGTACTACTCCATCCTCTATTTCCCATTCCTCATCTCTCAATGTTTTTACCCCTGCCTTCTTTAGCTCTTCTACTGCTTTTACCACTTTTTTGTCTTCTTCCTGTGCCTTCTTTATTTTTTTCCTTAAATCTCCTTCTTCTATCACTGTTTTTACTCCTCTAACCCACTCTGGCCTGATCAGCATTTGATCTTCATTATCCTTATTCACCCCTTCTTACCAATCCGGTCTTTTACTTAGTCTATCTGCCTTCCCCATACTCTTTCCTGGAACATGTTTTAAGGTGAAGTTAAATTATGATAGATATAGTGCCCATTGCACTTGTTGTCAATTCAACTTTTGGCTCATCATGAAATACTAGAGGTTTTTGTGGTCCATCCAGATTTTGAATTCCAGTTTAGCTCCCTCCAAGTAATGCCTCCATGCTTTAAGGCATCTGATAACTGCTAACATCTCTTTGTTGTGGATCTCATAGTTTCACTCTGTAGTGTTTAACGACTTTGAGATAAAGGCCACTGGTCTTCACCTACTATCTTTGCCTTTTAATGACAATACTCCTCCCGTCGCATAGTCCAAGGCATCTGCCTCCACTCTTATCTCTTTATCTATGTCTGGTATTGCTAAAACAGGTTCCATCGTGAATACTTCTTTTAGTTTTCCAAACACTTTCTTTTGCTCCTTTTCCCATTTTCACTTCTGTTCCTTTCTAACCAGTATGTGTAATGGTGCTGCTATCTTAGCAAAGTCCTTTATAAACCTTCTGTAATAGTTGGCTAGGCCCAAGAACTTTTGTACCTCTTTGACGTTTCTGGGTGCTGGCCAGTTTAGCACTCCTTTTACCTTTTCCTTCTACATTTCTACTTCTCTTGGCCCAATTACTACTCCCAGGAATTCCACCTCTCTCACTTTCCACTTGTACTTCTCTAGTTTCACAAACAGGTCGTTTTCTTCCAACCTTTTCAATACTTCCTCTACCAACTTGTCGTGCCCTTCCTCTGTATCTGTTGCTACTAGAATGTTGTCGATGAAGGTTGCCATGTTTCCCTAATTTATAAGGTCCCAGAAGAGGTCGTTTATCATTGTCTGGAAAGTGGTGAGAGAGTTTGTTAACCTGAAGTACATTACTGTAGGTTCATATGCTCTAATGTGCATAGTGAACGCTGCTTTCTATTTGTCTCCCTTCTTAATTCTGACATTGTTGTAACCCTATCTCAGATCTAACTTTGTAAATACCTTTCTCTTCCCTACTCCATCTAGTATGTCTGTGATAAGTGGCAGTGGATATTCGTTTTTTTATTGTCTACTGGCTTATATGGTGATAATCTTGTACTATCCTCCTTTTGCCGTCCTTTTTTGCCACAAAATACACTAGTGACATTTGCAGTGATTTGAAGAGTCGAATGTACCCTTTTCACAATTGATTCTCCATGAACACTTGTACTTTCTCCCTTTCTTCTCTTGATAACGAATATACCTTTCCCTTCTTCGGCGTAAACCCTTCCTTCAATTCTATCGCATGGTCCTAGGCCTTTCGCACTGGCATTCTTTCTGACTTCCTTTTTCCAAAGACTTTTTTCCACTTCCAAAACCTTTTGGGTACCAGCTTCCTTAGTGTTTTCTCGTCCTCATCTTTCTCTACCCTTTTTACTTCCTTCTTTTTTTTTTCTGCTTCCTTTTTCTATATATGGGTAACACTTTGTCATCTTGACCTCTCCCTTTTCCCAATCTATCTCTAGGTTATGGGCTGCTAGCCATGGCATTCCCAGTATTACTTCCATCTTTCCTAGGTTACACATGTCTATTCTTGTTCTTTCTATATGTCCTTTGAAGAACATGTTGTACTCAACTTGGTGCGTTATTGCTCCTCCAATATTCACTGTTCCATCCATGTTTTTAACTAATAGTGGATTCTTTAACTTCTTCATTTTGAATCCTTTCTTTCTAGCAAAGGTCGTGTTCATAAACAGACCTATTGCTCCACTATCTAGTAATACCTTCACTGCTATCCCTTCATGACTTTCCAACTTTTCCAACCCCACTTTCATCCATACTTCTCTTAGTGGCCGTAATGTGTATCATATGTCCCTTACTCTCTCAGTGTTGTTTGTAAAATTTAATTTATTGCCCAATTTTTCTGGGCGCAATACACTGTACAAATTTGAGGAGGCCAGTCAAGAGCTCACTGACCTCCATTTTCTTTTGCTGACTCTTGCAGCGTTTCCACTACTCTTGCTTTTCCTCTATCCCAACAATTCCTGGCCATGTGGCTGAACTTCCCACAGTGGTAGCATTTTCTGTCTCCTCCTGTTCCTTTATCCACATCTATCGCATTTGGGTCTCTCTATGAACCCAATTGATATCCTCCTCTATTCGTTGAATTTTCTCCCCTGTTTCCTATATACTGGGCCCCTGCTCTCCACGTTATCTGGCCTCCTCTTCCTCCATACGACCCTCTACTGTATTCTTCTCTTGGCTGCACATTTTCCTCTGGGTGTACTGTGTTTCTCCCCAACATCCTCTTTTTTGCCCTGCTCTGCCTCTGATTCCTATCCAACCTCACTGCCCTTTCTTGCCACTCTCCTATGGTAGTCGGGGGCTCTTCTGCTTCTGCCAGTTTTCTTCTTATCGTCCCATTCAGCCCTCTCTTAAACTCTTCAATAAGAGGTCGTCCCTCATAGCCGCTCCCTCTAGTGACCTTTTTAAACTCCTAGACATACTCGTCGTACATCCTTTCTCCCTGTTCTATTGTCCTCAGTTGTTCAATCTTTCTTTCTTCCTCTGATATTTCTCTGAAATCATTTCTAATTTTTGAAAACAGTTGCTCCACTGTTTCCACTTCTGACTCTCCCTTGGCCAGTTCATCTATCAAATTGTCTTTCCATGCCTTTGCTATTCCCCCCTGCACATAAGATAACACCTAGGCCATCTGGGTCATTACTACTTTCTCCATCATCTTCATTCTAATATATATGCAAGCCGCATTAATGAACGTGCTCACATCCTCTATTCTTCTGCTAAAGACTTGAGGCCTTGTGACCTCTACTCTGCTCCCCTGTTGTTGGAGGAGCATAGTATTGACCTGCTATTACAGGGTGGCAATCATGGCAAGGAGTTGCTCCTCACGGGTTGGTGGTGGTGGTTGTTGGGGGGCAGGTGCTTGGGAGGGCTCTCTCCTTTGTTGCTGTTGCTGTTGCTGTTGCTGTCACAACATATTGTAGGGCTGCAGTGGTAGTGATAGTGGTGGTGAGGAGGAAGATGATGATTCGTACTCGGTCTCTTGGTCCGACTCTCAATCCAGGGCAAACTCAAGGCTATGTCTAACAGGGAGTATAGTCTTCTCCTGTCTAGACTCCTACTGCCTTACTGACTATTGCCCTAATAAACACATATGCAATTGCCCCTAAAAAGGGAACCCCTAAACTAAGTGACCTTTTAAGAAATAACCATTGATCCCCTACATGTATCTGTTGAAAGGGTGCAAAAGGGAATTGTATACTGGGACAAACAAAACCTTGCTATGCCAGCTCCCAATTGCATGCTAAAGGTCCGAGGGGAGATAATTAAAGTTGAAGGTTTATAAACAATTAGAAAATAGAAATTATACGCAGCTCCAATAACATATACATTGATGGTTATAAAATGATTGTAAGATCTCTCTAGATCATCGTCGCATAGCCTCCCTAAGGTGTCAATCTTTACACACCGTAACAAAAGCTCCTCTGGAAAATACAGTTAGTTGATCACTCATGGACCCTCCACACTCAGTTGCCCCCTTGTCTGCACCCCTAACACCGAACCTTACGGGTGTGATGCAATCCAAGTGTGCACCTAGCCAAGCTTTCCCAGCCTGCTGTCCTCTCCGAAGCCTATCCGAGTTACATCTGTATCTTCTTCCTAGATCGAGTTCTGGGTATATTCTGTGTTCTTCTCAAGACACCCCACTAGTTCCCAGTCTTCTTACTCTCAATAGATTCGTATTTACAATTCCAGAAGCAGTGTAGATGGAGATAGAAGTCAAGAGGTTTCTCTCCTATCCAACTGCACACTGGATACTATATTAAAATGATTACAAAGCCCTGAAACTCAAGGAATAAAATATAAAAAGGAAACTATTACTACTTTTGATATTCCTTCAACCTCTTCTCATGCTAAGT
>Ga0157360_1000593_pt1 | contig 13719 bp, 11 predicted proteins | sample AttlaeALBM1_FD_111483 | JGI IMG/M metagenome (GOLD analysis project Ga0157360, IMG submission 111483) | Fungus gardens microbial communities from leaf cutter ant in Ribeirão Preto, State of São Paulo, Brazil - Atta laevigata ALBM1 | ecosystem: Host-associated > Fungi > Mycelium > Unclassified ... | reverse complement strand
GGGTGCGATAGGAAGCTTGATTAGCTCCGCTGCTGGCGAGGGTAAAGTTCGCAATTGTTGCCGAAATTTTATTTGGGCGGAGCGTATCTTGTCTATCAATATAGCATGAGAGGTGAGGAGTTCGTTTGCTTGGCTAAGTAGTTCAGTTGTAGATTCGGCAGTCACCATGGTAAGGAGTCTTGTTACAATTTTCTGTTTGTTTACTACAAATAGATGACTAAGCAAAGAATGTGTTATATTCTCTAGCCTCACTAGAAGTGACCAGAAGTGTTTGTAATAAGGTTTATCCTCTTTCATTATGCTAGACTCTGGTTAAGAGGTTATATGAAAAGCTGTCATGTGAGGCTTAGATCACCTCTAACAAGATTATCCAAGGACCATTATGCAGAGATGCTGGAACTCCAAGAGTGGAATCTGGGAAACTCCCAGCAAAGAAGAAAACTCACATTTCTTCCTTGTATTGGTGTCACAACTTCATTTGGACCTATCTCCATCAATTCTTCATCAATTTCTACAGTCTCATTGGTACTCAAAAGCTCTTGAGAAGACCTTTTGAATGATGCCCAAAGTATCTCAATGTGATCAGTATTCCTGGGCTATCAGGCAATCAGTAGGTAATCTCAATGGTACTATATATTAAATCACCAATATCTTGGAAACTGCCACAATTGATGCCTTGTTTTTAGGGATATCAGAAGTGTAAGGGGACATCTAGGGCAGTGCTTAGTCACCACTGAGGGTCTGTTCTATTAGTGACCCACTGACAGTCGTGTATGCATTCCCATAGTTCCTGTCCTCTCCCTGTCTGTGTCATGCGGTGCGAGCCTTCTTATCTATTATTAGGACATTAAGATTACTGATCTATGCGCCCATGTGATAGTGCGTGTGATCGTCTAGTGTAGGATATATATACTAGCAAGTGTTGTAGATGTACCTCACTTGAATCTCAACTAAGCTTCCGGGACTCTTACCTAGCTTGAGGAGTAATCGCCTTTGAGTGGTTCCCTAACAAGAAGCACTCTTCATTATACTCAGAACAACCCCAAAACAACCCCAAGGCAATACAAATCCATGAAGATAGAAGGTTCTTCATGTTTGCACATAGCACTTAAATTATTACTCATAGATACTTATCTGTTCTTGAAAGGATAACCCTAAGACAGTTAAGTTATCTCTATTTCAAGAACAAAGACACTGCTATATAATAGGTAGTAACATGTGATAGTTTGTTCTGGTGCACAAAATATCACATTTATGTATAGGGACTCATAGTCTGAGGATTAGACCTTAGACTTAGCAACATCTCTTGTTACTTGTCTAACTGTCACAGAAACCTAGTTACACATTGGTTTGACTTGGAATAAAGTGTATTCTGTTGCAAACCAATGAGTAGATACAACTAATTACAAATCTTATATATAGTAAAAAATATTCCAGAAGCTTCTACCAGATCACAGCATTGGCTTGATTTCCCAACATTTGCTCACTGCCTGTGGCCTTACTGTTGTAGGAAGGGAGCAGAGTGACCTGATGTACAACAGTGCAAACTACCAGTGAAGGAAGGGAGTAGAGCAACCTGACGCACAATAGTGCAAACTACCAGTGAAGGAAGAGAGCAGAGCAACCTGACGCACAACAGTGCAAATTACCAGTAAAGGAAGGGAGCATAGCGACCTGACACACAACAGTGCAAATTAACAGTAAAGGAAGAGAGCACAGTGACCTGATACACAACAGTGCAAATTACCAGTGAAGGAAGGGAGTAGTGATGCACAACAGTACAAATTAACAGTAAAGGAAGGAAGCACAGTGACCTGACATACAATATTGCTCACTGTGATGCAGACCGTTGTTGGAAGAGAGCAAAGCAACCTGATGGACAACACTATCTGCAGTTGCGCAGACTGTTATAGAAAGAGAGCATAGTAGACTGACTTCAACACAAACTTAATAACACAGAATTAGTAGAGAGTTCAAGAAGGGCCAGAGGCCCAGATGAAAACCTCATCTAGTATGTATGTGAGACCAGTGTGGGAAATGATGGCACTGACACATAGTTCAACTTTTTCACACACTCTCTCTTTTCACTCAAATTCACTCAAATTCACTCAAAAACCTCTACAAAATTCAAATAAATTCAGAATAAATTCAAATAAATTAGGATAAATTAGAATAAAATTGGAACAGGCAGTGAGCAAAGCGAGCTGACTGTGGCCTTACTATTGTAGGAAGGAAGCAGAGTGACCTGATGTACAATTTGCAAACTGACTATAGCCCTACTGTTGTAGGAAGGGAGTACAGTGACCTGACTTACAACAGTGCAAATTAACAGTAAAGGAAGGAAGCACAGTGACCTGACACACAACAGTGCAAATTACCAGTGAAGGAAGTGAGAACAGTGATCTAATGCACAATATTACTCACTGTGACACAAACCGTTGTTGGAAGGGAGCAAAGCAACCTGATAGACAACACTATTTGCTATTGCACAGACTGTTGTAGGAAGGGAGCATAGCAGACTGATCTCAACACAAACTTAATAACACAGAATTAGTAGAGGGTTCAAGAAGGGCTAGAGACCCAGATGAAAACCTTGTCTACTATATATGCAAGACCAAACATGGGATAATGGCAGCTGACTCAGAACTGACCAAGCAACTTTGTCACATGACCTTGCTTTTTACTCAAAAATTCTACAAAATTCAAATAAATTCAGAATAAATTCAAGTAAATTGGAATAAATTAGAATAAAATTGAAACAGGCAGTGAGCAAAGCGAGCTGACTGTGGCCTTACTGTTGTAGGAAGGGAGCACAGCAACCTGACTTACAACAGTGCAAACTACCAGTGAAGGAAGAGAGCACAGCAATCTGACATACAATATTGCTCACTGTGTTGCAGACTGTTGTTGAAAGAGAGCAAAGTGACCTGATAGACAACATGTTATGAGAGCCCCAAAAAGGAAATAGTTTCCCATACATTTGAACACTTAATCTATAATATCAAGTCATACAACAGAGTTAAGATATAAATAACATAGGAACTTAGGTAATCATATTATGTAACAGAGTCATGTGATCATAGAACATTCCAGAAGGACAGGTGATCGTGGGTTAATAGTGTACAGTTACTTGTAAAGTAGTATAAGTAGTTGAGTAATCTAATGAAGAACTCCATTAAGTTTTTCCTGAACATCTACCTAGGGTAATCACTAAGAGCTATCACAAGCCCATTGATAACATAAGAACTCGATATCCCAATAGTAGCCTCACACCTTGTGACCTCACCACCCACTTATTCTCTTATCTTCCTCGCTAGTAAGTACAACGCTCACAAGCATCTTGGATAGCAGGCCCTAGCTATAAAGGGGACTTCTTAGTCAGTTAGGGACTGAGGGAGGAGACTAGGCACTAAGTCTGAGTGCCCTGTTCAAGTCCTGACCTTGTAATCAGATGTTATTCTTTACCTATTTCTTTGTATAAACTCTGTACTACGCTCCATTGTGAGTGATACATGCAGGGGATTGGTGGTTATTCTTTAGAAAGCCACTTAGCTTAGGGGTTCTCTTCTTAGGGGCAATCGTATACATTTTGATTAGGGTAGTAATCAGTAAGGCAGTAGAACTCCAGACAAGTGAATATTGTGTGTGTAAGGGGATATCCTAGGGAATAGTCTAGATCATGAGTAAGGCTCCTACCTAAGGGGCTATTCTAAGAACTTGTGAGATGCTTTCCCACTCTCTCCTTGTCTTCTCTTTTAAGTCCACCTTGATATGCCTATTGATCTATAAATAGGACAGTGGTATTAATAGTTAGTGCTCATGTGACTGTGGCATATGGACCATTAGTTTTAGTATATAAGACCACTTGTGTAGTTAGATTTAGCTTCACTCGAATATCACCTTTACTTCTGGGACTCTTACCTAGCAATAGGGTTAGCCACCTCTAAGTGACTGTGCCCTAACAGCATGCCCTGTTGGACATAGCCTTAGGTAGTCACCCTGGATCAAGAGTTATCAGAATACAAATTATCATCCCCATCACCACCACCACCAAACAATATGTTGTGGCAACAACAATAACAACAACAACAGGGGGAATCTACCCAGGCACCTACCCTCCGTCAACTACCAACCCGCGAGAAACAACTCCTTGCTATGATTGCCACCCTGCAGTAGTAGATTAGCACTATGCTCCTCCAACAGCAGGGGAGCTGAGTAGAGGTCACAAGACCTCAAGTATTTAGTGGGAAGATGGAGAAGGTGAGCACATTCATCAATGTAGCTCACCTATATATCAGAATAAAGATGACAGAGGAGGTGGCAATGACCCAGATGGCCTGGGTGTTGTCTTATGTGCAGAGAGTGTAAGGGGATCACTCATAGGCAATCCTTAATCACACTAAGCATGAGTGGCAAAAGTGAACTTAAGAAGGAACAGTGAGTAGCCCAGGAGTTCCAATCAATATTGAAGTAAGGTATTCTACCATATATCACTAGCTACATATACTAGACTAGCCTGGTCTGTGTGCCAGTCGCTAAGAGAACACAAATCAGGACACTAATAGCTACCATATCTAATAAGACTATGTAGTACTAACTATGGCGATAAGAACAAGAGAGAAGGGAACTATGAATAGCAGACTCCGAGGATCCAAGGATAAGCTAGACAATACTCACCCATACCAGGTTATCTAAGCTACTCCAGGCTGTCCCCTTACAGAAAGGGGTAGCAGAAGCATGGAAGGATAATCTGTTAGATGAGTTAGCAAAAGGAGAGTCAAAGGTAGAAACAGCAAAACAGTAGTTTTCAAAAATTAGAAATGATTTTGGGGAAACATCAGAAGAGAAGAGGAAGATAGAGCAGTTGCAGACGATAGAGCAAGGGGGAAGGACATGTGACAAGTATGTCCAAGAATTTAAAAAGATTGCCAGAGAGAGCAGCTATGAAGAAAGACCTCTTATTGAAGAATTTAAGAGAGAATTGAATGGGGCCATCAGAAGAAAGTTGGCCAAAGCAGAGGAACTGCCATCCACTATAGGAAAGTGGTAAAAAAGAGCAGTGAGGCTGGACAGAAACCAAAGGCAAAGTAGAGCAAAGAAGAGGATACTAGAGAGGAACGCAGTGTGCCTAGGGGAAGATATGCAGCCAAGAGGAGGTTATGGGGGAGGATTGTATGAAGGAAGAGGGGAACAGATAATATGGAGACAAGAGGAAACAAGTGGAGGATATAAAGGAGGAGGAAATACAGTCAACAGAGAGGGAAATCAATTGGGTTCATGAAGAGACCCAAGTGCAATGGACATTGACAGGGGAAGAGGAGAGGATAGGACATGCTATCATTGGGGGAAGTTTGGCCACATGGCCAGGAATTATTGGGAAAGAAATAAAGCAAGAGTAGTAAAAATACTGCAGGAGTTGGCAAAAGAAAATAGAGAATAGTGAGCTCTCGGCTGGCCTCCAATAATCCATACTGTCAGAGAGCCAAACTCTGTGCTGGAATTAAGCCAACTGCTCTTTGTTCAGCGTTAGACAAAGAGAACTCAATAGAGTTCCCGTTAGATTTTCTACACTACTTATACAACTACTACATGGTCTGTGCACTATTTTCCCACACCTATCATGTGACATCATGTGATGTGACGCTGTGACTTCCTGTTATGTGACTGTGTGACACTTATGATGTGACACTTTCCTATACTTCCTTCTGTGTAGTAAGTCCAAGATAAAAGAAAAGAAAAGAAATATAGATAATGACTTAGCTGTTTTGCCAAGTCATGACACATATAGTGTATTGTGCCCAGAAAAATTGGGCAATAAATTAAATTCAACTAATACTATTGAGAAAGTAAGAGATGTGCGGTGCATACTATGGCCACTAAGAGAAGTCTGGATAAAGATAGGGTTAGAAAAGTTGGAAAGTCATGAAGGAGTAGTAGTAAAAGCTCTGCTGTACAGTAGAGCAACAGGTCTATTCATGGATACAACCTTTGCAAGAGAAAAGGGATTTAAAATGGAGAAAATGAAGAACCTCCTCCTAGTTAAAAATGTGGATGAGACAGTGAATGTAGGAGGAGCAATAACGCACTAAGTCAAGTGCAACATGTTCTTTAAAGGACATGTAGAGAGAGTAAGGATGGACATATGCAACCTGGAAAAAACAAAGGTCATATTAGGAATGCCATGGTTGGCCACCCACAATCCAGAGATAGATTGGGAGAAAGGGGAAGTAAAAATGACGAGATGTCTACCTATATGTGGGAAGAGAAAGCAAGAAGAAAAGAAAAAAGAAGTAAAGAAAGTAGAGAAGGACGAGGATAAAGAAACACTAAAAGAGTTAGTATCTAAAAGATTTTGGAAGTAGAAAAAGGCCTTTGTGAAAAGGGAGTTAGAAAGGATGCCAGTATAAAAGGCCTGGAACCATGTGATAGAGTTGAAAGAGAGGTTTGTGCCAAGAAAGGAGAAAGTATACTCATTATCAAGGGAGAAAAGAGAGGAGATACAGGCATTTGTAGAGGATCAGCTAAGAAAGGGATATATTCGACCTTTTAAGTCATCTCAAATGTCACCAGTCCACTTTGTGACAAAAAAGGATAGGAAACGAAGGATGGTACAGAATTATCGATACATAAACTAGTAAATGATAAAAAATGGATACCTCCTCTTCCTCATAGCAGATATATTGGATGGAGTGGGAAAGAGAAAGGTGTTTACAAAGCTAGATCTAAGATGGGGTTACAACAATGTCAGGATCAAAGAAGGAAATGAATGGAAGACGGTATTCACAATATACATCGGAGCCTATGAACCCACAGTCATGTACTTTGGGCTAACAAACTCCCCTGCCATCTTCTAAACAATGATGAATAACATATTCCAGGACCTCATAAACCAAGAAGACATAGCAACCTTCATTGACAACATCTTGGTGGCTACAGACACAAAGGAAGAATACAATGTCATATTCCGGAAATATGATAATTATGTAATTTCTTTCCCCTAATAATTCTCCTAAAATTAATAATAGTAGGATAGCATAGTAGACTACTCTCCTCCTATTCCAGACTTACTATAAGTACTGAGTAGTTACAGTATAATTGCTCAGTCTGTAAATTAACGTCATCTGGTCCTAATCTCATCTTGTCTACTCTGACTCTTTTGCTCGACTCCTTAGGACCTCCGTCTTGATGACTTCCATCACTCCGAAATACACGACCAACCTTATGACCGGAGACTAGGGCGCAACACATAAGTTGAAGCCAAGGTCATTCAATAAGTCGTTTTCTGTCCCGACGTCCTTGCCTCTCTACCAGAGCCTTCTTTCTACTATCGCTAAGTACATTCCTCTCTGTTGTAGTACATTACTTCAGAATGGAGTGTAGTTTCTATCTGTCATTTTATACCTCCGCCCTCCAGAACTCCATCCTTGACATACGATGAGTTAGTAGAGGAGGTGTTGAAAAGACTGGAGGAAAACAATCTGTTTGTAAAGCCAGAGAAGTGCAAGTGGAAAGTGAGAGAAGTGGAATTCTTGGGAGTAGTAATTGGTCCAAAGAGAGTAGAGATGCAGAAAGAGAAAATAAAGAGAGTCCTCAACTGTCACAAACTTCATTTGGCCATATTTTCACCAATTCTTTGACGATTCTCACGGTCTCAACAGCTACAGAAAGCCCTTGAAAAGACATTTCAATTGATACCAGTCATGTCTCGAAGTGATCAGTATTGGCCAAGATATTAGGCAGATCAACTGGTAACCACCATAGTACCATTTATTAAATTGCCAATATCTCAAAAATTGCCATGATCTAAGCTTTGGTTCTAGGCTCATCAGAAACCCTTTTCATACTGCTCAGAATAAGCCTAAAATGACCTCAAGGCAATCAATATCAGTAGAGATATGAAGGCCTTAATGTTTGCACATGGACTTTATTAATTACCCATAGATAGTCATCTGTCCTTTTCTTAGAACAAAGAATAGCCTCCATAAGGCTAAGTTATTGCATTTTTAAGTACAAAGGCACTACTATATGTAGAACAATAGGTAGTAGCATGTGATACTCTGTCCTAGTGCACAGATCATCACTCTCATGTATATAAGAACTCATAGTCTGAGGATTAGACCTCAGACTTAACAACATCTTTTGTCACTTGTCTAACTTCACATTTTTGAACTATTTAAAGTATCAAAGCACCCATCACAAATAGTAAGTGACCATTTATGATAGTACTATCACAGTTGTGCTATGGACCAGTAGTCACATACTGTATGGTTTACTACTACACCAAAAGGGTGACATTAGCAAGGCTACTTACTAACGAGGGTCTAGCTATTTATGTAGTTCATTTGAACAGGTATTTTTGTTATACCTCCATGATACTATTTAGTAGTCACTTTTTTGTGACATCAACTGGCTAACACCTAGAAATGTTAAAGAAGTGCAGAAATTTCTGGGCCTCGCCAACTATTATAGGAGGTTCATAAAAGACTTTGCTAGAATAGCAGCACCACTACATGTGCTAGTCAGAAAGAAACAGAAATAGAAATGGGAAAAGGAGCAAGAAGAAGCATTTAAAAAACTCAAAGTAGTATTTATGACAGAACCAGTCTTAGCTATTCCAGACATAGATAGAAAGATAAGAGTAGAAGTAGATGCTTCAGACTACGCAACTGGGGGAGTACTGTTGACAAAGTGCGAGAACAGGAAATAGAGGCCAGTGGCCTTTATCTCTAAATTGCTAAATACCACAGAGCAAAACTATGAAATTCACGATAAGGAGATGTTGGCAGTAATCAGATGCCTAGAAGTATGGAGACACTATTTGGAAGAGGCAAAGCTGGAATTTGAAATCTGGACGGACCACAAAAACCTCCAGTACTTCATGACGAGTCAAAAGTTGAACTGAAGACAAGCAAGATGGGTTTTATACCTATCGTGTTTTAACTTTACTTTAAAGCATGGTCCAGAAAAAAGTATGGGGAAGGCGAATGGACTAAGCAGGAGACCAGACTGGCAAGAAGGAGTAGAAAAGGATAATGAAGATTGAACGTTGGTAAAGCCAGAATGGGTTAGAAGAGTAGAAACGCTAGTGGAAGAGAGGAACTTAAAAGAAAGAATAAAAAGAGTGCAGGAAGGGGACAAAAGACAGTAGAAGAATTAAAAAAAGCAGAAATAAAAATGTTAAAAGATGAAGAATAGGAAATAGAGGAGAGATTGGTAATGAAAGAAGAAAGGATATATGTGCTGGAAGGAGAACTCAGGGAGGAGATAATACGACTGCACCACGACACCCTAGTAGGAGGGCATGGAGGGAGATGGAAAACAATAGAGTTGATCACTAGAAACTATTGGTGGACAGGAGTAACGAAGGAAGTAGAAAAGTATGTAGATAGATGTGATACTTATTAATGATACAAGAATCAAAGTGAAGCACTGGTAGGAAAGTGTAAGGGGACATCCTAGAGAAAGGCCTAGACTCCAAGTCAGCTCTCATCTAAGGGGCTAACTTAACTTGGTAAGTTGCCTTCCCACCCTCTTTACCCTCTTGTCTATCTCTGCCTTGATGTGCCTGTGCATCTATAAATAGGACAGTGGTATTATTAGTTAGTGCTCACATGACTGCGGCACACAGACCATCAGTTTTAGTATATAAGGCTGCTTGTGTAATTAGATCTAGCTTCACTCGAATATCACCTCAGCTTCCAGAACTATTACCTAGCTCTAGGGTTAGCTGCCATTGAGTGACTGTGCCCTAACAGAAAGCTGATGCCTAATGCAATCCCAGAGAAACTGTGGAGCCATATTTTGGCAGATTTCATCACCAAACTGCTACTAGCTCAGGGATACGACGCTATCTTAGTAGTATGTGATCGCTTTAGTAAAATGGTGCATTTCATAGCAACAACAGAAAAAATGTCAATAGAAGAACTCACTAAATTATTTTGAGATTATGTATGGAGGTTGCACGGACTTCCAGAAAGTATCACATTAGATAGAGGAGTATAATTTACAGTGGGAATGATGAAAGAGTTAAATAACTTACTAGGAATCCAAACAAAACTTTTAACGGCCTATCATCCTCAAACAGATGGGCAAATAGAAAGGATAAACTAGGAGTTAGAACAGTATCTAAGGGTCTTTATCGATTATAGACAAGAACAGTGGCCAGATTGGTTGGGAACGGCAGAATTTGCATATAACAACAAAATTCATGCAGCAACAAAGATATCGCTATTCAAAGCAAACTACAGCCAAGACCCAAGGATGGGGTTTGAGGGGAGAAGAAGAGGGAAGTATGAAGCAGCAGGAAAATTCATAGAAAGAATGAAGAAAATCCAGAAGAAGACAAAAGCAGCGCTAGGGAAAGCACAAGAGGAAATGAAGAAGTTTACGAATAGAAAATAGAGAGAAGTGGAGGAATACAAAGTAGAGGACCCAGTACTATTAAGTACAAAGGACTTGAAATGGCAGATAAAGGAGAGGAGATCAGAGAAGTTAACAGAGCATTTTATGGGCTCCTACAAAGTAAAGGAAATTGTCTCTAGTAATGCGATAGAATTAGAACTACCTAAGTCTATTAGAATACACCCTGTAGTAAATGTAAGTAGAGTACAACTCTATAAACTACAGGTAGAGAGATAAAAGAAAACACTACCAAAACTGGTCATAATTGAGGGGGAAGAAGAATTCGAGGTGGAAAAAATCTTAAACAAAAGAATAGTATGGGAGAAGAAGAAGTTCTTAGTAAGATGGAAAGGTTATACGGCAGAAGGAGATACTTAGGAAAGCAGGAAAAATTTGGAGAATGCAAAAGAGTTAGTAAAAGAGTTTGAGAGGGAAGAGGCCAAAGAACTCAGGCAACAGGAGCAGAAGGAAGAAGAGAAGGAATTTAGCCAGGAATTACCTAGAGAGTTTATGTAAGGGCGACTGGGCACAAGACTCTAGGAGAATCCTCAGTTGATATTACAGATTGTAATTATGATACAACTCACCTCCAGGAGAATCCTCAGAGATTAGGATGAGGCTTCTGGAGGGATCTTTTACATATTATACTAGTTTTACATCCCTTAGTGTCAGGGTCAGCGGGATCAGAGCTAAACTAGTGTGTTTAAGTATCACTAGTTAAACAGACTAAGGTCGCTCCAGAGTGTTGTCATGCCATTCAGGGGTAGAAATGGAGGTGTTCTCTTATAGTTTATGGCAAAATTACTATACAGATGGAGAAAGAAAAAATACAAGAGAGAAAGAGAGAAGAGATGGGACAAAAACTAGAGTCGATGGAAAAATTCCTTGGGATGAGGAAACTTGAAGGGAGGGCCATGTTATGAGCCCCAAAAAGGAAATAGTTTTCTATGTGTTTGAACACTTAATTCACAATATTAAGTTATACAATAGAGTCAAGATATAAATAGTATAGGAACTTAGGTAATCATATTATGTAACAGAGTCATATGATCATAGAACATTCCAGAAGGACAGGTGATCGTGGGTTAATAGTGTACAGTTACTTGTAAAGTAGTATAAGTAGTTGAGCAATCTAATGAAGAACTCTATTGAGTTCTTCCTGAACATCTACCTAGGGTGATCACTAAGAGCTATCACAAGCCCATTGATAACATAACACTACCTGCTGTTGCACAGACCGTTGTAGGAAGAGAGTGTAGCAGACTGACCTCAACACAAACTTAATAACACAGAATTAGTAGAGGGTTCAAGAAGAGCTGGAGGTCCAGATGAAAACCTTGTTCTAATACTATTCTAGTTTTAGTATATGTATACAAGACCAAATGTGGGAAGATAGCTGCTGATTAATCATATACCTGAATGTTTTCATATTTTTTCTTTTTACTCAAAACTTCTACAAAATTGTAATAAAATATATCTGTTTCCAAGCATTTATTAGTATACTTTTTTACTCTCAATTCTCAATAAAGACAGTGAGCAAAGTAAGCTAATTGTAATCTCACAAACTATTAGAGGAAAGAAGTGAAGCAGATTGACAAATAATATTACCTACTATTCTATAGACAGTTGTAAGAAGAGAGTATAGCATACTGACAGATGACATGACTCACTGTTCCATAGACCATTGGAGAAAGAGAGCATACTAGACTAATAAACAATACTATTTGCTATTTTATAGACTGTTGGAGAAAAAGAGCACAGTAGACTGACAAACAATATTACTCACTGTTCTATGGACCATCTAAGAAAGAGAGCATAGTGTATAAACAAATAACACAGTTACTACTAGTAGAGGTGATCATCTAGGCTAGAGGCCTAATTGTAAACCCTATATATTTTATACCCTACTTTAGGTGACTAAGAGTTCAAAAGAATCTGATCCCAAGTTGCTATTAGTTCATGTATATTATAATTTTGCTTATAAAAAGAAGTTAAGAAAAAGAACTATCCAAAATCTATCTAAATCAGGTCTAAGTCTGGATGAGTTTTGTTTTCTATAAATAGCTTCTAGCATAATAGAGTTTTGATATCATGATGCGCCATCAATATTTATTTATTTATAGCACATCATATATGTATCCTTTTTGTAAAAAAATTCATAAATTATAGAGTGCTTGATCATATATATAAAAAGATTAAACAATCAATAAAATTTACAAATATAAAGAGGACGAGAGGGACCCACTCTATGATATACCAGATTAGAATGAAAATTCCACAGATGATTGTTTCATATAGTAGCTCCAAAGAAAAGCAAAGAGTTCTTGATTTTTTATCCCCGAGTATACAATCCAATCCACACCTTTTGTCCAAAAACATTGGGAAGCATCAAGAATTAGGGTAGATACAGCCGATAGCGAGTCACTTGGGAGAGCCTTATGGTATACACAGAGGAAAACTTCTCAGGAATCATCAAATAATGGAAGATTTCTGACTCAAATACATTATGCGGGGGTGAATGCCGAGTATTGCAAGGAAGTCGTTATCTAATGTTCAATCTAAAGGTTCACCTTAATCTAAAACGACTTTAACAGAAGATATCTACCTCACTGCCCCAAGCTCCTGTCTAACAGGGCTCACCTGATCCGCCCATTTTTCTTCACGCTCAAACACTTCCGTCTCCAAATAATTCGGATCGAGCTGATCGTCGGGCAGAAGGGCTTCTTGCGATAACGTTTTCTCGGTAATGTAGTCCCAGCAACACAGAAAGGCTGGCCTACTTATGGCCTACCCTTGTATCCTTGTGGGTATATCTGCTCTTCGACCTAATCTTCTTCCCATAGAACCAGAAAAGGAAAGGCCTGTAATTGAGAACGAAACTCAGCCACCTGGGATATTACAGGTTTTGAAAAAATACATACGCAGGACAACCAAGAACGATAGCTGCACACGCCAGAACAGTATCCCCTTTCCCATATCCCAATTTCTCATACATAACAGGCGCAAAAAGAGGGAAACCAAAACCGGCAAGCGCCCGTAAACAAGATACAGCTGCCAGAGCAGATGCAGCATAGAAACTGAAACAGTCAATAACATAGACCTGGATGACTTGGAAGTTAAGGATCATCCCAATGCCAATGAATGCGATTCCCTGATTTCTGTGATGAGCACAGTGGCTGAAAGATAGTACATTTTTTACACGTACGAGGTCGGTAACAACCCAATGAACATGATTCTGGGCAGCCCACCCTGATATGAACAAGCCAATGGGAAAGATAAAAGTCCCAGGTACCAAGGAAGCTGGACAAGACAAGTCAG
>Ga0157360_1000592_pt1 | contig 13737 bp, 17 predicted proteins | sample AttlaeALBM1_FD_111483 | JGI IMG/M metagenome (GOLD analysis project Ga0157360, IMG submission 111483) | Fungus gardens microbial communities from leaf cutter ant in Ribeirão Preto, State of São Paulo, Brazil - Atta laevigata ALBM1 | ecosystem: Host-associated > Fungi > Mycelium > Unclassified ... | reverse complement strand
GTATTCAGCGGGTATTGTCCATCTCATTGTCAAAGCATTTGGATATTGACACAGGATACAGAGGCCAAACACGGTCTCAATCAACTATGACCGAAGCACAATCGTATCTACGGCTAGCTTTATCAAGCAATATCATCACATCCAAGGAGGACATCTCTACTCGACTGACGACCGAAGATTTCGCATTGGACTCTTTCCAAAATCTTCTATTTTCAATCGGACGATTCAAAGAATATACAGGGAGATACCCCGATCAAATATCTGTCGTTGGCTATGAATTCAAGAGGCTCAGGTTTGAAAACCTGCATCGCGCTGCAATTCGTTGGCCGGAGAATAAATTCAGCTACCATGGCATAGATCCTGACGATTCTGAAAATGTACGTGAGGCAACAGAAGGAGAGGTGAGAGTTTATTCTCCTTCAAACTATCCTTCTCAAGGCTGCCTCTAAGCACAAAAATGGCTTGATACCCTTTTCGAAGGATGCATACGGCTGTCACCACCCACTTCTCGATAAACGGCAGCGGCGGAATCCCTTCCGTCGATTCCATTCTTATTACCTTAGTGCACCAGAGCTGAGCCAACTTTTGGACTGGTGTCCTAATATCCAAGAAGACATCTCAATTCAAACATATCTTGAACCCTTGCCCTGGGATTCTGTCTCATTGAATTGAATGGCTGATGTCGCATCTATACCGTGATTACTACGTTCACTAAAACATTGTGCATGTCTTCTAGTGGGTTTTCGGTCATGTTAGTGCAGCTTGCACATATTGTTACAATTTTGAGCCCTTGTGGTAAGGACAATAAGATGTTGTAAACACTTGAAGTCACATTCTTTCTTTGTCCTGTTTCCTCTCTGATCCCTTATCTCTGATTATCTCTTATCATTTTGTCCGTCATGTAGATGTTCACTAGGCAGCTGTGCTGGTGTAAGTTTTCTATCCCTCAGCTCTGTGCTCATCAGACTGAGTCAAGTTACTTGACACCACAATCTTCTATCTGTAATAATAGAGAATATGTTGACCAGGTCAAAGTTGAATTACAATAAACTACTTGTGAACTACTTATCCCAAGGTAAATTGTAGCAGATTTTCCTCATGTACAATACGTCACACCTCTCTCACACAACCATCATCAACACAAAAGTTCACACGCAAGGATATGGACATGTTTAATGCTGGGGACATACCCAGCAAAGAAAACCTACATAATATACCTAGACCCCCAGAAAACAGAACCCCAATACCTTTACTAAGCCTACTAGTACGTCACCCAGTCCCCCCTGTGTTCAGGAGCAACACCCATAGAGACCTAGATGACTCACCACTATCCACCCAAAAGAGAAACCCAAAACGTCCTAGACATGAACACTGCCCCAGAAATTGGGCCAATGAGATGGACGAGGATGAACTTTTTGGCCAAACTAGCAACAATGGCACTCCTACACCTGACCACCGGAGTGGAACACCACACCCTGCCTCTTAACCGATGGACACACTCACATCACTGAGAACTCTCCTCCTTAGCAGCATATCAGAGGCCAAAGTAACTGCCCAAAATATACTAATGCTGACCAAAACCTCTTCTATCACAGAACCCCTTATCACAGATGAAGTATCAGAGCTACTAAACATCATCACAGGAGTTCCCCCAACCAACTCCCCCCACAAAGGGGCCCAATCAGATAAGCAAATACTAGAGACTCTCACTAAGCTAACAGAAAAAGTAGACAAACTAAGCAAACAAGTAAACAAACCTAAGAAAGTCACCTCAAACCATGGAGAACCAACAGAAGGCCTAGAAGCCAGCAAACATGTACCCCATCTATTGACCAAATCTTATGCTCAGACAGCCAACACTGCACCCAAAAATTTGCCCACATCAAATAGGCCACCAACCTCCCAGAACCCCAAAACCCCCAATCCAAACAAAGCATATGACCCAACTCGTCTTGTAGTATGCTTTTCACCAGGTACAAATACTACAACTAGGGAAGACAACCTCACCACTATAAACAACATTAACCACTGCCTCAAAGAAAATGGAGCCCCAGATAAACTAGCCATTACAGCAATCAAATGGAATCACCAGGATAACTGTATCATTATCACATGCTCAGATCTGATAGCAGCAGACATTCTCCCATATATAGAGAGTATCACTAATACTATTATTCCAGGAGCAACAGGCATAATCAGAGAAGACAAAAAATAGTTTAAAATTGAGATCAACAATGTACGAACAGGAGCCCGAGATGATAATAGTAAAGGAATATACTCCTCAGAATTCATTCACGACAACCTCCATTACTCCAATCCTGAGTATATGGCAATTGTCCACCACATAGTACTGAAACCCAGATGGGTATACCTAGTCACTGAATTATCCCAATAGGACTACTTGTCAGTTGTTTTCGCAATAGACTCACAAGAGATCCACCAGTCCTTTCTTACAAAACACAAGACACTCTCAATCTTTGGTGTGATAGCGAAGACCCGAGGATGGTCAGACAGGCCCCTACTTATCCAATATAACAGATGCTGGGAATTTGGACATAGAACACCTAAATGCCAAGCTCCTGAACCACGCTGTAGAATTTGTGGTGACAAGCACCTAGAATTGGAACATCTTAGACCTAGCCAACCATCTATAGCAAACAACATGGTGACCAACTGTGACCTACCCTCTGAGGCAATGTGTATCCATTGCAAAAGAGAGAGAAGACAAAGCACAAACCATCCCGCTAACTGGACCCAATGCCCTGAACGCTGACTTCAAATTGGAAACAACTGAGCAACAGGCCCCTCACAACCCAAACTAACCACTAACCAAACAAAAATTCTACCAAAAAGGACACGTGTCTCTAGGAAATCACAAAGCACCACAAAGATACTGGTAGAGTCCAATACCATACCTACACTGAATACTCTACCCCCACTTCAAGCAGAGAGCATTACTGACCTAGCCCAAATAGCTGGCATAGACATAACCAACATACCAGAAGCTGAAGTTCGTCAAGTCTTAACTGCTGCCCTTACGAAATATAAAACCCAAATATGAATAGTACAACCATAAGAACTATGCTTGCATCACACTCTCAGATCAAAGTTTTACAACTCAACTGTAACAGAAAACCCACAGTTATACATGAACTCTTAAATAAACAATTTGACAAAGCTGACATTTTACTCTTACAGGAACCCTCATGGTCAAGGATCTCACCAGATGGGAGAAAAGAACCTATCGGCCACAATTCCTGGACACCAATTCTTCCAGTTAATACTTACAAACCAGGTGACCCCGAGCCAAGAGTTATGGCATATGTCCAACGTAAGCCAGGTCTGGAGGTAGCACTAAGATCAGATATTATCCAGGATTGTGACATACAAATCCTTTCAGCAAGCTACCCAGGAAACCCAACAATAACAATTATCAATCTCTACAATGACAAAAACCGCCAAAATAACAGAGCAACCAAGCTAATTCGACGTTTCCCCTTGATATCCAATCAACCAACTATTATCATAGGGGACTGGAACATACATCATATGCTTTGGGCAAATCAAGATCAAGTTCAACACGAGCAGGAAACTATTGAAATGGTGGAATAGCTTACCCAACAAGGTTTTAGACTCCTTAACATACCAGGCAAAGCAACATATCTTGGTCACTCAAGAAATGGGTATACATCAGTACTAGATCTTACATTTGCTAATGGACTAGCCACATAAAGCAGATGCCCATCAGACTAGGCAATTAACCAAGAAATCACATATGGCTCAGACCATTATGCAATTCAATGGACACTCTTCAACAATACAGAACCAATTGATAATACATATGGCCTAAAATTCAACATAAAGGACACAGACCGAGAAAAATGGGTAGAGGCCTTTGATGCAGCACTCAAGGATAATTATTATGACATTAACGCTATTATAAACCTGAAAGCTGACATTACAATAGAAGCATTAGAACAAGCAACATCAGCAATTACACTAGCTTTTGAACAAGCAAATGAAAATGTAGCCAAAATACATAGACCAAGTCCCAAAGCCAAACCCTGGTGAAACGAAGACCTATCAAAGACAGCAACATTAATACGCTACTATAGAGACTCAAAACATACCCAGATTGAAAAAACAAGCTCATTTGACATCCAAACAGAAGCAGAAATCAGACAAGCACAAAACCTCTTTAAATGACAGGTATACCAGGCAAAACATACCTGGGCCAACCAGATCTTAGAGGACATCTCCTCCAAAGACATATGGTCCATTCAAAAATGGACTACAGGTAATCGTAACTACCTAATGTCAGCTCTCACTCATGGTCCAGATATCTCTCCAGCAATCTCACTTCAGGAGAAATGTGATACCCTCCGAGACACACTCTATCAAGAACTACCAAACCTCCCAGACCTAATAGTAGCCGACCTCACTCAAAGAAACCCAGATGAAATACCATATACTGAGATCTTACTCACTAAAGTAAGTGAAGCTTTATTTTCTATAAGCTCAAACATGGCACCAGGACCAAGCCAAATCACATACAAAATGATTAAGTGGGTATGGCCGATAGCAGCAGAACCAATCACAACACTATTCCAAAGATGTCTTAGCAAAGGCTACCACCCAATCCAATGGAGATGAGCAGTAGCAGTAGCACTCAGAAAGCCTAACAAACCTGACTATTCACAGCCACAAGCATATTGCCTCATCACATTACTTGAATGCCTAGGCAAAATCCTTGAAAAAATTATAGCAAGAAGGCTATCATATATGGTAGGCCGCTATGAGCTAATACCAGGAACACAATTTGAAGGAAGATCAAACTCCTCTACAATTGATGTTGCCATGACATTCATACATGACGTACACTCTGCCTGGAATCAAAATAAGGTAATGTTAGTACTAACATTTGATATTAAAGGCTTCTTTGACTTTGTAAACCACCAACGCCTCCTCACTGAGATGTAATCAAGACGAATCCCACTAGAATACCTCAAATGGACTACTAACTTTCTAGACAACCGCGAAGCAGCAATCTGTGTAGATGGTACCAGAGGAGATTCCAAACCAGTCAAGAATGGAATCCCACAAGGCTCCCTAGTTTCGCCCATCCTAGCATCGTTCTACTCAGTAGGCCTCCTAGAGGTGTTCTAGGATAAAACTATCTTTTCTACCCCCAAAAACCTTGAGGCTGACAAACCATCTGACATAGGTATCCTGATGTATGTAGATGATAGCAAACTTACAGTCTCATCGACTTCAATTGCAATAAATAATATCCTTCTAGCCAAAGCCTACAAAGCTGTCGACCAATGGCTTTGGAAAGCAGGCCTTGCACCAGACCAAGACAAACGTGAACTCATGCACTATACCCAATGCAAGAAATGTGATGATCCTGCAACCCATATAGAACTTACAGAACAAGATGGATCAATATCAAAAATTTTAGTGACCCCCTCAATACGCTGGCTAGGCATCCACTTTGATAGAAAACTCCTGTTTAACCACCATATAAAGAAGATTTTAACCAAAGCTAAAGTAGCCCTTGGTTGCATAGCCATGCTATCAAACATGGTGTGGGGCCTCTCACACCTAAACCTTCACACATTGTACAGAACATGTATCTTATCCATTATGACATATGCGAGTGCAGTTTGGTAGACCAAGAAAGATACACATATCTGTATAGCATTCAAAACTACACCAATCCAGGCCCTAGAGATCAAAGCAGCAATACCCCCAATCTACCTATGCCTAGACTACTTGGAGAGAAAGGCTGGAATCTGCCTAAATAGGCTAAGTATAGCAAATCCAGTCATTCATCGCCTGCCCACAGCATGGACCCAAACAGAGAACTTAGCCCCCAGACAAGAAACTAATCCCTTGCCCAAAGGATCTACCCAGCTAATCCGCATAGCAGCCCACACAGTACACACCCACAAATGAATCTTCCCCTTTCTTCTTTCCCCATAGCAAAAGACATGTGCTGACTACCCTAATAGAGTCACAATTGAAGACAAACCAGCCAAGGAAGACAAAGCTGTAACAGAACACTTACACTACGTCTCCTCTCTTAAGACCTCCCAAAGCCACATCATAGTATATACAGATGGCTCACAGAGATCAATAGGTCGAAGGTTCTGAAGAACAGGTGCTGCAGCAATAGGATTTCACCAAGGAAACAAGATATTCAAACAAAAGATAGGCCTGGGAGGCAGGGCAGAGGTATATGATGCTGAACTAACCGGGCTAGTAGTGGGCATCAGAACGGCAATCGCAAAGGTAGATTCCTTGCCCAGAACACACTACATCTATATATTTGTAGATAATGTCTCAGCTATCAAAATGGTCTCAGATCCAAAGCCATGGCAAGGACAACTACTGGCCTACACCTTCTACCAACATATGCTACAATGGCTACAAAAGAACCCAGTCAACACCCTCAGAGTTGCATGGTGCCCAGGCCATTCGGATATCCCGGGGAATGAACAGGCAGACCAACTAGCCAAAGAGGCAACTCTGCTCCCCTCATCATCAGAACCAACAATCACACACAACATCTGCCATACACGCGAATGCCTAAAAAGGGACTGGACCATCCTATGGAGAAACTTCTCTCCACATCAAGGCAGCTGGGCAACAGCAAACTAGATACCACCATTCCTAAATCCTACACCTCACTTCCTAGCGCTAGCAGACAGGAAAGAGCTATTTGAACGACTTCTACAATGCAGAACAGGACACAGCTACTCAGGGGAATACTACCGAAGATTTGTCCCTTCAGCAGACCTAGCCTGCCTATGCAGTGAACCTACACAGACATGAGAACACGTTATCCAATCATGCCCTACCTATGAGAAACACTACACTGTCCTATGCAAAGTATTACAAACGCTGTACCTCCCTGACCTCCTTGGCACCAAGGATAGCATAGAAGCTATGACATCCTTCCTCGAAAACTCTAGGGCCTTCACAAAGAACAGCCAGTCCTCTCCATCACTATTTACACCCCATATGACAGACAGGTCTCTCATAGACTTCATAGAGACTGAGCCCCAAACTCAAACCCCGAGAACTATCTCATTCTACTGATAAACACCCTTGAAGCACTTAACCTTATGTACTAATACATTCATACAATCCCAACCTACATCACCCCATGGAGAACCCAACTACTTCACCATCAGCATTCACATCCAACTCGGAACAATTACTAGCTGACCCCTCCAAAGCTCGGGTGTAGTCAGTAGTTTACCGCTATATATCTCACCCACCACGTCTTAGCACCTGCTTGCTTGTTGTGGTATACAAATACAGAATCCTCTCTCTCTCTCTCTCTCCTCATGTACAATATATTAGTCATATTGTTATGTTGTCATCTTGTCATCTTCCCACTCCCATTGTGCTACTATGGTGAAAAAATTATTTTTGTCCAAAGCTTCTAAACCTTTGAAAGTTGCTTTAGATAGTCCCTAGACACCTTTTTTTTATTTTATTTAAAAAATCAACACTTTTATAACCTAGAGCATGTAGGCAGACCACAGTAGCTAAAAACAGGTCAAAGGACTACAATCCTGTGATGCATGTTGTAAATACACCTTCTACACTGCCTAAGCATGAGACAAAGAAGAGCAGGTACTGAAAGAAAGAAATGACTAATTATAGAAAAAAGAAGGTGACCTATGTTATAAGATAGTTCCAAAAAAAGAAACTATTTCCCATATATTTACAAACTTGATAGGAAATATCCAAAATACAATGGACTAAAGGATATAAATAGTATGGGACAGATCATGTAATACTATATAGTTATTAGTAAGGGTCTTGTGATTGCAGGAGACTGGCACATAGACCAACAGACATTTGTATAAGTAGTAGCTTGAATTCAACAGGAACTCTATCAAGTTCTTAAACTTTTACTACTGTCAAGCCTCAATTTAGCAGAAGAGAGTGACATTGGTTAAATGAGCCTCTTCCCTGTACAACCTGGACTCAAATGATAGGTAAGTGAAGAAATTGGAATTTCTAGAACTTTTGCTTAGAGACAACAAAACTAAAGACTATAATAAGGCTAGAAGTAATGATACCTAAGGAACTGTACAGTCATCTCTGATGGCAACAGACTGGTGTGACCTCTAGTTGTCATGGGGTTGTGACAACTATAGTCTAATTGTCATAAACTTCATTTGGCCATATCTCCATTAATTCTTTGACAATTCTCACAGTCTCAATGGCTACAAAAAGCCCTTGAAAAGACCTTTTGATCAATACCAGTCACATCTTGAGGCAATCAATATTTGTCAAGATATCAAACAGATTAACAGGTAACCTGTCAGAGAGCCAACTCCAAGCCAGAATTAAGCCAACTACTCTTTATCAATGTTTGACAAAGAGAACTCAATAGAGTTCCTATTACATTTTGTATACTATTTATATATGAAGAGTAACCCTAATCCTTCCCTTTTGTCCTGTGCTTTCCTATGAGTCACTTTCCTCTCACATATTCATCAATAAGAAAATAAAGAAAAGAAAATATAAAAGAAAATAATAATCAGAAAAGAAAAGAAAAGAAAAAGAAAATAAATATAAATATTGACTTGGCTGTTTTGCCAAGTTATGACATAACCACTATGGTACCATTTATTAAATCACTGATATCTCGGAAACTGCCATGATTAATGCTTTGGTTCTAGGCTCAACAGAAGCCCTCTTTATAACACTTAGAATGAGTCTAGAACAACCTCAAGGAAATTAATATTAGTAGAGATATGAAGACCTTAATGTTTGTACATAGACATTAATTAATTACCCATAGATAGTCATCTGCCTTTAATTAGAACAAAGGACAGCCTCTATATGGTTAAGTTATTGTATTTTAGAGTACAAAGGTAGTACCATATATAGAACAATAGGTAGTAGCATATGATGGCCTGTTCTAGTATACAGATTATCACTTTTTGTATATAAGAACTCCTTGTCTGAGGATTAGACCTCAGACTTAACAACATCTCTTACCACTGTCTAACTTTACTTATAAGCATCTTTTGAAATTACTTTTAACCAAATCACAATCAGTAAGTGGTCTTTTGTGATAGTTTGTTAAGTCTACTATTTTCTGTTCTCTTTGTTTCTATAAAGAACTTGGGGGTTGTGTTTATTCCAGATGAGGGTCCTGGGGGCTATAAGAGTGTCTCTGTTTCTGTAAAAGGACAGAAGATATACTAAGAGCTCAGAGTAGGTTTCTGTTAAGGATCTATCTCTATAGTAGACTAGACCCTAGGCATAAAAAGGAAGGTCTATCTCTCAGAATGATGAGAACAGGCTAGCTTGTGTATTACAGCTGGTCCTAAAAGACTTCAGATTTGTGTAAAAATTTCTCAAAAACTCTTGCAGGTAGTTGGAATCACTCTAAGATCTCCATTTCTTTTCCATGAGCCAGTGAGAGAAACTAGACATAATGTTGACTCTATCCCCTTAAGACAAGATCTATTATTAATATTTGAAGGATAATTTTAGAGTAGTGTAATGTAGTTTTCTGCCAATGTCATGCCAAACAACAGTTTAGGCAAAATAAGTGACATTTTTCACTGTAATAACTAGGATAACTAGCTTGAGAAAAGAGTTTGGCCTCCCAGAGATATTCCCAAGATACCTAGTCATGAACTTGAGCATCTCTCTTGAGTAGCAGAGTAGTGGCTATGACCACTGCTATATGCTTGCCCAGGCACCCCGTATCAAATTTACAATAGATTTCTCTTCTAGAAGTGCTCTCAAGAATAGAAGCAAACTTAGGTGGTATCACAATCCCATGACAACTAGAGGTCACACCAGTCTATTGCCATCAGAGATAATTGAACAGTTCCTTAGGTATTATTACTTCTAGCTTTACTATAGTCTTTAGTTTTGTTGTCTCTAAGCAAAAATCCTAGAAATCCCAGTTCCTCCACTTACCTATTATTTGAGTCCAGGTTATGCAAGGAAAAGACTCAATCAACCAATGTCACTCTTTTCTGCTAAATTGAGGCTTGACAGTACAATGAAACTAATATTCCTTACATACTATTAGAATGTCTAGAAACCCCACACCTGACCCCTACTTAGAACAACACATCCAGCACAAAGGCAATTGCCCAGAGAATCTCCAAGAGAGAACAGTTACACTTGTTAAGAGACCTCTTATGGCTACCCAGGCTAAAAGCCAATAGCTTACCTCCTAGGGACTACTAGAGGATATTAGAGAAATGCCAGGATACAAGGGAAGTGAAGACAAAGCCTTAGCCCTAGAATTCCTCCTATTAGACCTATCAGAACTAATACCTACTAACCAGGAGGAGATCTCCAACCTTGAACTTTGTGCTATATTGTTAGCCTTATCTAGGAACAACTAACCCCAACCAAAGAAAAAACATCAAACTATTAGGTAGCCAGATCCGTTTAGTGGGGGTGGACCAGATGAACTTCAAGCATTTCTGTTTTAATGTCAAATTTATTTTAGGACTAGTAAAGGAGAATTTACTGAGGACTTAGAGAAAATTTTCTTTGCAATTTCTTATCTTAGGGGCATTGCCCTGGACTACTTTGAACTGTTTATCACAGAACTAGATCTCCTCTACTCTCTAGACTTCTTAGAAGATTGGCCAGTCTTTGTCTAACAGCTATCTAATGTCTTTAGGTCATACTCTCCAGAAGATGATGACAAAGACGCCATTGTCACTATTCCTTTCCCCCATGATGAAAGAGCAACTGACTACTTCATTCACTTTGCCAAGTACCAGAACTGGATCTAGTGGGATGACAGGTCCCTTTGCAAAGTAGTGAAGGACGCTATACCCACAAGAATTAGTGAGGAATTATGTTATAGCTAGGAGAATTTATCATCATTTGAAGGATACAAGAGGGCTGTAATGAGAATCGATGACAATTACTGGAGATAGGTTCAGAATGACAAAAACAAGGTTAATATGGCCCACATCTTACAGCATCACTTGCCGAGACTTTCCAAAACTGAAACCCACTGTAACGACCCTGTCGAGTAACAAAAGGCATTGGAAACTGCCTTACCAAGCCAACAAAGAGCCTAGAATACTCTTTCCTCTACCCATTTACCAGAATCATCCTCGTCTTTGAGCATTTTAGGACCCAACGGCTATCTGACGATAGTGGAATACAACTGCTGAATGAGCCTAGGGCTTTGTCTATATTGTGGGCAGGCTGGGAGAAACCTAGCGGTACCAGGGGCAAGAGCAGCTTACATTGACCCCAGCACTGCTATACCAGAGAAGAGAAAAAAAGAGGAGGTAGTCATCCTACTCCCAAGAGAACCGACTGTCTGAAGATTACCTAGAAGCAGAGGCCTTGGTTGGAGGCAGTGATATTCTCAAAGACAAGGTCCTTAATTATTGACCTTTGCTCGTCATTGGTACAAGGGATATTTAAAGGACTTGTTGATTCAGGCTCTTCGGACTGTTTTTTGGACTCAAAATTTGTGATTAGTAATAAGCTCAGAACATGAGAGATTGACCTACTCCCCCTCACCTTGATAGATGGCACTGTGAATTACTATGTAAATCAAGTAATATTCCTACCAATTTAACTAATGGGTCATTGTGTGTGATTGAATGCTATGTAACAACCTTAGACAGCTCTTACGAACTGGTATTGGGCCATAACTAGCTCAGAGAATGGAATTCTACCATAGATTGGCTATGCAGTATTATAGTCCTACCAAGTCTACCCACACCTGAACCAGCCAATACGTCGTTAGCACTAGAACCCCAGGAACCATTTGTACAAGTATCTACTTCCCCTTCTACCAGTGCGAACAAACCCCATATATCCTTTATCAATGCTTTAGCATACCAAAGGACTTGTAAATCGCAAGGAGCCACCCCATTTCAACTACTATTATTAGTATCACAGGAGTTAACTAGCTATGCTAGGCAAGTAGGAGATGACTCACATGATCTGAGTAAGGTACCTGTTGACTATCATTAGTATGCCGAGGTATTCAATAAGGAAAGGTCCAAGCAACTGCCGCTATACCGCCCCTACAACCTGTCTATCTAGTTAGAGAGCAAGAAAATACCTCCCTTGGACCAATCTACTCATTGTCAACACTGGAACTCCAAATGTTGAGAGAGTTCATTGACGAAAACTTATATATGGGTTTTGTTCAACCATCGCAATCATCTTATGGGGTGCTAGTTCTATTTGTCAAGGTAAAGAATGGCTTATTAAGGTTATGTATAGACTACTAAGGACTGAACTGACTCACCCGAAAGGACAGATACCTAACTCTACTGCTTACTGATCTTTTGGATGCTCCCAAAAGGGCCCAGGTCTATACAAAAATAGATCTGCAAAATGCTTACCACCTAGTATGAATAACAGATAGTGATGAGTAGAAAACAATATTCCGCACTCGCTATGGTTCCTATAAGTGGTGGGTAATGCCATTTGGTCTCTCGAACACACCCTCAACATTCTAGAGATTCATAAATGAGTTGTTTGCAGACCTGTTGGACATATGTGTAATCGTCTACCTTAACAATATCTTGATTTATTCTGGAAATCTGAAAGAACGCTGTTACGCTGTACAAAACTTTAGGCAAATTAAGTGACATTCTGCACCTTAATAATAGGAATAACCAGCTCGAGAGACGAGCCCGGCCCCCCCAGAAACTTTCCTCTAGACACCTAGTCGTGGACTTGAGCATCTAGCTTGAGTAGCAGGGTAGCGGCTGTGACCACTGCTACATATGCCTCATAGACGCTTGCCCAGGCGCCCCATATCAGATACCTAATGGATCTCCCTTCTAAAAGTGCTCTCGAGGGCGGAAAGGAACTTAGGACAGACTATGCGGTCTGAACGACATCATGCTGCAGCCGCCAGAGGCCCTATTTAAAGAATGGTTATGATTAGATGTGGGCCATCATCACTGATGGCTAATTATAACGAGATCAAGAGAGCCGTACCATCACGAAGGCGCCTCATAGTGACGGTAGGAGAAAGCCGGCAGGTAGAAGAGTGAGAAGTGCATCACAGAGGTAGGAGGAAGAACCGAGAAGCTGAGAAAAGAAGTAGTAAGGAGGTTAGATGAAGAGAACGCGTGCAAGAACAAGACGGCTCAAGACCGCCGTCTTTGTCTACAATCCATCGAAACGCTCAAGGCCCAGCCATTGTGCGAGGAAGGGTCGCCGGAGTAGGGTTAGTCGGTATCTGGGAGAAGTGCCATACCATCATTACAGCTTTGCTAGAATTGGGAACTCAGAGGTTTTCTTTGTCTCACTTTCTTTGTTGTCTTTTTGCTTTGTAATCATAATAAAATACTCTAGGGCACAAAAGGGGAATCAAGCATCATATCCCCATCATCATCTCTCTCTGTTACTCTAGAGCTTAAAGGCTATTTTCGAGTGACTAAGTTTCTAGTTTTTCTGAGTGTTCTAGCTTCTTTTCTAAAAACCCACCCAAACTCTCCCTCGACGGGAATTCAAGCCCCAACAGACTTGGGCATTCGCTTACACTAGGAGTTAACAGCTCGCTACATGTCATTGGAGTCGGCTTCCAACTGTACGGTCAGTTAAAGAAGAGCCGACACGACGTCACGGGAATTCTAGGTAGTTCTGCTGTATCGACGGCAAGCCAGACTACTAGACTAGGTAAGGGCAGTAGTGTCACGACGCGAGACGAACGCGCATCTTAGGGATCCTATTACGGTGAGATCT
>Ga0157360_1000591_pt1 | contig 13750 bp, 7 predicted proteins | sample AttlaeALBM1_FD_111483 | JGI IMG/M metagenome (GOLD analysis project Ga0157360, IMG submission 111483) | Fungus gardens microbial communities from leaf cutter ant in Ribeirão Preto, State of São Paulo, Brazil - Atta laevigata ALBM1 | ecosystem: Host-associated > Fungi > Mycelium > Unclassified ... | reverse complement strand
TTTCTAATTATTTATAAACCTTCAACTTTGATTATTTCCCCTCGGACCTTTAGCACGCAATTGGGAGCTGGCACAGCATGGTTTTGTTTGTCCCAGTGTGCAATTCCCTTTTGCACCCTTTCATCGTGACACTACTGCCCTTACCTAGTCTAGTAGTCTGGCTCACTGTCGATACAGCAGAACTACCTAGAACTCCCGTGCTGTTATGTGAGCTCTTCTTCAGCTGACCGTACAACTGGAAGCCAACTCCAATAACATGTAGTAAGCTATTAACTTCTAGTGCAAGTGAATGCCCAAGTCTGTTGGGGCTTGAATTCCTGTCGAGGGAGAGGTCTTGTAGATTTTAGAAAGTAAAAGAGAACACTTAGAAACTTAGAAACTTAGTTACTCAAAAATAGCTGTTAAGCTCTAGAGCAACAGAAAGGGATGATGATGGGGGTATGATGCTTGAGTTCCTCTCTGTGCCCTAGAGTATTTTAATATGATTACAAAGCAAAGAGACAACAAAGAAAGTGAGACAAAGAAAACCTCTGAATTCCTAAACATAGCAAGGCTGCAATAATAAGATGGCGTCCCTCCCAAACACTAGATAACTGCTCCCCACTCTTCTAGTCCTACTCTGGGAACCCTCCCTCTGTCATATTCCAGAAATATGATAATTATATAATTTATTTCTCCTAATAATTCTCCTAAAATTAATAATAGTAGGATAGCGTAGTAGACTACTCTTCTCCTATTCTAGACTTCCTATAAGTACTGAGTAGTTACAGTGTAATTCCTCAGTCTGTAAATTAACATCAACTAGTCCTAATCTTATCTTATCCTCTCCAACTCCTCCACTTGCCCACTTAGGACCTCTGTCTTGATGACTTCCACCACTCCGAAATACGCAACCAACCTTACGACTGGAGACTGGGGCATAACACATAAGTTGAAGCCAAGATCATTCAATAAGTCGTTCTCTGCTCCGATGCCCTTGCCAGTCTGCCGGAGTCTTTTTTCTGGTTTTGCGATCACTATTGAGTACCATCTATTCTCTGAGGTAGTTTAGTACATCATTCCGGAGTACAACTCTATTATTACTCCACTCCTCCACACTCCATCTGTCCGTCCTTGACACCCTCGCATAATAGTTGGGTCTTAAGCCTCTTGCCAGGCCATAGATAGAAACAGTGGTCTCAAGTCATCTTGCTCTTGAGCATGTTATCTTCATCTAGCCTTTCTACTGCCTCTCTCCTTGGCTTCTCTGTTCTTCTCTTTATTTCTTCTATTTTCTTACTCCTCCAGATTCTAATTTCCTTCTACTGCTGTTGCGATATGACTCCATAGTAGCTTAACTCTCTTGATCTTGCTATAATTAGCCATCAGTGATGATGGCTCAGATCTGATCATAACTCTTCTATAAATAACACTGCCGGCTGCTGAGGTATGATGTCACTCGGGTTGTGTTAACCTGTCTAAGTTTGCTTCCATCCCTGAGAGCACTTCTAGAAGAGAAATCCATTGGAAATCCAATACGGGCACCTGGGCAAGCGTCTATGAGGTGTATGTAGCGGTGGTCACAACCACTACTCTGCTACTCAAGCTAGATGCTTGAGTCCATGACTGGGTGTCTAAGGAACATCTCTGGAGAGGCCAAGCTCTTCTCTCGAGCTGGTTATTCTGGTTATTAGGGTACAAATTGTCACTTATTTTGCCTAAACGTTTGTATGGCATGACATCGTCATGGAATATAGGTACAGAATTTGTCCATCCCATGGGTAGAGTTACTAATCTAAGTGTGCTAATGGAGATCAAAAGGTTTGATCATAAAACAAAGGTGAAAGCAAGGTCAGAGAGATGAAATCTCCAAACTACTTCATAATTGTACACTAAACAAGTAGGCACTGGGGAGATAAATCAAATAATAGAGAGCTTACTGAAGGTGAATGTCCAAAGAATAGCCAAAACATACTTAATAGAAACCTAAGTAGAAAAGAAATGTTTTTAGTATCCACTTGAGAGAACCCTCACTGTAATAGGATCCCTAAGGCACATGTTGAAGAGGTTGTTTATGCTAGGGGTTTTCCTGTTTTCTTTTTAAGTAGAAGTTCCCCAACTACTGTCTAAGTAGCAGTGAATATAAAAGTTTTAAAGTAAAATGTGTAATCTCCTAAGAAAAGCACCCTAGTTGACATTATGTATCAGCAGTGTCCCTTATGCAAATTCATGGGGAAATGAATCCAGAAGTTAAAGGTAAAAAGCAGTTGTAAAGTTAAAGTTCTACTGATGTCTCATGGTAGTGGTGAAGTTCAAAACTCAATTCTCGATTCTAGACTACTGTATTGGCCCTGTGCCTGAGTTTTGCCTGCCTAGTATTGCCCTAATGCTCTGTTTCAAAGTTGTTCTCACAGTAGCACTCTCTGGCTATGTGATCAGACTATTCTCACAGTAGTACTCTTGACTATGTGATCAAATATGAGACTTTGAATCCTCTCTGTATAATTCAACTCTTTAGCAATACTAAACTCTATCTTAAAGCTCCTATGACATTGTCCCTATAGCTAAGTCACTTGTCCTGTAGTCTCTTTGGTTTGACTCAGTCTCAAGTTTAAGCAACTTTAATCACTGATCTGATCACTCTAAAAATAGATTTCCACTTTGAAAACCCAAATAGAGAAAAGAGGTGATCAAGATTGCTTGCCCTCTTCCTACTAAGTAAGGGTTTTTATAGGTTTAGAAAAATACAAAAGAAATATATGAAAAATAGAGAAAATAATAAACCCAGTCATAATCTATTATCACAACAATCGTTCCAGTAGTAATAGGGAATTCCATGTCTCTTTGTCTTTTCTTGATTATTTTCTATTAGTTTTGCTAGGTCCGCTTTGCCCTTGCTGAGTTACCAGGTTACTTACTACTACTCCTACAGCAATCTTCCCCTTTTTTTGGCTTATCTCAGTAACTCAGGATCTGACTCTTTCCTTTTTTACCTAGGGAGTTTCAGAAGTTGTTTCCACTATCCCCTGAGGCTCTTCATTACTCCTTTGTTTCTGATTACAGTGGATCAGTTCTTGATGTGCTTCTATTCTTAGCCATCACTGATCAAGTGATGTTGTGGCTATTCTTATCTCCTGCCAGACTGCTGGTTCTGTTTCTTGTGATGGGCATCTCTCTAGACTTTTCCACATGAGACTTTCTTTTCCTAACTAAGCTGCTTTTCTTGGCAATGACGCTATGAGGCTGCAGGCTTGACTTTGCTGGTTCTTGAGTGATTGGCCTATTGGTGGTAGTAACCTTATGTTCCTGGGTATACTGCTACGTAGCTAGGTAGCCAGCTTTTAGTGGTGAAGTCCTCTGTGTCTTCCCTGCTACTTAGCAGGTAATTCTTTCTTAGTGTCACAAACTTCATTTAGCCATATCTCTATCAATTCTTCAACGATTCTCACAGTATTAATGGCTACAGAAAGCCCTTGAAAAGACTTTTTGATCGATACTAGTCACGTCTTGAAATGATCAGTATTGGCCAAGATATTAGGCAGATCAACTAGTAACTATTATGGTACTATTTATTAAATTGCCAATATCTCGGAAACTGCCATGATCTAAGCTTCAGTTCTAGGCTCAGCAGAAGCTCTCTTTATATCACTCAGAATGAGCCTAGAACAACCACAAGGCAATCAATATCAGTGGAGATATGAAGGCCTCAATGTTTGCACATGGACTTCATTAATTATCTATAAATAGTCATCTGTCCTTTTCTTAGAATAAAGGACAGCCTCCATAAGGTTAAGTTATCACATTTTCAAGCATAAAGGCACTACCATATGTAGAACAATAGGTGATAGCATATAATGATCTGTCTTAGTGCACAGACTATCACTTTTCTGTATTTGAAGACTTATAGTCTGAGAATTAGACCTCAGACTTAACAACATCTTTTGTCACTTATTTAACTTTGCATTTTTGAACTCTTTGAAGTATCAAAGCATCCATCACAAATAGTAAGTGACCATTTGTAATACTTAGTCCTGCTTCTTAGGGTGTAAATTCACGAAATTTGGTTAATTTTAGGCCTGAATATATTTCAGGCTTCACAGCATTCATCTTGCACCTTGACACTACTACCCTTACCTAGTCTAGTAGCCTGGCTCACCATCAATACAGCAGTACTACCTAGAACTCCTGTGCCATCGTGCAGGCTCTACTTCAGCTGACTGTACAACTGAAAACCTACTCCAAAAACATGGTTAGCTCCTAGCATAAGCAAATGCCTGAGTCTGTTGAGGCTTGAGTCTCCCTTCAAGGGAAGTTTTATAGAGTTTTCATAAAGCAAACACAAAAGAAAACCTCAAATCACTCAAATAGCCTTTCAGCTCTAGAGCAACAGAGGGAGAGATAATAGGGGGGAAAGTTTTCTTTTTATCCCTTCTGTGCCCTAGAGTATTTTATTAGGATTACAAAGCAACAATACAACAAAAAAAAGAAACAAAGAAAACTTCCAAATTCTCAAAAATAATAAGAGTGAAATGATGAAACGGCATTTCTTCCAATTACTTGGCTACCACTTCTCATTCCTTTAATCCTACTCCTAGGGATCTTCTCTGAACAATAGATGGCTCTCGAGCCTTTTGATGGGCCATAGAGAGAGGCAGCGATCTTAAGTTGTCTTACTTTCAAGCACATTGTTTTTATCAAACACCTCTTCTTCTATCTCTCTATCTGACCTCTCTGCCTGACCTCTCTAGTCCTTCTACTACTCCTCTATACCTCATCACATCTTTAAGCCTCAGTCTTTTTCTGTTAGGTTTGCGATACAGTCCTTGAGAAGACTCATCTTACTAGTTCTTGCTATAATTAGCCATCAGCAATGATGGCCCTGCTCTGATGGTAACCTAGATGTTATAAATAAGTCACTGCCACCAAGATATGACATCATCCTTATAGAAATATCTTCTAAGGTTCTTTTCGCTCTCAAGAGTACTTTAGAGAGGAGTTCTGTTATAAATCTATTATGAAATTCTCTGGATAATCTTTATGAGGTCTCTGTAGTGGTGGTCACAGCTACTACTCTGCTACTCAAGTGGTGTGCTCAAGTCCACAACTAGGCATCTAGAAAACATTTCTAGAAGGCCGAACTCATCTTTTGAGCTAGTTATTTTTGTTATTATGGTGAAAAATATCACTTTTATTGCCTAAATTGTCGTGACTTGGCAAAATGGCTAAGTCATTATTTATATTTCTTTTTTTTTCCTTTCTTTTCTGGACTTACTATACAAGGATGGAGTGTGAGAAAGTATTATGTGACTAAGTGTTACAGTGTCACAGGTCATAGTCAGGTGATGTCACATGACTGAGTCACATAGGAACCATGGGAAGATAGCGCACAGACTATGTAGTAGTTGTATAAGTAGTATAGGAAATTTAATAGAAACTCCATTAAGTTCTTCTTGTCAACTCAGATAAGAAGTGTGTCTAAGTCATCTCAAGCTAAGTCACTACATAAATAGCTGTCCAGCATGACAGCACCAAATGGTGTTTGAAATGTAATCAAGTCTTTAGACCATTTTGCTAGTACTCTCTCATTGTAACTGAAGTATAGATCCAATATACCACTGCAGGCTCTTCCTGCAAAGTGCATAGCCAGCTCCTCCATTGCCAGTGGTAAACCTGAGTGAGCTATAGTCACTCTGTTCAGCAGTTCTAGGCTATAGACAATTCTGAGACTTTTTCCATCTTTCTTTATTACACAAAACCATCTAGATCAATATGATGAATTAGCAGGCTCATAAACCCCAGCATCTATTTTTCTCTTTATCATCTTGTATACTTTCTCATATATTGCAGGTAGAATTCTAAACGGTTTCTCTACCCATGGAATATAGACTACTATAGATATCTCAACTGGTAGAAAAAACTCCTCCTTGAATTTTTCTCTCTCTGTGTTGTCCCATGTGAAGGCTTCATTCTGCTCTGCTACTAACCAATGCATCAGCTTCCTTTCTTTTGGCCACAGAAATCCCGACAAATACACTGCATCTAGCTTTTCTTTATGGTCTAGATTGTAGTGCCCCCTTGTCTGGAACTCAGGTAGCTGCTCTGGTAGTCTAGGCATATTCTTCAATAGATCTCCTATTATCTCTCTAGTGATTCTAAACCTTTCTGATAACGTCCCCAGGACTGGCTTTACCTTTAGTGCTACTGGCTTGTATTTCTTTGCAAAGCAGTCTACTATCTTGGTAGAATCATCTAGGTTACCTGATTCTTTTTCGACTGACATTACCTGTCATCTATAGGTTTCTGGCATTTTTATCTCTTGTAAAAGTTGATCTAGAAGCAAGCTATTCTCTTGTCTCAGGGAATCCATACTCTTTTCTAAGTATAGTATTCTCAGCTCATTTAGAGTCAGCTTATTTTCTTCTAAGAGCAACACCTCACTGACAAAAGGGTTCCCATTACAATCTAGACTGATTATGTAAGGAACCTCTCCTCTGTAGGGCATCTCAGACTCCTTGAGGTTTACCAAAAATTTGCTAGCCTATCTACCCTTTTAGGTAAGGCTCCTCTTTTATAGGTTGGTATCATTACCATTACTCTAGTATTTGGACAGGTGATACACACCGTCTAGTTTTCTTCTTGATTGCTTATAATTCTACTTTTTGTAATAGAGTCAAAAGGCTGTTCCATTAATACTGTATAAGGTGCCTCCTCCATAATATGGACTTGTAGTAGTATGGTCACCCCTCCTAAGGTGAATAGTATGTTTCTAGCTAGTCTGCACGTTCTAGAAAGAGACCCATTTGCACTCTGCATCTATGTCAAGGACGGAAAGATGGAGGACAGAGGGGTGGAGTAATAGATAGGAGTATACTCCAGAATGGAGTAATGTACTACGTTAGAGAAGAATATTACTTAGCGATGGCATAAACTCCAAAGAAGACTGGTGGAAAGTGAACGACATCAGAGCGGAGTACGACTTAATAAACGACCTTGGCTTCAACCTATGTGTTGTGCCCCAGTCTCCAGTCGTGATGTTGGTCACGTATTTCAGAGTGGAGGGAAGTCATCAGAGAAGAGGTCCTAAGAAAGTAGAATAGGAATCCAGAGTGGACAGGGAGAGTATTAGGACCAAATGACGTTAATTTATAGACTGAGGAATTACACTGTAACTACTCAGTACTTATAGGAAGTCTGGAATAGGAGAAGAGTAGTCTACTACGCTATCCTACTATTATTAATTTTAGGAGAATTATTAGGAGAAATAAATTACATAATTATCATATTTCTAGAATATGATAATCTATATGCTAAGATTTGGGTCCTAAGCAACTTTATTTATAGCAGCAACCTTCTTGGTCATTGACACAATCTGAGATCTACTATCTAGTAACATCTTTTCTTTGCTGACCCCATTAACAATGGCTGACATAACTCTTAGATAGGCCATGTCTGGAGCTGATTTCTCTACTTTCTCTTTTTCTTCAATTGCAAACACCTGACAGTCTCGTTCTTCTGGACTTAATTTCTCTAGAAACTGTAAAACCAGATTGGCCACAGCCCAAACTTCTACAACATCTCTATTTTCTATCTCAATTATCTCTTGTTGCTTTTCTGGTTTTTCCAGACTATTAACTAACACTAACTTCTGTTGGGGCTGATTATTATCTGTTTCTAGATCTTGGTTCAATTCATCTCTAACTGAATGCTTGTTTGTAAGTATTTCTTTTAGGGCTGCCCACAGTTTTGGTACAGCCCATAGTTCTTTGAGAGTAACTTTCATTTCTCCTTCTAGTATTCTATCCAATATATCTTCTGCCTTTACTCCTTCCTCAATGGGTGCCTTATTCTTTGAAGGTCTATCTTTTCGAGAAATCTGCCTAAAGTATTTGACTGGAAGCAATGGGACATCAACTACTAGTACCTGGATGGATACCTTACGATAAGGAAACTTATGCTTCTGACTTGTAGTCAACATCCTAATTCTACTATGAGTCCTTTCTTCTGCATCTGTAGATGAGAAGGAATCCTCATCTAGATTCTGTCTATTCACCTTCAAAACCTTACTACCTTGAAAGCAAACCTGTTTTCTAAAGGGGAGTTTCTTTATTAGTGGCTCTAAAAACCTGACCTCTTTCTAGGTATGAGGTCTTTTCTTGTCTAAATGTATTCAGCAGCCATTTTCTTCAAGAATGACCCCATGTCTTCTTCTTCTGGTTCTGGAGTTAGCTCTCTCTCTAGGCTCATCTTCTGTAACATGATCTCAAGACTACCAATTTTCTTTCTTAGTTGGGATAGCTTCTCTAGCCATCTATTCGATCTAAATTGTATTTCTTATTGCCATCTTACTGGTTGAGGTGATATGTCAATTCCTCCAGTGTCAGGTTTCTGATCCCACACACTGCAAGTTTCTAGTTCTGGGTCATCCTACATCATCACTGCAATGGAGGATAGAAGGTATTTTCTGATGCAGTCCTTAATAGACATATTATGTTCTATTGGAATAGGTTTTCTATTTGCAAATCTGACTGTAAATTTATCTACTAGAATTAAACCTTTTCTCTTATCTTCTGTCTTAGCTGGACAGAAAAGGAACAAATAGTCTGGTTCAAAGCAGTAGAAACATTTTTTAGAAGACCTTGGCAGCTCTGTTGTTATGCTGTACAATAGTTTAGGCAAAATAAGTAACAATTTTCACTGTAATAACCAGAATAACTAGCTCAAGAGAAGAGTTCAGCCTCCCAGAAATGTTCCCTGAATGCCCAGTCGTAGACTCAAGCATCTCGCTTGAGTAGCAGAGTAGTGGCTGTGACTACTACTATATATACCTCATAGATGCTTATCTAGGTGTCTATGAAGTACTCTAATAAACTGTGGAGACCAATAACTTTCATTTTCAAATCTCTAAGTGATACAAAGAAAAACTACAAGATTCATGATAAAAAGATATTAGCAGTGGTTAGATGCTTAAAAGTATAAAGGCACTTTCTGGAAAAAGCAACAGTTAAATTTGAGATTTAGACAGACCACAAGAATCTTGAATACTTTATGAAGGCTCAGAAATTAAATCAGAAACAAGCAAGATGGGCTTTATATCTATTCAGATTTAATTTTATGTTAAAACATATCCTGGGAAGTAAAATGGGAAAAGCAAACAGTTTAAGTAAGAGACTAGACTAGGAGGTAGGAGTAGAAAGAGATAACAAAAATAAGATGTTGGTAAAGCCTGAGTGACTAGAAGTAAGAAAAACAGAGGCAGTGGAAATTATAGTGAAAAAAGTAAACCTGCTAGAAAAGGTCAGGCAGTCGAGTGTAAAAAATAACGAGATAGTAAAAGCAGTGGAGGAAATGAAGTAGACAAAGGTGAAAATGTTAAGAGATAAGAAGTAAATAGTGTAATGTATAAGGAGAGAAAAGTATATGTGCCAAAAGATGATAAATTGAGAGCAGAGATTATCAGGCTACATCATAATATACTAGTAGGAGAACACTGTAAAACTTTAGCCAAGGTGACTTAAATCTACTTCAAGTCTGAGTTGACAAGGAAAACTTGATAGAGTTCCCATTTGACTTTCTACACTACTTATATATTTTACTACAATAGCTGTGCAATGTCCTTCTATGGTCCTTATGTTATTTCCATCATATGTCTATCTCATCACATGTTGTGACTTTGTGACTGAGTCATATGATGTTTTCCCATATGTTATCTTTGTAGTAGTAAGTCCAGAATAAAGAAACTAAAAGAAAAAGAAAAAGAAAATAGAAATAACTTAGACATTTTGCCAAGTTATAATAGACACAGAGGACAGTGGAAGACAGTGGAACTAGTTACCTGAAATTTTTGGTGACCAAGAATAACTAAAGAAATGAAGTAGTATATGGAGAGGTACAATACTTGCCAATACAATAAAAATTACACAGAGCAACCAGTAAACAAGTTAATGCTCAATTTGATACCTAAGAAATCTTGGATGCACATATCAGTAGACTTTATTACAAAATTGCCTTTAGCTCAAGGATAGAATTTTATCTTAATAGTAGTGGATAGGTTAACGAAAACATCAGCAGAAGGGCTAGCATGGTTGTTTAGGAATAATGTGTAAAAGTTGTATAGCCTATCTGAAAGCATCATTTCAGATAGAGGGCCCCAATTTGTGACAGGGTTAATGAGAGAGTTAAATAGGATGTTAGGGATCAAAAGTAAATTGTCAATGGTGTTCTACCCTCAAACAGATAGACAAAGTTGGGAACAGCAGAGTTTGCATATAACAATAAAACACATTCAAGTACTAGGATATTGCTTTTTAAGACAAATTATGGACAAGACCTGAAAATAGAATTCAAGGGAAGGAAAAAGGGGAAATACAAAGGGGCAGAAAAATCTATTGAAAAGATAAAGGAAATACAGGAAGAGACAGAAGTAGTACTAAGTAAAGTGCAAGAAATAAAGAAGTATGTAGATAGGAAAAGAGTGAAAGTTGGCAACTATAAAGTAGAAGACTTAGTGATATTGAGTACTAAGGATCTGAAGTATCAAATGGTTAGAAGAAGAACAGAAAAGTTAACAGAGAGGTTCATTGGTCCTTATAAAATCAAGAAAATTGTATTATCAAATGTAGTCGAATTAGAACTACCAAGCATAGTTAAAATATACCCAGTAGTTAATATCAGCAGGATACATAAATATATTGGACAAGTGAAGGGGCAAAGAAAGGAGCAACCAGCTCCAGTTATAATCAAAGGAGAAAAAGAATAGAAAGTCAAGAGGATCCTAAACAAGCACAGAATAAGAGGAAAGAACAAGTACCTAGTAAGATAAAAGGAATTTACCATAGAATCAGGCACTTGGGAGAGAAGAGAAAACTTAGAAAACACCAAGAAAGTGGTAAAAGAATTTGAGAAAGAATATTGGCAAGATATGGAAAATATAAAAAGACAAAAAAAAGAAGAGGGAACATTTAGAAGGGAGAAACTACCAGGAAGGTTTATAGCAAAGAAATTATTTGGGTGGTCAGACAAAAAATATGATAAAGAATATTGGAGAAGACTTAAGAGGAACTGGAAACAATAGAAAAGAAAACAAAGAAATGAGAAAGAAGAAAAAATTAAGCAAAAGGAGTCAGAAATTAGAGAATAGAAAGATGAAGACAAAATGGGCAACATGATTGACCCATATTATGAGCTGTAAATCCTCAGGACAAGGAAACTTAAGAGAAGGATAGTATCATGACTTAGCAAAACAGCTAAGTCATTATTTATATTTCTTTTCTTTTGGACTTACTATATATAAGAAGTATAGGAAAGTATTATGTTGCAAGTGTCACATAGTCACAGTCACACAATAAGACATCATTGTTAGGGCGAGCACTCAAGGCGACTTAACCCTAGAGCTAGGTAATTGTCCTAGAAGCTAAGGTGATATTCAAGTGAAGCTATATCTAACAACATAAGTGGTCTTATATACTAAAACTAATGGTCTGTGCACTGCAGTCACATGAGCACTAACTAATAATACCACTGTCCTAATAATAGATTCTCAGGCATATCAAGGCAAAGCTAAGAGAGAAGGTAAGGAAAAATAGAAGGGCATCTCACAAGTTAGGTTAGCTCTTTAGGTTAAAGCTTACTCAGCAATCTAGGCCATTCCCTAGGGTATCCTCTTACAATCATAATATCACATCACATGACCAAGTCACAAGAGGAGTACGAGAAAATAGTACACAGACTATGTGTCATGACTCAGCAAAATGACTAAGTCATTATCTATATTTCTTTTCTTTTCCTTTTCTTTTCTTTTATCTTGGACTTACTACACAGAGGGAAGTGTGGGAAAGTGTCACGTTACAAGTGTCACATAGTTATGGTCACATGACAGGAAGTCACAGCGTCACATCACATTGGTGTCACATGACGAGTCACATGATAGGCATGGGAAAATAGTACACAGACCATGTAGTAGTTGTATAAGTAGTGTAGAAAATCTAACGGGAACTCTATCGAGTTCTCTTTGTCAATCGCTGAACAAAGAGCAGTTGGCTTTATTCCGGCTTGGAGTTTAGCTTCCTTATACTATGTAGTAGTTGTATAAGTAGTGTACTAGAAACAAGGTTTTCATCTAGGCCCCCGGCCCTTCTTGAACCCTCTACTAATTCTGCGTTATTAAGTTTGTGTTGAGGTCAGTTCACTATGCTCCCTTCCTACAATGGTTTGTGCAGCTGCAGATAGTGTTGCCTATCAGGTCGCTTTGCTCTCTTCCAACAACAGTTTGCATCACAGTGAGCAATATTATATGTCAGGTCATTGTGCTCCCTTCCTTCACTGGAGCAATATTGTGCATCAGGTCGCTATGCTCTCTTCCTTTACTGGTAATTTGCACTGTTGTGCATCAGGTTGCTGTGCTCTCTTCCTTCACTGTTAATTTACACTGTTGTGTATCAAGTTGCTGTGTTCCCTTTTTTCACTGGTAATTTACACTGTTGTAAGTCAGGTCGCTCTGCTCCCTTCCTACAATAGTAAGGCCATAGTCAGCTTGCTTTGCTCACTTCCTGTTCCAATTACACTGGTAGTTTGCACTGTTGTGTGTCAGGTTGCACTGTTTCCTTCCTACACTGGTAGTTTGTACTATTGTGTATCAGATCGCTGTACTCCCTTCTTTTACTGTTAGTTTGCACTGTTATGAGTTAGGTTGCTCTGCTTCCTTCCTACCACAGTGAGGCCACAGTCAGCTTGCTTTGCTCACTGCCTATTCTAATTTGTTCCAATTTTTCCCAATTTATTTGAATTTTTACTGAATTTATTTGAATTTTATGGAATTTTTCAAGAGAGTATGTGAAGAAAGCTGCTTGGTCAGTTCTGAGTCAGCTGCCATTATCCCACATTTGGTCTTGCATACATAGTAGACGAGGTTTTCATCTGGGCCTCTGACCCTTCTTGAACCCTCTACTAATTCTGTGTTATTAAGTTTGTGTTGAAGTTAGTTCGCTATGCTCCCTTCCAACAACAGTCTGCGTCACAGTGAGCAATATTATGCGTCAGGTCGCTATGCTCCCTTCCTTCACTGGTAATTTGCATTGTTGTGTGTCAGGTCGCTGTGCTCTCTTCCTTCACTGTTAATTTGCACTGTTGTAAGTCAGGTCGCTGTGCTCCCTTCTTACAACAGTAAGGCCACAGTTAGTTTGCAAATTGTACGTCAGGTCGCTGTGCTCCCTTCCTTCACTGGTAATTTGCACTGTTGTAAGTCAGGTCGCTTTGCTCCCTTTCTACAACAGTAAGGCCACAGCTAGCTCACTTTGCTCACTGCCTGTTCTAATTTATTCCAATTTTACCTAATTTATTTGAATTTTTCCTGAATTTATTTGCATTTTTGAGTAGAAAGAGAGGGTGTGGAAATGCTTAGGTAAAATTTAGTCAGCCATTAGTCAGCACCATCTTCCCACATGCAACGCAGTATACATACTAGACAAGGTTTTTATCTGGGCCTCCAGCCCTTCTTGAACCCTCTACTAATTCTGCGTTATTAAGTTTGTGTTGAAGTCAGTCTGCTATGCTCCCTTCCTACAACAGTCTACGCAGCTGCAGATAGTGTTGTCCATCAGGTCGCTTTGCTCCCTTCCAACAACGGTCTGCGACACAGTGAGCAATATTGTGTGTCAGCTCGCTTTGCTCACTGCCTGTTCCAATTTATTCCAATTTTACCCAATTTATTTGAATTTTTCCTGAATTTATTTGCATTTTGTAGAATTTTTGAGTGAAAAGCAAGGTCATGTGACAC
>Ga0157360_1000590_pt1 | contig 13753 bp, 16 predicted proteins | sample AttlaeALBM1_FD_111483 | JGI IMG/M metagenome (GOLD analysis project Ga0157360, IMG submission 111483) | Fungus gardens microbial communities from leaf cutter ant in Ribeirão Preto, State of São Paulo, Brazil - Atta laevigata ALBM1 | ecosystem: Host-associated > Fungi > Mycelium > Unclassified ... | reverse complement strand
GACGAATCGGGAAAGAGGAAGCTTTATGTCCCATCAGCAGATTATTCAGACCTTGATTGAATGGATTGATGAACATATCGACCAACCAATGAACATTGATGTTGTCGCCAAAAAGTCAGGCTATTCAAAGTGGTACTTACAGAGGATGTTCCGCACGGTGATGCATCAGACGCTCGGGGAGTACATTCGTCAGCGCCGTCTGCTGCTGGCCGCCGAAGCGCTGCGCACCACTAAACGGCCGATTTTTGATATTGCGATGGATTTGGGTTACGTCTCGCAGCAGACTTTTTCGCGCGTCTTCCGCCGCGAGTTTGATCGTACGCCGAGCGACTATCGCCACCAGGCGTAACTCACTTTAGCGAAGGCGGCTGCTGCACCCAGCGTTTAAACTCCTGTGGCGGCAGCGCCTTCGCAAAGTGCCACCCCTGGCAAAACTGCACGCCGCGCTTAAGCAGCCAGGCGACCTGCTCTGCCGTCTCCACCCCTTCCGCAATGATCTTCAGCCGCAGGCTCTGCGCCATATCAATAATATGTTCCGCAATTAAGTGGCTGGTGCTATTAGTGGAGAGCGTGTCGATAAAGGATTTGTCGATTTTCAGGATGTCGACGTTAAGCGAGTAGAGATTATGCAGGTTGGAATATCCGGTGCCGAAGTCATCAATCGCCACTTCATACCCCGCCTGGCGAAACGCCTGGATCACCGGCGTGGTTTTTGGCACATCAATAAAGCCACGCTCGGTCACCTCGATTTTGATCTGCTCGGCGCGAACCGCATAGTCGCGCGCTTTGTTGGCAATCAGCGAAATTAAGCGCGACGAGTGGAAGTCAGACGCCGAGAGGTTGATGGAAATATAGAGATTCGGCACTACCGCCAGAAAATCCCCTAAATCATTGAACACCTCATCAACGACATAATCCGTTACGCGCTCAATCATCCCCTCCTTTTCTGCCAGCGGAATAAACTCCGTTGGGGTCATTACCTGGCCGTTAAAACCAGGCCAGCGCAATAGCGCCTCGGCGCCGACGCAGGTACCGTTTTTAATATCAATGATAGGTTGGTAATGAAGGCGAAGCTGACGACGGGTCAAAGCGCGGTGGAGCCTACGGCGTGGGGAAGTAATTTCCCGCCGTGTTCGCGTCCAGAGGAAAAAGATCAGCGCGCTGCAAATCATCCCCAACGGCAGCGTAAAAACCGCCTGCCGGTAGAGGGAGTGAAAATAGTTTTCGCGCGACGTCGAAACAATAATGGCGATTGGCCGTGAGGAGGCATACGCGATGGTATAAAAGCGATCGCCCAGTAAGAAAGAGCTTCCCTTGCGGTGGATTAAGGAGGCAAAGGTTTTTAAACGGGCGTTCTTGCTGAGTGAGAAAAAGCCGCCAGAGCGCGTATCGTAGACGCCATACGCTAAACGCGGATCGTCGGATGTCACATCGCTATAGGTGAGCGGATTAATCACCGCGACATAGTTTCCCCGCTGCACATAGACCATTTTATAACCGGCATAAAAGGGGGTATCGCGATAGTAATAGAGCGCTGTGCCATGCTGCCCTTCATAATCCGCTGATGAAATAGCATACGATTGCGCAGGCGTAACGGCGCTGGAACATAAAAAGTGGTTGCCCTCGGCATAAATAAGGTCGGCGACATACTGGCTGCCGTGAACAATATTAAGCATCATGGCGCGATGTTGCGGCGTACACGGCGTGCCGCGATAGCTCTCCGCCGCGCGGCGCACGCTATCCGCCTGCTGAATAACGAGATCGGTTTTATTCAGCGCCTGACGAGCGAATGCGCGCAGATGTGTGCGGGTCTCTTTTACGGCGTGGATATGAGCAAACCATAGCGAGATCATTACCGGGATAAGAACTACCAGTATCATTCCGCTAATTCTGAGCATTTTACGAGGCACACTGAGCTTCATGTCCGCCTAAATCCATGCATTTTATGTGCCTTTTATATTGTTGGGCAGGAGGCTTTTAGAAACAGGTGATTACGTTGCATCAAACCCTGACCATTAGCAACAGACTTTTCTCTTTCGAATCATGATAATTAAGGATGCTGAGAATATTCCACCGTAAGGCAAACTAAAAGCGTGTACCTGGTTTTATATTTAAGAAAATATTTCGCCATACTGCTCCCAAAAACGAAACGCTCGCCAATAAAACAACCTGCCCAGACAGGTAAAACAGTGCCCGCACTGCCTGTTTTTTACGCAATCAACCAATTTAAAGTGGCCAAAAGCTAAACTGGTGCTTAATAGTTAAGTGACGATTTACTCACACTTAATAATATAAGCATGCTTAATTTTCTGGCGAAAAGTAACACATTTACACGGCGTACTTTCCCAGAATCAGAACATCCTCACGGCGGCTGTTATCGCGATATTGTCGTTTTATTGCTGCGCTTATGTAAAATTTATTTTTTATTTCCCAGCGGGGGTAAGTTAAATAAAAATATTCAATGCCCGCGATCTCACCCGGCGACGATAATGTGACAATCCACTTTTTGCAGACTTAAAAAACTAAAAAAGCTCTCTTTTTGTACTGGTGAATAAAACAGCAAATGTGATAGAGTTCACATATTCCGTGTATGCGGAATCCTACTTTTACATTTTTGTGTTAACCCGACGGACAACTGCTTCGCGTGCTGCGCAGGCCTTTGCTCGCCAGGTGTTTGATTCTCCTGAGGATAGTAAGATGGCAACCCTTACCACCAGCGTGGTGTTATTCCGCTGGCAGTTATTAAGCGCACTTTTAATGTTTATGGCAAGTACGCTGAACATCCGTTTTCGTCGTTCAGATTACTTTGGGCTTGCGGTGATCAGCAGCGGCATGGGCCTGGCGGCTGCCTGCTGGTTTGCCACCGGTCTGCTTGGCCTGACGGTGATGGATTTCGCCAAAATCTGGCAACACTTTGCCTCGGTCTGGGAAGAGATGACCCGCAACGCACCGCCGGAATGGCCAATGGTGATGACCTGATCTCCCCGCCCGGACGCGATTCCCCCTTAACGCCCCTCTCTTTGCGTTACTAACCGCGCCGGGCAGATAACCGCCTCTCACGCCCCATCTGCCCTCTTCACCCTGCACGAGCAAAAATCCGCCCCCTTTCCGCATCGAGTAAGTTAAGGTAAACCTTACTTATCAACAGACATCGCCACGCATTGGCTAAGAGCTATCTATGACAGAAGAGTTTACCCGCGCGCTCTGTGCGCTGATTCGCCGCCTCGGTCTGGAAGCCAGACAGCTTCGCGACACAGGTCTTACCGTTGAGCAGAAAGGTCGCCAGGATTTTGTCTCGCAAGCGGATGTTTATGTCGAAACGCAGTTGCGCGAATGGCTGAAGGCGCAGCGCCCGCAGGATGGGCTGCTTGGCGAAGAGCGCGGCCTCGAGCCGGGCAGCGAAGGGACCTGGGTTATCGACCCGATTGATGGCACTACTAACTTTATTCTTGGTATGGATTACTGGTGCATCTCTGTCGCCTGGGTACGCGATAACCGCATCGAGCTTGGCGTTATCTATGCGCCGGATCGCGATGAGTTTTTCTTTGCCCGTGCGGGCCACGGCGCATTCCTTAACGATCGCCGCTTAACCCTGACGGAACCCTCGCCGGATGCCGTGGTGCTCGGCGTCGGGCGCTCAAGCCGCCGCGAGCCGCGTGAATATACCGATGCGCTGGAAAAACTGCTCAATCAGGGCGTGGAACACCGCCGGTTTGGCGCAGGGGCACTGATGCTGGCGCACGTTGCCGCGGGGCTGGTGCACGGTTATTACGAAGCGCACCTGCACAGCTGGGATGCGCTGGCCGGGCTGGTGCTGATCAGCGAAGCGGGCGGTCGGCATAACGACTTCCTGGCTGATGGCGGTTTAACCAATGGCAATACGGCCTGGGCGGCCACGCCAGCGGTGTGGCAGCAGCTACAACCACTACTGCTGCCTGCAGGAAAGTAACCCGCTTAACGCGCGGGCCAGTGGTTGAGGTCGATTCCGCGCTGCGGCGCGGTTTTGGCAAACTCCCGCAGCACCGCTTTCACATCCGGATCGAAATAGTCGACGTTCTCATGCTCAACCACCACCACGCTGCGCTCCGGGATCTTCGCCAGTAACGCCTGTAGTCGGGGGTTGTGCAGAAAGGTCAGGTTCTGCTGAATACGCAGCACATAGTGATCGTCCTTGCGCGCAAGCTGCAGCGCATTGCGGTGGCAGTGATAAAGGCTTAACGCCATCTGCACTGCCAGCCCCAGCGCAATCCCCACCAGCATGCCGAAGGCGATAATTCCCGCGATAGTGAGCAGAAAAGGCACATACTGCTGATACCCTGCACGAAATTGCTCGATAAAGAGCCGCGGCGTCGCCAGCTTATAGCCGGTGTAGAGCAGCACCGCCGCGAGGCTCGCCAGCGGGATCACCGATAACAACTCCCCGAACCAAAGACCACACACCAGCAGCAGTGCGCCATGCAGCAGCACCGAAAACTTACTCTGCGCGCCGTTGCTGACGTTGACCGAGCTGCGCACAATCACCGCGGTAATTGGCATCGCCCCCACCAGACCTGAGAGCAGGTTGCCTGCACCCTGCGCCACCAGCTCTTTATCCGGCGACGGCGGCGGGTTCTGCGGACGCAGCTTCTTCAGCGCCTCCTGGCTAAGCAGGGTTTCGAGGCTGGCCACCAGCGCCAGCGTAATCGCCACGGTGTAAACCGCCGGGTTTTGCCAGGCACTCCAGTCCGGCCCTTCGAGTTCGGCCATCAGATCGCTCAGTGAGCCAAACTCCGGCAGAGTGATGCGCGGTAACGATGGAAGCAGATGTGGCGCCACGTAGCTCAATGCAATCACTATTATGCTGCCGAGCAGCACTGCCACCAGCGGGCCTGGGATCCAGCTCAGGCTTTTTATTCGTTTCATTGCAGCGCTGTCCCATCCCCATAGCAGGAGCAAACCACCTGCCGCAACAAGAAAAGAGGTTAACGAAAAGGTAAAATCGCCGCTGAAGATCTGCCCCAAACCGCTCTCTTCCACCTCACCAAGCGCGACCGGGATCTGCTGCATAATCAGCAACAAACCGATGGCTGCCAGCATCCCTTTAATCACGCTAGCGGGCACCAGCCCGATAAAACGACCGGCGCGCAGCAGGCCCATCGCCAGTTGCAGCACGCCTGCCAGCACCAGCGCGAAGAGAAAAGCGGAGAAGGAGCCGAGCGACTCTACCGAGGCGACGACAATCGTCACCAGCCCGGCAGCCGGGCCGCTAACGGCAAAACGGGATGGACTGAGTGCGGTGACCAGTAGACCACCGATGATCCCCGTCAGCAGGCCAACAAAGGGCGGTAGCCCGCTGGCGTGGGCGATGCCCAGACAGAGTGGCAGGGCCACTAAGAATACGACTACGCCTGCCAGGGTATCCTGGCGCAATGTAGCAACGGGCAGAGTACGGGCCAGCAACGGTTTTAACCTTTTCACAGTGCGACTCCCTTATGGACGGTGAACAAAATCTGGCTGGTTTGATGCGGGAACTTTTACTAGTAGCACTGTCGGGAGAAATATAATCCTAAGGAAAATCTTATTATGGTTTTAAATTACTAAAAAAAGTCTTAATGTAAAATTATGAAAATGAAATTCACGAAAAATATACAGTAATAAAGACAATATTGAGCTTATTGATAACGTGATAAACAGTAAGGTTTAATTACCGTATTAAATCTAAATATAGTAAAGTTATATCACTGCGCTATTTGAATATAAGTGATAGTTACTTTATTAGAAACACTCTCGATTAGCAGGGAGTCTCATCAACTCACGCTTCGCATGGCGGCTAAAATCATTATCCTCCAGCAGATTTTTTAGTGCTTCACGAGCCGCAGGCTGCTGTTTATTCTGGCAAACAAGAGAGAACGCGGCATGTTTAAACTGACTATAAGCGCCCCGTTAATAAGGCTTAGGGCAAAGGCAATCTCGTTCTCTCTCACACTTAATAACGCCAGCGAATTAATGCAGTTCACAATCAGGCTGTCATCTTCAACGGCATCATTACGAATGATCTGAACTAACGCCTCTTTAATAAACGCATCGTTATACTCGCCATGATATAAGCCGAGGATCTTTACCGCTTCGACTCTTATCTCATCCTCACTGTCGATATCTGTGGCGATATCAAGCAGCATTATTGCTGAACTCAAATCTGATGCCTGATTAAAACTGCGCAGGAAACCGAGTTTTTCGCTGGCATCCAGCTCAATAAATGTCGACAGATTGCGCAGCGCGTTATTCATGACTTCTCCCGGCTTACCTGTGAAGCATAAAGCTTATCAATATTCGACGATAATACTCTATGTTGTGCCAAGTTGTGCCTCCATCCATGGAAGCACCATCCCAGGTGAACTTATTTTACGACCTTATCCCAGGCCATTTGCCAGGCGCTACCGGTGCCCGGCGCATAGGCGCTCGCCAGCCCTGCGCACCAGCTGGTATAGGGGTAGGGTTTACATTGGTACAAATGATTGTCGCTGGCGACCACGATATCTCCGGCTTTATAAGCATGGCCAGCGACATATTTTGGGTAGCTCTGGTTATCCGGGTTATCGTCGCTGTGATCGGTTGTCATGACGTTTAATATCGCCGATAGCGCCGATTTATTTCCCGCCGCATCAACAGCGTTAACGCTGTAGGCGTAGTTACTGTTTGCCGTCAGATCTTCATCGATGTAGGTATTCCCACTGGCATTGGCAACTTTCTGCTGGTTGCGGAATACTTCATAGTGGTGCACGCCCGAGGCGCTATCAGTGGAGGCTTTCCAGGTCAGGTGAACGCTGGTAGCGGTCGCCTGCGCGCTCAGGCCTGCCGGTACGCTCGGCGCAGTGGTGTCTTTTTCAGGGGTTTCAATCAGGCTGCCATCATGAATCAATTGTGTGTAGGCTTTGCGGAACTGCCCGGCAAAGGACACATGATTGACGTTTTCACCCTCGTCCCAGTTAATGGACCAGGTCATTAACCCTCTGAGCGGTAGCCCCTCTTTTTCCATATCGGCAAAGACGCGGTAGACATCTTCAGGCGTTTTTACAAACCCGGTGGCTGCCGCTGAGCCATTGCTCGGCAGGCCGATCACCAGCTTGCTGGAGGGGATTTTCACCGCAGAGAGGCCATGTTTATCGGTAATGATCTCTTTGCTGAAGTGGTAGAGAAACTCATATTTTTTGCTGTCGTCATTCTGCGCGTAATTGACCCACCAGCCATCTTTCGAGGTGTCGTCCGGCTGGAAGCCAATACCAAACGCACCCTGGTTATAGAACTGCGGCGCAATAAAATCGTAATAGCCTTCGAGATTATTAATATAGTTCTGGTACTGCGGGTTGGCTTTGGTCAGATAGGGAATTTCTGGTGCCATACTGATAATAAAGTGTTTACCCTGCTGCTGATAATGGTCACGCACTTTTTTCAGTGCCGCAGGAATAACGGTTTCGTTATCCGCTTTTTTAATCGCACTCTGTTCGAGATCGATATCCAGACCGTCAAAACCATATAGATCAACCAGTCGGATAATTTCGTCGGCAAAATGCTGCGTATCACCGTTGGCTTCATGCAGCTCAATATGCGCATCCGCCCCGCCGAGGGATAGTAACACCGCCTGGCCGCGCTCGTTCAACGCCGCCACTTCTGCGCGAAAGCTCTGATCAGTGCCGTAGTAGGGCACAAAGGTCGGCATGCTTTTGCCATCTGCCGACTTCATAAATGAAGCCATCACCACGTTAAACGCTTTTGGCGTATCTTTTAATGCCAGTTTCAGCGGGTAGCCCTGCTCATAATCGCCTGAGAAACCCTGATCCCAGTTATGCCAGTAGCCAACTAATAGTTTTTTGCCTTCGATGGAGGGCATAGTATCAGCGTAATCGGTATTAGCGAAGACGTGGCCACTAAAACTCACCAGACCTGCCAGCGCCAGCGAGGCGAAAACATTATTCATCTTAAATATACTTTTCATGACAATCCCTTAAATAAGATCTATGCAGATAGAATGATAAATATCGTGTGCAAGGGGTAGACAATGAAAATCATATTAAAGGCTAGCGGATTAATTTCATTATTTAAGTGACACGAAGATTCTGCTCTTTATCAAGCTAATTTTATTACGATAAAGAATCTTCTAAATAAGGGGGTAGCATATGGCAAATAGATTTTTAGTCTGTTAGATATCGCATTTTATTTATCAAAACATTGCCCGCAGCAGAGCGCGCAGAAAATTGCGGGCTTCCATTGCCAGATCGCTGTCTGAAAGGCTGAGAAACAGGATCAGCAACAGGGTGATGACAACGATAAGCGTGATCCGGGATTTCATCGCGCTTTGCCTCCTGACTTGGGGAGAGTGTGGCAGCTTAAATGCGTTACAGCATGCGTTATTTCAGTCGCCTGCACCAGCCGGACATTGTTAACGTTGTAATAAAACGAAACGGTAATTTCATTTAGTTATTACATGTTTTTAATATAATCACACCGCTACATGATGCGAAACCCTTCGCGTGACATGATGAATCAACATGAAAGCACGTCACGGGAATAGGCGATATACGCCCATCTATCGACTTCGGAGAGTGATTATGGACTACAAGATTTACTCCGCTGTGGTGATGCTCGCCACGCTCAGCTTTTCGGCCACCGCGGCTGTCACAGCCGATGCCTCACTCGGCAAACTGATTAACGAGCGGTTATCATGGATGAAAGATGTCGCAGGCGCTAAAGCACAGCACCACCAGGCAATAGAAGATTTGGCCCAGGAGCAGAAAGTGTTAGAGCGTGCCGTCATTGACGCCGAGTCGCTGGGGCTGAACGGTGAGAGCGTGAAGCCCTTTATCCAGGCGCAAATGGATGCCGCGAAGGCTATTCAATATCGTTATCGCGCCGACTGGCTGGCAGCCCCCGAGGCAAACTGGCAGCCACGACCGCTGGATGAAGTGAGAAAACAGATAAGCGAATTGAGCGACCGTATTTTGCGCAAAGTGGCTGAGCGCCTGAAAGCCAGCGGCAAGTTGAGTGATGCCGACAAAGAGGAGTTTATGCGCACGGTGCAGCAGCACAACTTAACCGGGCGGGATAAAGCGCGGATGTGGCAGGCAATGGAATCAATTACGTTAAAGGCGTAAAACAGAAGCCCCCGCAGAAGCGGGGTCTTATCGTTAAAATTTCGCCATCAGTGAAAAACGCTAAATCAGAATGGGTGGCAGTTATATTTTCAGCTAAAATTATATTGTTACGGCAACAGCGGTGCGAAAAACACTAATTTATGCAAGCCAATGCTTTACCAAACTTCAAACCGTTTCTCTCAACATATCTCTCACCTCCATAAGAATCTTCCCTAGCATATTTTTACCCGAGCCATCACCGCCATCAGCCCAGTAGTTATCGTTTTTTGTGTGTTCAACTAACGTAAGATCATTGGTGGCTAACAAAATATCTCTTGCTTCATCATTTTGCTTAAATTTTTCCATGACAGCAAGGCGCATTATATTATCCCTGACACAATCCCAGTCATCTCTTAGCGGATTATCCCGATCTCTTCCTGATATAGCAGCATCCATTGGTGACGCGAGCTTTCTGATTTTTTCTCTAAGCGCTTCGTCATCAAATTTTTGAGCCTGAAAGAAGTGCTCTACCGTAGGCCAATATTTATCATCAATAAAGAAACCGCATTTATAGAAGTTTGAAAATACTCCATAGGGTTCATTTACTTTATAAAATAATATATTATTACTCATTTATATAATCCTTGGCTCGTGGGGGTTTTTATTTTCAATCGACTCTCCATCCAGAATCATATTGAAACACTCCATTAACCCAGCAGAAATAGATGCAAGAAAATCATTTTTATAATAGAGATTTTCACAATCGACTCCGATGGCAACGAGATGAATCTCTGATAAAAGCTTTTTAGGCACTAAGTCGTCTTCTTTCAATAATATTGTAGCTTGCTCTGCGATTGACACAAGCTCATCAAAAGCCTGTTTATTTATCACCCCTCCCATTTTCAATGGATAAACGGAGTCAGTGATTTTTTCTTTAAACAGCTCCAGAAGATTGTCTTTTTCAATATTCATTTTATAAAACCTTTCATATTTGCCCTGACTTTAAATCTAACACTTCTTAGATTGATAACTCATTGACTCAGATTAGTTTTCATCTGCTTATAAAATTCAGTTATAGATTGCGAATCTGAATATAATTCATAACTCAAAGCAGATGAGTCCATCATGCTTTCAATTAAAACACCTGCAATTCTTGCTTTACCTAAATGGTCTATATAAAAATCAATTTCAAAGCTCCCATCTTCATTAATAAAGATGGCTTCGCTAATACTCCCATTAGAAATTTTTTCTAAATTTAAAAGCAATTCTTCCAGTCTCTCTTTAGAGACGTAGAATGAAGCTCTGGCTTCATACCAATCTGACCTGACTACTACATTGGATTTAAAAAAACCATCTTCCAGGATAAATGGACCCAGGAGTAAACACCCATTACCTTCACAATTGATAATCGCATATGACATTTTCAGCCAACCCTTAGCTCACAAATTTCGTTACATGGTTTATATCAATAGACCAATCAAAGCTTTTACTTCGTTGTTTTCACTTGATAATGTCAATTATATCTCTATGGTTAATAACATGCTCTTTCACAAGCATATTATATAACCGCTTTACAATCTTAATAGTCACGAACCAGACGGTCACGCAGCTTGTTGGTGCATCGCCGGCGCGTGGTACGCCCAGCAAGATAGTGATATACCCTGTTCTGTCAATGCGATTATCCACAATGAGTAATGAGAACTAAGTACTGATCGTCTAATAAAACGATCAAAATCTATGAGTAAAAATCACTTCCTTTGTTTCTATCTCAATATAAAAGCTTACGCCTTTTACATCAATGCCATCAGAACCTATATCCATCCAGTTATCCTGGGTAATCAGATCTGAGGAAAAGCTAATCAAAACACATTGATTGCCTTCAATGACATAAATATGGCTATCTATAGAAACATAATATTCATTTATATTTTTTAATTTTTCACCCCAACCTTCGTCTCTGATCCTTTGTATTGCAGAGAATAAAAAAGGCATATACTCTTTATCAATATTTAATTTTTCACTAATCATTTGAGATACCTTATAACAGCGTGACGTCACCATGCCCAACAACATTTCCGACGATTATCAAAAATCACCTCCTGGTGTATCCAACGTTTTAACAATCTCGAATAAGCTTTACTTTCTTAATTATGTAGAGCAATATGGTTTTAAGGAGATAATATTACCACCATCTTTCGATGATATATTTTCTTTTAATACGTCCGGCTTTTTTTTTCGTCAAATCTTCTTTTATTATTAGTTGCGCCTCATTATATTTTTGATGGATGCTAATTGTAGATATAACATTTGAAAAATAATCCTCCCAAACCACATAGGGTGCAGGTAAATTTTGATAAAAAATGTAGTTGCAACGCTTGATGATGGTTTTTTACTATCGCATAGTTAGCTAAATTTTCCTGTGCCCCTGTAAGAAAGTGAGGATCATGTGAAAAGAAAACAGGTTCCAAATATAATGATTTATCATCTTGCAGAGCTTACCTCAGGGTAGTTGCTCTTATATTATAAACAGACGCTCCGCCAACCAAAGATGGTGGTAAATTTAACGCCATATCTATTTACATTATTTTTTGTATAACTCATTAAAGCAAATCTCTACGTATTCTTCTGGATTATTTATTAAATAACTTTCTCCCGGAAAAAGAGATCCCCAAACGGTTACATAAAACTGTTTCATAGTAAGATTATTAGGAGGGTAAAAAAGTGGAATGGCAGCCTCATAAAGACGCAAGAGTAATTCTTCATCATAAAAGTTAATTGCATATGCAAGACTATTTCTGCATCTCTCCTTTATAAACAAAGGGAAGCTATCATAACAAGGCTTTATTAACTCCCGCAGGACTAATGATAAGCTGTTCTCATTGGACAAATTTAATCCAACAAGTGAGGAATCCATATTTGGATTTTCAGAAAGAGATTGCCAAATCATTGATACATAGCTATTGTTTATTTCTTTCACCTTTACACCTCAAATTCAAAACCCTGTACAGTTTTTGTTTTCGCATTACCGCCTGCACGAATTTTATTGCTGCTAAAGTACTCCTATCCATCCTTCATATCACGTTCAGCTACAGCATGAGGCATATCAAAGCCTGCGTTCTCATCCGCATCCTCAATGGATCACTTAGCGGCTTAAATGAGTAATCTTTAAGACGGAGGTAGATCGTGAAGGTTTATTATTGATAATCAAGGGAGAGCCAAGCTAGTACAATTTCATTGCCTTCAACATAAAAATTTTTGATTCAAACGTGTTTCATTTAAATGGCAACTGCGTAGCATGATTTGCATTACTCTTGCCAACGGAGAGAATAAAATCTTACATTCCATCAATATCACCTTAGTCACGACTGTCCCCGTCCTTCGAGATCTCCCATAAATATTTTTCGCATTTTTTTTAATTTTTATCAGAGTTATCACTAAGTTTGAAGCAGTCTCGTCCCAACGGATCCACCCATACCAATCATGCAACCACATACGTATTCAATCCGTCGGCCAGACTAATCGGATCCATCTGTGTTTCCCCCACTGCGGGTCGTAGTAGCGGAAGGTTTTGTAGTGCAGGCCCGTTTCGCAGTCCAGGTACTGGTTCCGGAAGCGCAGGTTCTGCAGGAGGCGCGCTCTAGCCGCCAATTCTTCGCGCAGGCTACCGCCCCTGGCAATGGAGGTTCCTCGCCAGACGGTGTCGCCGTTATTGTCGGTCACGCCCTCCGCCACGTCGTTCAGTTCCGTATGATACCAGAAGATGTCCATATGCTGACCGTGGCTGTCGACACGTGCCAGCGGCTCATCGCTGTTTTCGGTGTAGATATAATGTACCGCTGCGTTTGTGTGACTGTCGCAGGTTTACCCACTATCTTTAGGCCGGGCCAGGCTGTGTACGCTCAGATTTGATATAGGTATCATGAAGAGCTGAAATTTTAATTGCAGAAAGGCTTATTCTTTAAAGCCGTCATTGCAATTAATAATGCCTGTAGGCTCGGCCCTAATAAAAAAAGCATGGTAATTATCATTAGCTTTGCTTTGCTATTTACAAGAATAAATATTTACTTCCTCCAGTTCATTAGTGCCCAACTTTATGAATAAAATCTCTAAAGCTCCTGATGGAAAAGGGTGTTCATGTACTAATATACTAATTTTTAAGTGGGTCTCGTCTATCACATTGGCGCTCCATAAAAACCAGAATCTGTTTTCAGGCTCAAACCAGTAAAGCCAATTCTCAAATGTCCAATCGTCACCATCATTTGAAAAAGAATCAATAAAGTGCTTTGGTAAAATTGGCAGCCAAAAATCCAGATTAGGCCATTTAGGGAAAGTATTCCGGTTGATTGTTAGTAATATATTTTCCGCCTCTTGCAATATGAAATCGCCGCAACCAGAGCGACAAGTTGTCATATACTCGACAATAAAACCATTCTTACTTTTAGCATATAAAGATGAGGAAATTCTTTTTTCCTCATCTTCTAAGCTCACTTTCAAAACGTCTAAGTAATTCATTATACCCTTCCAGAACCTTGTAGGTTGTTTTCCAATGATTTATAAATCCATTATGACTTTAATCCATATGGCTCAGGCATTTCATCAACTCGTCAGGAATGTTTATTTAACCTCGAAAGCTTTAGCTTTTTTAT
>Ga0157360_1000589_pt1 | contig 13754 bp, 14 predicted proteins | sample AttlaeALBM1_FD_111483 | JGI IMG/M metagenome (GOLD analysis project Ga0157360, IMG submission 111483) | Fungus gardens microbial communities from leaf cutter ant in Ribeirão Preto, State of São Paulo, Brazil - Atta laevigata ALBM1 | ecosystem: Host-associated > Fungi > Mycelium > Unclassified ... | reverse complement strand
TTGCCTTTGCTTCAGTAGCCTATTTTGCAGGGATTCTCTTATCGCCTTCGGTGACCGGCGTAGAGCGAAAACAGGTGCTGATTTTCATTCCTATCTTTATTGCCAGTAGCTTTTTCTTCGCACTTTATTTCCAGTTTTATACTGCTATCACGGTACTGTTTGACCAACATGTGAATCGCATGGTGATGGGATGGGAGGTGCCTGTTGCCTGGCTTAGCTCAGCAGAATCACTCTTCATTATTATTCTTTCTGTTGTCTTTGCGTGGCTATGGACACGTTTGGGGCATCGCCAGCCAAGTTCGACCATCAAGTTTGTGATGGCGCTTGTGATCCTTGCTATCAGCTACGCAGGCTATATTCCTTTTGTTGGCACGGGGCATCCTGTTCCGCTGTGGGTCCCTGTCGTGATGGTGTTTATCTTTGCCTGTGCGGAAATGTGTATTTCTCCGATAGGACTCTCTCTGTCGACCAAACTGGCTCCCAACGCCTTTCAGACACAGATGGTGGCACTGTTCATGCTCTCGCTTGCCCTCGGTTTCGCTATGGGGGGCCGGTTGGGTCAGTATTACACTGAAAGTCATGCGGTTCTGTACTTTGCCTCACTTGTGTTGATCGGGTTGGCCACGGCTCTTGTTCTGCTATGTTTCTTTCCAATGATCAAACGATTGGCACCGGCGGATTATTAAGAGGCGAGTTGGCTTGCAAAAATAGCCGCTTTCGAGAATAGCAGCTTCCAAGCATAGCTGGTTCACAAAAGTGGCATGTACCAAAAAACTGATACGCATGGAAGAAGAGGGCCGGCCTTTACCCGATAAGGCCGCCACATTCAGGCATCAGTACGTGAATATTGAGAGAAATTTCTTTTTCAATGAATCATTCCTTAAGGCATGATATTCGTTATGGATGCATATCAGATACAATCAAATGAATGGTGAGATTTATACCCTTCGAAATGATGTGTATCTGATAACACAACGTTCTCTAGTCTTCGTTTGGATGATGAAATAGGGCGAGCCAATGCGGCGACAAGAAAAATTCTACGCTGAAACTCTCTATAGGAAGGTGAATAGGCATGGCTGAAACATTGAATGACACTCCATTGATCTCGCGTGATCTGCTCTTTGGCAATCCTGAACGTGTCAATGTGTCTATTAGTCCGGATGGTGAAAATCTCGCATGGGTTGCTCCCCTGGAGGGCGTCCTGAATATCTGGGTTGCGCCGGTCGGAAAACTGGACGAAGCCCAAGCGGTAACGAAAGATACCGGACGTGGCATTAACAGCTATTTCTGGAGCTTACTCCCTGGAACACTGCTTTATATGCGTGATACAGGAGGCGATGAGAACTTTCACCTTTTCGCGCTTGATTTGAGCTCCGGGGAATCCCGTGACTTAACCCCCTTCGACAATACCACGGCGGGTGTGACGACTGTCAGCCGCGAGCAACCGGACAAAGTGGCTATTGCGATGAATGATCGTGATCCCAGCTGGCATGATCTCTACATTGTTGATCTGAATAGCGGTGAGCGTACGTTATTGGCACGCAATGAAGAACAGATAGCTGGTTATATGACGGATGATAATTTCAATCTGTTGTACGCTATGCGTTCGTTACCGGATGGTAGCAGTGAAATTCTGCGTTACGAAGGGGATAAATGGACACCCTACGATACCATTCCCTTTGAAGATGTATTGAATACCTCGCCCGGTTGGCTAACAGCGGATGGCTCAGTGCTCTACTTCTGGGAGTCGCGAGGCCGCAATACCACCGCTCTTTATGCTATCGATGTTGAATCTCAGGAAAAAACGCTGGTTCAGGAAGATTCACGTGCGGATGTCAGTGGCTTTTTGATTGATCCTCAAACCAAGCGTGTGCAGGCAACGTCAGTCAATTACCTGAGAACGGAATGGCAGGTGCTTGATGAACGTATTCAGCCGGATATTGATGTGCTGGACGAACACATTGATGGCGACATTGGCATCGTGGCACGTACTTTCAACGATGATATATGGGTGGTCCGTTCAATCAGTGCCAACCGTGTGGGTGTTTTTTATCTTTATCATCGACACGATCAGAAAATTACACGCCTATTCTCAGTACATTCAGCACTGGAGGACAAACCGCTGGTGCCCCTCTGGCCGATCGAGATTACCTCCCGCGATGGGCTGACGCTGGTGAGTTATCTGACGCTGCCTGCCTATGCGGACCCGAAGGAGACAGGGCATCCTTCTGAACCCGTTCCCCTGGTGCTGATGGTGCACGGTGGGCCCTGGGCACGTGATTCCTACGGTTTCAACGGGGCTCATCAATGGCTTGCCAACCGCGGCTACGCGGTGCTTTCAGTCAATTACCGTGGCTCCACCGGTTTTGGCAAGGATTTCCTCAATGCAGCGGACCATCAGTGGTCCCGAAAAATGCATGATGACCTGATTGATGCAGTTGAGTGGGCAATCGAGCACAATATCACCACCCGTGATCAAGTGGCTATCATGGGCGGTAGTTATGGCGGCTATGCAACGCTTGTCGGATTGACGTTCACGCCTGATGTCTTTGTGTGTGGCGTGGATATCGTAGGACCATCCAATCTGGAAACGCTGTTTGCGACCATTCCTCCCTATTGGCAAACCTTCTACGAACAAATGGTGCGTCGTATTGGTGATCCACGTACGGAAGAGGGGCGTGAATTTCTGGCGTCCTGCTCACCGATCACGCGCGTGGATGCTATCAAACGACCGCTGTTGATTGGTCAGGGAGCCAACGATCCCCGCGTGAAACAGGCTGAGAGTGATCAGATTGTGGCGGCAATGAAAAAACACTCGATACCGGTCACCTATGTGCTGTACCCGGATGAAGGGCACGGTTTCGCACGCCCCGAAAACGACAAGGCATTTTTTGCCATTACAGAAAACTTCCTTGTTGAACATCTGCATGGCAGGGCTGAACCGATCGGGGATGACCTGAAAGGCTCTAGTACGCAGGTACTGGAAGGTGCGCAGGATGTATCCGGTTTGGATGCAGCACTGGAGACACACGAATCAGTTGAACGTACCTGATCAATGATATGAGTGCATCATCGAACCGATGCTTCTGTATGGGATCATGTTACGGAAGCATCGGTTCACAGAAGAATTTGTTTCACAAAAGCACCGGTATGCGGATTATAGATACCCAGGAACGTCTAAAGTGCAGGGGGAACGATACCCTCCAGCACTTTGGAACTGGTTTCACGTGCCATGTCAAGAAAAGCGCGCATCCAGTCCAATGCTTCCTGTTCACTTCGAATCGCTGCATAAAGCGTGCTCCAGACCCCATCTTTGCCTAGCTGTACCGCTTTCACATAATCCCTTTCAAGATATTCTGACAGGGCCCAATTGGGCAATGCTGAAACCCCACGACCACTGGCGACCAACTGCATCATCATCATGGTCAATTCTGCCGTGCGTACCTCTTGAGGGTAAACGCCAACAGGTGTCAGGAAAAGATTGAAAATATCCAGCCGTGAATGTTCCACCGGATAGATGATTAACGTTTGATCACGCAGGTCTTCGGGCTCGACCCATTTTTTATCGGTGAAAGGGTGATCCCGGGCAATCGCTAACAGGCTTTGGAATCCAAACAAGGGAATATAGGTAATCCCCTCAATAGGGCGTGGGTCTGCCGTAATGACCAGATCCAGTTGTTCACGTTTCAGGCTATTAAGTGGCTCAAAAACGTTACTGCCTAAAATGTCAATTTCAACGTCGGGGGCCACATGGCGGAATTCATCAATGGTAGGCATTAACCATTGGAAACAGCTATGACATTCGATGGCCATATGGAGGCGGGCATTGCGTTTCGCGGCCATTCGCTCAAGATCGCGCTCAGCCAGTTTGACTTGTGGCAGAATCTGGTCCGCCAGCGCTAAAAGGCGTTGCCCGCTGGAGGTGAATTGGACAGGACGTGTTTTCCGCAGAAACAGGGCGTCTTCCAAACGTCCCTCAAGCTCTTTTAGCTGATGTGAAAGGGCCGACTGGGTCAAGTGGACACGCTCTGCAGCTTCCACCAATGAGCCTGTGTCACGCAGGGCTACCAATGTACGGAGATGACGAAGTTCCAGCATGAGTAATATCGCTTGAGTCTCGGAAATGCCTAAGCAGGAAAAGAGGGCGCTGCTTGATCTGTGATTGTTTTCTTACGGCATAATGCGTTTTACTTTACTGGATGTTGACGCAAGTTGCATCCGTTGGATCGTGCATCAGGTGTTGGTTCAGGTCTAACCGCGGATGGTATGGGAGACAGGGCGCATCCAACTTTCTGAAGGTTTTACGTCCCTACGAGTGTCCTGAAAATATGGTATTACTCACGGGAACCCAGTATACAGGAACCCAGTAATACAGGGATGTGGAACGCAGAACGCAGTGAATAAAACAGGGGGAGTTTAGTTGAACAAAAAATCAGCTATTTTCGATCAGATGCGAACGCTGGCCGATGACCTGGATCAACTTGATGTTGAGTCATACAAACGTTTCGATCGAGATCCCTTGACGCCTATTGTGGGGTTGGGAGCTAAAACGGCCCCCATTGCTTTCTTCGGGCGTGATCCCGGCAAGGACGAAGTAAGACTGGCGGCTCCCTTTGTGGGGGCGGGAGGCAAGCTTATTCGCCATGGCTTGCAACGCGCGTTGGGGGTGCCTGAATCTTCCACTACTGAGGCGTTATTGAACGCAGGAAAAGAGTGCTTTTATATCAATACAGTGCCTTATAAGCCGATTAATAACAAAGCGTGGCCCATGGTGGTGAAGCGTAAATTTCAGCCGCTGATAGCGTCATTACTGGTGTCACAATGGGGTGGGCGAGAGGTCATTACGTTGGGAAAAGAAGCGCTGTTATGGTTTGCGATCAATGCGGACAAGGCCCAGCGCGAAGCCTTGCGTGACTTCTGGGCGAGCAAGGATTGTTTTGAATCTTCGATTGAGGCTGATATACAGGGCAAGACATTCTGCATCTATCCGTTGCCACATCCTTCGCCCTTGAATCGTCGTTGGTACAGTGAATTCCCTGCACTGTTGGACCACCGACTTGAAGTACTAAAGTTTGCCCAACGAGTAGCGAAAACGTGATGGCACAGTGAGTCTGTTTACCGCTGAAAAGTATCTGCTGTCATGATCCGCTCATCCAGGCGGGCTTCTGTATCATGACTTGCGAATAGACGGGGCAGTCTTCGCTATGAGCCCCGGGTAGATAGCCTGTACTCATCAAAAATTCGTTAACGATTTCGGGGCCGGTAAACTTGAAGGTCTTCTTGAAGAGTTTTACCCATTCAGAGAGCTCTCTGGGATGATGCGTATCCAACCACCCTTTAAAACTGCCGTGTGATTCCCTGAGGTGTAGAATGACATTAGCATTGTGAATAACAGCATTCACTTTCAAACGATTACGGATAATAGCGGCATTCGTGAGGAGCTGATGACATTTGGTATCATCGTACTCTGCCACTTTCCCGATGGAGAAGTGATCAAACGCTTCCTGAAAGGCCGCGCGTTTTTTCAAGACAGTGAGCCATGATAACCCTGCCTGATTGATTTCCAATGCCAGTCGTTCAAACAGTATATCGTCGCTGGCAACCGGGAACCCGTATTCGTTGTCATGATAAGGACCATGAAAAGGATGCCCGGGTGAATGTTCACAATAGGAATACATGCAGGATTCTCCGAAGAAAAAGGGCGTGTGAATAGGGTATAATGGAAATGTCCTTCTGCCGATATCATGACTTTATGTCTGATACACAACGCAGGGAAGAGCCCCATAATGTTGCATAACATGCCACGGATAGAAAGTTTCACTGATCATTTCTTCACAGTGAATCGTGTGTATGGTGATAAACTCATGACATTGTGATTAATGACTGTTTTACATGGTCTTGGGTGTAAGAAAAAGTGTAAGAAAAAGGTGTAAAGCAGGTGATTAGCCATTCATAAACATAATCAGGAGCGTCAAATGCGTTATTTACATACCATGGTACGTATCAGTGATATCGATGCATCACTTCATTTCTACTGTGATTTGCTGGGACTGAAAGAAGTTCGTCGTAAAGAAAATGAAAAAGGCCGTTTTACGCTGATTTTCCTCGCTGCACCGGAAGATACAGACAGCTCCGAGGCTGTACAGGCGCCCGAGCTGGAGCTTACCTATAACTGGGACCCGGAAGAGTATCAGGGCGGTCGCAATTTTGGGCACTTGGCCTACCGTGTTGATGATATTTATGCACTCTGCCAGAAGTTCATGGATGCTGGAGTGACTATCAACCGTCCGCCTCGTGATGGGCACATGGCCTTTGTAAAATCACCGGACGGCATCTCGTTCGAGTTGCTGCAAAAAGGTGACGCCAAGGCACCCGCCGAGCCCTGGGCTTCCATGGAAAATACAGGTTCCTGGTAAGGGATTTCGCCTGTCGTCCAATGCTTCGCTGATTCGCGTTCATTGCCCACGCGTTCATTACCCATAGTCTTCCTGCATCCAGTATCCCTTGACCACACCAACAATGTGGACATCCTAAATGAGGACATGTCATGCAACATGATTATTCGAACTTCCCTGCCAGTGTGGAAGCCATCGCTGATAATGTCTTTGATCTTATTGTTGTCGGGATGGGGAGTGTCGGCCTAACGACGGCACTGTCTGCGGCACAGGGAGGTTTGCGTGTTGGTGTGGTTGATCCACAGTCTCTTGAACAGCTGCGTGGTGGGCATTTCGATGGCCGTGATGTGGCGATTTCAAGTGCCAGCATGCGTTGGTTGTCATCACTGGGTGTCGTGCAAGGGTTGGCACCCGATGAACAATCGCTTATTCGTGGGGCCTGGGTGCTTGATTCGGCCACGGATGAGCGCGTTGCGCTGAAGCCTGCGCCGCAGGAAGAGGGTATTGGTGCTTTTGTACCTGAATATCGCCTTCGTCAGGAAGCATTGAAGGTGTTGGAGCAGCACCCTTCGATTGAATTTTTCACCGAAGATAAAGTGGCATCGCTGCTTCACCTGACTGATCGAACAGAGCTTGTTCTGGAGAGTGGTCAGCATATTCAGGCGAGGGTGGTGGCGGCAGTCGATGGCCGTCGCTCCCCGCTTCGTCGCGAGTTGGGCATTGGTGTAACGCAGCATGATTACGCCATGACCATGGTCTGCTGTCGGGTAAATCATACGATTGATCAGCAAGGGTGGACTTCACAGCGTTTTGTGTCGGGCGGCTGCATGGCGGTACTGCCTTTGTCAGCGCAACTGTCCTCGTTGGCATTGATGATGCCGCATGCGGAAGCTGAGCGGGTCAATACGCTGAGTGATGAAGCTTTCACAGATTGGTTGCAGTTTCAACTTGGGGAAACCCTGGGCGAGCTATCACTGGCTTCGCGTCGTGTCAGTGTCCCGCTCTCCAGCCACTATGCCGACCATATGCATCGCCGACGGACTGTTTTGCTGGGAGATGCAGCGGTAGGCATGTTACCCATTACGGCCCATGGGCTTAACCTTGGATTGATCGGTGGGCGCTCATTGGTCGCTGAATTGCTTGCGGCCCGTGGTGCGGGTGAAGATATTGGCAGTCAAGCGGTCTTGAAGCGTTTTTCGTTAAGAGCACATGCCACTGCCAAACCCCTCTATCTGGCAACGGACCGGATTTGCAAACTCTTCCAGCGTGAAGACCCATTCTCCCTTCAGGCGCGGCGTATGCTACTGCAAAGTTCAGGCCCTTTTGGTCAGTTGATCGGTATGAATTGTGAGCAGGATAATCCTCGGCAGGTGCCTTGGGTAGGTGTGCTTCGTGATCTACCGAGAACGCTATTGACCAAATGGATGGCGTAAAAATGATCGAACAGAGTGGTTGCATTCACCATTAACAGGATAATCGAAAAAAAGGATGGTCCAACGGGCCATCCTTTTTTTCTGTATTTCTTTTCGAACCATATGTTTTTCAAGTGCTTATTCTTTCTCAGCACCTGATTCTTCATCGACTTCATCATCCGCTTCTGAACGTCCTCCACGGTTACGCTTGACCAATCTTCCCGCCAGTAATCCTATTTCGAACAAAGCCCACATGGGAACGGCCAGCAGTGTTTGAGACATGACATCCGGCGGTGTCAGAAGCATGGCAATGATGAAGAACCGACAATGACGTAGCCGCGTTTTGCAGCCAATGTTTTGACCGATACGGCACCGGTCAGAATCAGCAAGAAGGTCGCGATAGGAATCTCGAAGGTTAATCCAAAGGCGATAAACAGCTTCATCACGAAAGAGAGATAAGCATTGATATCGGTCATGACACGCACACCTATTGGGGCTGTATGCGTGAAAAACTTGAACATCAATGGGAAGACTAGGTAGTAGGCAAAGGCTACACCACAGTAAAACAGCACCACACTCGAGGCCAGTAGAGGCAAGGCCAAACGTTTTTCGGAACGATACAAACCCGGCGCAACAAATGCCCATACCTGGTACAGCACATAGGGAATGGCAATGAAGAAAGCAACAATCAACGTCAGTTTTAAAGGTACTAGAAAGGGGGAGGTAACCTCGGTGGCAATCATTTGCGAGTGTAGCGGCATGATTGACATCAGCGGGTGGGCTGCGAACTCATATATCCGGTTCGAAAAGGGGTACAGGCATAGAAATACCACCAGTATGGCGATAATGGCTTTCATCAGGCGTGAACGGAGCTCGATCAAGTGCTCCATTAAAGGTGCCTGTTCCTGGGCTTCCTCTTCTTCCTGATGAGGATCCTGTTGATGCTTTGAATCGGATGGCTCTGACACGTTATTCTTTCCGCAATGGTTGCTGCTCTGAGCCCTCGGCCTGTAGGGTCGGAGCCAGCTCTTCAATAGGCGCATGGAGGACATGTCGTGCAATGACTGGACGCTGCGAAGGGCGCGGCGGTGGTGACGGTGCTGCACGTACCTCTGGTGGAGCCGGGGGCGGTGTAAACCGCCGTTCAGTGTGAACGGAAGGCTCTGTTGGCGTTTTTGTCACTGACGAAAGATCTACATCGGTAGTGGGGGGCGCAGCTTGCTCTGCTGGATGGTGTAGATCGGTATCGACTTTTCTTAGGGAATCCCGGATATCGCGGTCAGACTGATTGATTGACTGACGTAATCGTGACAGACCGATATCCAGCTTGCTTTGGGTATCCTTGAGTTCTTTCCGCAATTCTTCAGCTTCAAACTGCGCTGTGACTTCGTTTTGGAGATCCGTCATGGTCCGACGGATTTTGCCGATCCACATGCCTGCAGTACGTGCCGCACCGGGCAGCTTGTCTGGCCCAAGGACCAACAGTGCAATGGCGCCAATGACCAGCAGCTCACCAAAACTGAAATTAAACATGATGTTTTACTTCTATGTCATAACGTCTAATGTCACGACTTCCATATCATGATGTTGTGGCCATCACTTCTGAGTCGTTTCGCGCTCTTTTTCGTGAGCAGATTGCCCCTCGATAGGGGGATGCTGATGCTCGACGGATGATTTGTTTTCCGTCCCTTCATCATTCACGGATTTCTTGAAACTATTGACGGCGCTACCAAGGTCTCCGCCCAGATTGCGCAGTTTCTTGGTACCAAAGATCAAAATGATCACACCCAAGACAATAAGAAGTTTCCAGATGCTAAAACCTTCCATGACGATTCTCCTGTATATCCGTGGAGTTGGCAGTGATAAGGAACTGATACTCCAGCGGCCAATCTCACATAAAATGATCTATCAAATAAGCGATATGCAATGCCATTCAGCGTTGGGCAGCATGCTGCTATCAGGGCCATGCCTTACCTGACGGGACTATCCCTTGCCTGAACCCTACTGCTCTGGCCTGTCAGAGTATTGTGCCTTTAATGAGTAATCGTCCCGAATCAGTGTGACGAACGAGACGTTCTTCACGTATTACATTCGATCCTGATGGGCATCAAACGTTCCATTAGAGTGCAAATGTATTTTTAAGACTATCATAATAAAAGTCGAATGCGCTGACGAGCACTCATTGTGTCCATGATACTACCAATCCTACCCTTGGCACAGTGAGGGGAGGGGCTTGGCCCACCTGAAATCACAACAACAGTTTCCCAAGAGATGATGCAGATAAGCTCAGGACTTGTGTGTGCGAGATGCTTTCTCTTCAAGACCTGATTGGGAAAAACGGCGTTCGAGCTCTTTCAGAATGTCCTCATGGCCAATATTCAGGTGTGACAAAGCCACCAGCATGTGAAACCAGACATCTGCGCTCTCCTTGACGAGATCCAGCCTTGTAGAGGCCGAGCCAGCATTTTCACCTTGCTGAAATTCTTTGGCGGCGAGCAAAAACTCGGTGGATTCTTCACCCACTTTTTCCAGAATCTTGTTAAGTCCTTTATGGTGCAGGCTCGCTACATAGGATTCGGATGGATCCTTTTGGCGACGATCCTCAAGTGTTTTGGCGAGTTGTTCAAGTGTATCGTTCATGATGCCATTCCAATGGATTGCGGTTCCCAAAGGCCTATGTGTCTGACATGGTGTCAATGTCTGTTAAATGAGTTGTTTGCTGTTGCTCGCTAAAATTTTTATCTAAAAAGCGTCATCAACGCCACAGAATCAACAGAATACCAATAACCCCGGCACTGACCAACGGCCACGGCTGGTGCATGACCCAATGCGAAAGCGGTTGCCAGAAAATTGCCAGTATCAGCAGCAATACACCGATAGTCAGACGATGTGAAAAGCGGCGTGTGCGCTTCAGCCCTTTTTCAAAAGTGCGCAATGCTTCCGTGTTTTGTGATCGCTGGCGTTCCTCACGTTCATAACGGCGCATGACCTGATGTGCCAACACGGGTAGCTCCGGCAGACTATAGGAAAGATCGGGCGCTTGACGTTTGAGGGAATCCCAGAAACCTTTGGGGCCCGCGCGTTCTTTCATCCACTTTTCAAGAAAGGGCTTGGCAGTGTGCCAAAGATCCAGGTCGGGATAGAGTGTTCGACCGAGCCCTTCGATATTCAGCAGCGTTTTTTGCAACAATACCAACTGTGGCTGGACTTCCATATGAAAACGTTGCGCTGTCTGGAAAAGGCCTAACAGAGCCTGTCCGAAGGAGATATCCTTCAACGGTTTTTCCAACAGGGGTTCGCATACCGCACGGACTGCCGCCGCGAATTCATTGGCTCGCGTCCCTTCACCGACCCAGCCGGATTCAATATGAAGTACGGCAACTTCATAATAGTCCTGACGGAAGAAGGCGAGGATATTACGGGCAAGATAGTCCTGATCTTCGCGGGTCAGGCTGCCCACAATGCCGCAGTCGATCGCGATATAACTGGGATTGCTCGGGTCTTCAATCGAAACAAAGATATTTCCCGGGTGCATGTCTGCGTGGAAAAAATTGTCCCTGAAAACCTGCGTAAAGAAAATCTCGACACCGCGCTCAGCCAGTGCTTTCAGATCGATACCCGCATCCCGCAACAGCTCGACTTCTGCCACAGGAATGCCGTAAATGCGCTCTTGTACCATAACGCGCCGGCGCGTCATCGGCCAGTGGATAGCAGGTACATAGAGGGCATCGGAATGCTTGAAATTACGTTTCAGCTGTGAAGTGTTGGCTGCTTCCTTGGTGAGGTCGAGCTCGTCGAAGAGGGTAGACTGATAGTCGTCCACCACTTCTACCGGGTGAAGGCGGCGCAGGTCAGGCACAATCATCAGCACGCGTGCGATGGTGTGCATCAAGGCCATGTCACTACGCATGATTCGGTCAATGTCGGGGCGAATGATTTTGACGACGACTTCCTGTCCATCATGAAGTGTTGCCGCATGGACCTGAGCAATCGAAGCGGAGGCCATGGGTTGCGCCGAAAAATGGATGAACAGATTATCGACGGAATCACCCAGTTCGGCTTCCACAATCCGGCGCGCCACTTCCCCCGGGAAAGGGGTGACCTGATCCTGCAAGCGGCGTAGTTCCAATGCAATGTCAGACGGCAATAAATCACGTCGCGTCGATAACATCTGCCCGAATTTGACGTAAATGGGACCGAGCGTCTCCAGTGCCATGCGCAAACGGGCACCCCGCGGTGCTTCTCCCTTCGGAAAAATCCATATCGGGATCAGGCGGAAGGCAAAGCGCACCAGCGGACCAAGTCGATCAATCGGCACCAGACTATCAAGCCGATAGCGAGCGATCACCCACAGGATACGAATAAGACGCCAGAACTTTAGCAATCGTTATCTCCCGTCTGGTGGTTACCTTCACTGGTAGACGCCGGGGAGTTGGCTGCCCCTGTAGAGCATGACTTGTTTCCGGCAGGAGCCTTGTTCTGCTGGAGCGTTATCCCCAGCTTGGCACTGAGCCGCCGTTGAATCCGCTCAAGGCGCGCTTCCGCCCGATCTGTGCTGATTTGCAAGCGTGTGAGCTCCTCACGCGCGAGTGCAAGTTGATCTCGCCCTGCCAAAAAGCGGGCCTCTTCAAAGGCGTACTCCTGCAGATCGGCTTTCAGCTGTTGCGTGGTACGAACACCGAAAGCATTGAACCGCTTGAGGCCATTAGCGAGCGCATGTGAAGGCGTGCTGCCAATATAACGGGCCAATGCCTCTTCCCAGTCAATATCGACATCCATGAGTAAGATGCGCAGCTGTTCCAGTAAATGGATATCACCCCGTACCGCCAGCCGCCCATCGAACATCAGTTGTTCTGTTGAGCGACCAGCCGCCAGTTCGCATAGCGTGTCGATGCCCAGCTCAACGACAGCATCTGCGTCACTTTCAGCCACATCGTGCAATTGGTGCAGGCTGATGCCATCCTGCTGAAGGGTAATCAATGTGAGCAGATCCGGGTTTTCGAAACGCAGCAATAGACGCTTGTTGGCCATGCGGGCCAGCCGGGAAGGGGCTGCCGGGTCACGGGCAAGCAGGCGATTAATGGTTGTTTCGATACCGGCAAGAAACAGAGAGGCAAACAGTTGCATGGGCGATTCGGACACCGATTCGGCCGGCCTTTCGTCACACTGTACCGTCAAAGCTTGACCCCACGATGCAGCGCAACGATACCGCCTGTCATGTTGGTATATTCTACTCGATCCAGCCCAGCTTCCTCCATCATCGCCTTCAATGTTTCCTGATCCGGGTGCATTCGAATGGATTCCGCCAGATAACGGTAGGAATCGGCATCGTTGGCCACTAGCTGCCCTACACGAGGAAGCACCTGGAAGGAGTACTGGTCATAGACTTTCTCCAGCACGCTGTTGGTCGGTTTGGAAAATTCGAGTACCAGCAAACGTCCACCGGGTTTGAGCACACGCGTCATGGAGCGAAGTGCTTTGTCCTTGTCGGTGACATTACGTAGGCCGAAAGCAATGGTAATGCAGTCAAAGGTGTTGTCATCAAAGGGGAGTGCCTCGGCATTGGCCTGTACATACTCGACTTCATGGCCAATACCGGCGTCGATCAGCTTGTCACGACCGACATTCAACATGGAGGCATTGATATCAGCCAATACCACCTTGCCGGAATCGCCTACGCGTTTGACAAACTGACGCGTGAGGTCTCCCGTGCCACCCGCAATATCAAGTACTTTGTTGCCTTTACGTACGCTTGAACGCTCCAGGGTAATGCGTTTCCACAAACGATGGATGCCGAAGGACATCAGGTCATTCATGACGTCGTAGCGTTTCGCCACTGAATGGAAAACATCGGCGACGCGGCCCGCTTTCTCTTCGACGGGCACATCCTGAAAGCCGAAATGGGTAGTACGCTTATCCATGTCCTTCCTCTTGTTCTGCTGAATAT